>Ga0197142_1001537_pt1 | contig 21015 bp, 17 predicted proteins | sample GBS60_MetaG_FD_148614 | JGI IMG/M metagenome (GOLD analysis project Ga0197142, IMG submission 148614) | Sediment microbial communities from Great Boiling Springs, Gerlach, Nevada, United States - GBS 60_MetaG | ecosystem: Environmental > Aquatic > Thermal springs > Hot (42-90C) > Sediment... | reverse complement strand
CTTCCCCCATAATGTTGTAAATTTTCAATTCTACTTTTGACTTCACCGGTAAGACAAATTCAACATTTGTTTTTGGATTAAATGGATTGGGATAATTTTGCTTCAATTCGAACTTGTCAATCAAGAAATTTTCATCCACCGACGAAATCACTTTATTAATTGAACGATAAATTCCGTAATAATCCATTCCAGCAAATAGATAACCACTTTTAGATGCACCGAGACTCAAAACATATTTGTCCTGTCCCATTCCACTATTAATTAGACTAAAATTATTACCTGAATCAGTAGAACGATAAACCCAATAACCCCTTGTTCCAGCATAAATGTTATTACCATTAATAAAAAGACAACTAATATCAGGGCCACTCATCTGTCCAGTTGCATTCCATGTTAAACCATTATCAGTGGATCGATAAATTCCATAACCTGCAGTAGAAAGAAAAATGGTTCCTTGATCATTAATAGCAAAATCAGTTGCCGTAAAGTTTATAGGGAATGAGTAAGTATCCCAGCTTGCACCTTCATTTGTAGAGCGGTAAATTTTTGCCAGACCTGCATCGTAACCCGCTAATAGTAAAGCTTCATCCAGTGCTTTAATAATAGCATAAACATTAGCCTGTAAAGGAAAAATGTTTGTCCAGGTTTGACCACCATCGCTGGATTTATAAACACCGCCTTTTCCATCGAAGAAATTTAATCCTATGTAGATGTTATTGTTTGCATCAATGAATAGGTCATTTAATCCACCTGAATAATTCCAGACTTGATTCCAGCTATTTCCATTATCTGTGGATTTGAATAAACCACTGCTAGAACCAATTGTCAAAGCATAAATATTATTCTGATTATCTTTTCCGAGATCTCTTATCCATTGATTATTTAATGCTAAACTTGACCAGCTAAGTCCATCATCTGTGGTTCTGTAGATTCCCATGGCATATGTTCCAACTAAAACTGAATTATCATTTAATCCAAGAATGCAATAAACACTATTCAATTGAGTTCCTGAAGGAAAAGAAGTTTTCTCCCAGAAATTTTGAGCATTGAGAAGAGAATTAACTAAAAATGCTAAGGATAAAATTAACCTTATCATAGATACCTCCCGTATATTATTGAATTTAATCTCAATTAAAGTTAAATAAAATTAAGCTAAAAAGCATAAACGATAAGATAAAGGTTTTTATCATTTTGGATATAAATATAAATTATTTGTAAAATAGACTTACCATTTTTGAAAAGAAAATAAAGAATAATTAATAAGAGCTCAATATTATTGTAATCGTAGAATTAAATAAGGCAATGCGAAATGTTTCTTTTTATAGATAACACATAGAGAGCCCTTTGTATTGAGGACAACTATTATTTAAACCAACTAATGAATCAAATGCGAATTTTTAACAATTATAATTTCAAATTGTGAGTTAAATATATTCAAAACTACAAAATGAATGTTTAGATTTTTTAATAAAGTTCAGAAATTGATGTACAAAGATTTTTATCGAATTAAAATTTGGAAAATAAATAAACATCATATAACGAGTATTTTTGTCCATTAAAGTTATGAAAATTTTAAGATCGTAAATGCGCTATTAAAAGTTAATTTTTCTAAACAAGATAAAGCTTGTTGAATTAATTACTTCAAACCAAATTCTATATTATAAGTAATATCAAAATACCTATTCGATTTAAAAATATATGCTTAAACCGAAACGTACACCATTTCCAGTTGCTGTTATATAGTTTCTTGTTTCCTGAGTTTTAGAAATATTTGGTGAAGTAGTTTGATTTGTTGTGATTTCTTGTTTATACCAATTGTATGCAGCACTTAAACTATATTCTGCATGAATAGAAATTGATTTCGAAATAAACCACTCAACTCCACCAACACCTGTAAGACCTAAAGATAATTCCTTCTCTTTTGTTTCACTATTGTAAACTGATGTCGGATAATTTAATAAAATTGGAGTTTCTGTAAACTTTTGGTTAACTAATCCAACACTTAAAAATGGACCTACTCCATAAAAGAAATAGAGCCCAAAGGAATTTTTTGAATACAAAATTATATTAGTATTTAATCTAACTTTATAATTATAATAGTTCATATTTATTACTTTAGTATAATTATATAACGAATCATTATAATTTAAGTTGTTTTGATTTTTGTCTGAGCTTCCGTTATTTAAGTCCAGACTAACACCAATACGAAATGCCAGTTCAGGTTTTAGATTATATTTGAAAGAAAATGCAGATCCTTGAAATGAAGTAAGTGTAAAGTTGCTTCCTATTTGAAATTGAAGTGCTTTAGAATCTTCTGTCATGGTTGAGTTAACTGTAGATTGTGCAAAAGATTGTAAAGTAAAAGTCGATAGGATCAGAAGAATAAAAATTTTTTTCATTTGAATTCTCCTTTCTTATGTGTTTAAATCTTCTTAATTAATCTTGTAAGTATCATATAAAAATTGTGATCAATTTAAATTTCTAAGTTCATAACTTTTTACAACAATTCTAACTATATCATATTAATAAGTCAAAAAAATTTTAAGTATTAAAAGAGAATTAAATTGTTTATAAATCTAGTTCTATCTTAACTAAAAATCGATACTATCAAGTATTATTAAATTTGATCTTTTTAAGATAAGTCAGCACATTCATATAACCTATAAACCTAAAAACATCATTCTCAATTTTTATTCAAGATGACAATCAGAAATTGTATTGTTTAAAGAAGAATTGAGGAAATTAGAATTGAGTTAACTTTTTAGTTTATATTACTTTCAAAATTTTTCTATTAAAACTTTAGAAAAAAATTTTTTAAATAGAAATTGACTAATTAAAAAAGTCTGGAAATACCAGTAAACCAATCCAATAATAATTATTAGGTTAAGAGATAACCTGGCAGGCTTCAATTACATTTCCATCAGGATCATAAATTTGGAAATATTTTACAGAGCTATCTTCAATAAGTTCACTAACATTTACACCTTTATCGATAAGTTCTTTTCTTAATTGAATAGCATCAAAAGTTCTGAATATTGGATAAGATGATGTATCTCTATCAAAATTGATTACTTTATCTGTTTGCCAAATTGTTAAACTTGTTGGTCCACCAGTTTCTAAGACAACCAGTTTTAGAATTGGGTCTTCCCAGATTTGATTCAAATTTAAATTTTCCGTATACCATTTTTTTGAAATTTCCAAATTGGATACTCTAATTATTACAGTATCAATACCTTGAAGTGACATTTTATTTTCCTTTCATTAATCGATGACTTTTATGAGTAAATTTATTAACGAATACTGTTCTTATTCTTTTTTGTGAACAATCAAAGTACTGAAATTCATACTATACATTAATTATGATATTTAATGAACTGGTTTTATAGAAATCAACTACAATATAAGAATTAAATTTTATATAAAATTTAAGACAAAAAAGTATTTGTAAAATAATTAAAAATCTATTAAGCCATTATTTAAAGATATTCACTTAAGCAAAATCATTTTCATCAAGGATTTAAATTTTTCAGTCTCTAATTTATAAAAGTAAACTCCGCTCGGGTAATTTTTTGCTTCAAATCTTATTGAATACTTGCCTGAGGGTAACTCTTGCTCAACTAAAGATTCTAATTTTCTACCCAGAGCATCATAAATCGAAAGTTTTACATTAGTTTTTTCTGGGATCTCGAAGACAATGTTAGTTGAATTATTAAATGGATTTGGATAGTTCTGGTATAATTTAAAATCATCCGGCTTTAATGAAGTGTTTTCAACTTTAGTCGTAGTATCTTCTATAATTATTGCATAAAGATACGAATGGGGATCCTCACTGCTGCCACTAAGAATAATTGTACTTACATAAGCAATTTTACCATCAGGCGTAAAACGAGGACGATGAATCGGGACAACACGAGGTAACGGATAAAATGCACCAGGTAGTGGAACCGTCCATAAAAGTTGACCAGAATTAGAACTAATTCCTTTTATGAAACCAACATCACCAAAATTAACAACACCTCCAACGAGAACCACATCATTTTGAGGACTTATTGTTGGAAAATTTAAAACGGTTCCGTCTTGATAAATCCATTTAGGTAATAGAGTATTTGGATTAAAAGCAATTAATTTTGACCTATCCTGTGTATAATAAACGATACCATCTGAACTCACATCTGGTGGTGTTAAACCACTAATGGTTCCTCCTTGGTAATACCAAAGAGATTGCCCATTTCGTGGATCGTAAGCTTCCAGCACCCAACCAATATTTTGTCTAAAATGTGTAATATAAATAGTACCATCTGGTCCTACTGCAGGTTGTGTCTGTTGTTGACTTAATGGATCGTGTTGACCGCTAATTGGAACAGAAAAAATTTGGTTCCCATTATTAATTGAAAATGCTTGCAAAGTCCAATAGGAACCCAATGGTTCAGAAACAATATACATTTGACTAATAGGCTCTCCTGGATTGCGTGGACCTAAGACAGTTTCTACACCAATTCCACCATACCAATGAAGAGTTGGATCTCCAGGATTGTTCCAGCGTAGTTGGCCAGTTGGTGTGAGTGAATAAGCTCCGAGTCCGAAATCATTTGCAAGATAGATATTTCCATCAGGTCCGATAGCAGGACCACACATTATTCCCTGCGTACCCTGATCAGTGAATATCCATCGAATGGAACCATCTGGATTAATAGCAGTAACTTGTTTGATACTTCCAACATATAGTTCGCCCCCTGGTCCCGCAGCAGGTGGAACATAAGCATAAGAATTTACTTTTTGAATCCATTTCAATTCTCCATCTGGATTTAAAGCGTAAACATATCCCTCAGAACCGTGAATATATATTGTTCCATCGTTGGCAAGAGCTGGGCGAAACCATAAATTAGCTACATCAGCTTCAAAAACCCACTTTACTCGACCCTGAGGTTGACGAAGTGTAACATTCAAATTTATCTCATTGCTTATACCATTTTTGGTTATAACTTTTACTGATACAGAACCCAGTCCCGTTTGTTCTGGAACATATACAACTATTTTGTTATTACTCCACCGTGAAATAATTGCTTTTTTACCATCAATTAATACATACGAATCAGTAGTATCTGAACCAAAATTCTTTCCATAAATTTTCAATCTCCCACTTCGTGTTATAGTTTGTGGCGAAAGCGAATCAATCCTTACAGAAAAAGCTGGATCATTTACTTTTATTATATATGCATCTCCTTGTCCTGAACCAAATGACCATGACCAACCTGCTAAAACAATCCCATCATCTACAACTTCAACTGAATTTCCCCTATCGTCATAGGGACCACCAAATGTTTTATACCAGATTAAATCACCATTACTATTTGTTCTTAATAAATATACATCAAATTGCCCTGAACCGAATGAACCAGTCTGACCTGCAATTATGAAACCCCCATCTGGTAATTGACGAACTGAATTTGCCCTATCGGAATTAACACCTCCATAAACTTTTTGCCAGATTAAATTACCGTTGGTATCTAATTTCATTATTAAGACATCAGTATCAGTTTCAAAACTAAATTTCTCTCCTACTAATAAAAATGAATTGTCGGAAGTTATGATTACATCCCAACAGCTTGTTACATTTAGTGTATCATAAACTTTACTCCATATTGTATTTCCATTTGCATCAGTACGAATAAGATAAGAAGACCAAACGGAGCCTTGCGTAAATCCACCAATTATGAAACCATTATCCCAAAGCTGTTTGATTGACAAAGCAACATCAGCACCTGGTGCAAAGTTGTCATTGTATTCATAGGTTCTTTGCCATTCAATATTACCCATCGAGTCTGTTTTGACAATATACATATCATAACTTCCAGAGTATTGAGAACCTAACCACGCTTGACCAGCTACAATATATCCTCCATCTGATGTTTGTTGAACTGAATGGAATCTGGTATCATCACCTAGATTAAATATTTTCTGCCATAGAATGTTACCACCTCCATCTATTTTAAGAAGCAATGCATAAAAAAGTTGTGGTGAAGGCTCAGTCATACCACAGATAATAAATCCACCATCAATGGTTTGCTCAATGCAATGTCCTCTATCATTTAGTTCTCCTCCTGTTGTCTTAACCCATATCTGGCTGCCCGAAGAATCTAATTTCATTATAAGTAGATCATTAATGTATTGAGTGCTTTGAAAACCGGTAAAAGCAAGGCCACCATCATTTGTTTTTACTATAGAATATGCGCCATCATCCCACTGATTTCCAAATGTTGTAGTCCATATTATGTTTTGTGAAAAAATGGAAGAGCAATCAATTAGAATTAAAGTAATTATAACATAGAGGAAAAAACTTATTCTCATTCTATACCTCCTTGTTATATTAATTGAACAGGAAAATTTAGACTTTTACTTAACACTTAATTAAGAAAAAAAGTTTTAATTATAGTTGTGATTAAGATAGCCCTATTGATAAGATTTGTAAAAGAATTAACTCATTTTAAGTGTGAAAAAATTTTAAAACGGAAAAGCCAGCTCCAAAAGAGTCTGGCTTTGTCAAAATACTTTTATTAAATATATAAAATGTGTTTTGACTTGTTCACTTAAGCAAAATCATTTTCATCAAGGATTTAAATTTTTCAGTCTCTAATTTATAAAAGTAAACTCCGCTCGGGTAATTTTTTGCTTCAAATCTTATTGAATATTTTCCAATCGATAATTCTTGATTAATTAAATTTTCTAACTCTCTACCCAGAGCATCATAAATCGAAAGTTTTACATTAGTTTTTTCTGGTATCTCAAAGACAATGTTAGTTGAATTATTAAATGGATTTGGATAGTTCTGGTAAAGGATGTAAGATTTAGGAACATAGTTGTCTTTATCAGTTCCGGTTAGAAGCACCGACACTTCATTTGAAGGTAAACTCATATTCCCTGAAAAATCATATGCAACCACTTTATAATAATATTTCTTTTCAAACTCCAATTCATTATCATCAAAATAAGTGTTTGTTAAACGAGCAACTGGTTGTCTATTTAATATATCAAAATTAGGTACCGTATCTCTATAAACAGCGAAATATTGAAAATCCTCATCAACGGGTTCAGACCACATCAATTTTACATAATTCGGAAATACAATTACTCTAAGACTATCAGGTGTATGCGGAATAAGATTATCTAATGAATAACCACTATCTGGATTTGAAGCTGCTAATATATAAGGAAATGTACCATGAGCAACCACTTTAAAGATTGACCAGTAAATACCACTAACAATCGTAGAATCGAAAAGAGTTGGTGCAACGATGGAATAATAATTTAGACCGATGGCAGGAACTTCACCAACAAATGTCCAGAAGTTATCATCATTACGCCAGATACTATATTTAATAACTGGATTTGTGAAGTTTCCATCATTTTTTGAAGCATTCCATTTTACAAAAACTTTTTTACCATTATCATTCGGAACATCAATGATTGATAAAATTTCAGGTGCATCAATAGTATATTCTGAATCAAATTTTATTAGATAAATATCTGTTGTGTTATTAATTGTTTTTGTATTTCCAATTACCGCATAACCATAATCATCTGTTTCGACAAAATCATATCCCCTATCTTCAAAAATTCCACCATGATTCACCAACCATAATAAATTGCCCTGTAAATCGGTTTTTAATAGAAGGACATCTATCTGATTACTATTATCCAACCTACCATATCCAGTAACCACAAGATTATAATCACTGGTGATTTTTATTTCATTCCCATAATCATTACCAAAGTAACCGTAAGTTTTAAACCAAAGAGAATCGCCTAATTCATTTAATTTCATTATAAAAATATCAGAATAATCATTACCAAATGAAAGAGTGTAACCGGTTAAATAAATTTCCTTAGATGTAGGCAATTGTATAACAGATAATGCCTGTTCTGGATTTGCACCACCAAATGATTTTTGCCAGATAAAATTGCCATTGTTATCACACCTTAAAACATATATATCATATCCGGAATTTGATTTATAAGTTGTGCCTACTATAACAAATCCACCATCATAAAGTTGTTTTATGGCTTTACCTTCTGAAAATTGACCGAAATTATAAGTTCTTTGATATTCTACATTTCCATTATAATCAGTTTTTAAAAGAAATACTTCACGATTTCCTAAAGGAGATATTGATTTTGTTGTTCCAACTAAAACAAATCCATCACTCACTATTTCAACTGCTGTAAATTGATCGAAATCAGACCCACCAAAAGATTTATTCCAGATGACATTGCCATCCTGATCGATTTTAATTAAAAGGGCATCATAATGGTTTGGAGAATTTACACGACCATAACCAGCGATGATAAAATTTCCATCAGGTAATTGTTTAATATCACTTGCATATTCATCTAAAGTATCACCAATTATTTTTGACCATAAAACTTCACCATTTGCATCTGTTTTAATAATATAAATATCACTCCAGTTATTAGAACTCAACGAAATTGTATAACCAGCTAAAATGTATCCTCCATCTGATGTTTTGTCTATTGCCCAGCCTTCATCGTTGTTTGATCCACCAAAGGTCTTAGTCCACGAAACTATTGGTTGTAGAGACTGAGCAACGGAAGTATTTATTAAAAGCAAAAGGAAGAACAATATATTTTTCATTTTACCACCCCTATTTTTGCTAAAATTTATAAAAAATTTATAATGGAAAAAATCGAAGAAATTGAATAGCAACTTAAAAAGTATGTAAAGTGAAAAAAGAGGCATTTAAAATCGTTCAAAAAGATGAATGGCCTACGAATTCAGATAACATAATTAATCGAAATGGAATTTAAAGTTGTGCATTTTGATTAAGTCAACAAAAGATTTAAGATTACTTAAGGCGCCCTTTGGAGTTAATATTTATTATTGAGCTTGAAATTTTTAGAGAAAGATTAAAACAAAAAGAATTAAACAAGTGAATGTGTTTAATGAACGGAATTTAACAACTAAGTACACATTTATTAGAAGATCAAGAGTTCAAAAATGTAGAAGCATTACTAGATCAATCAATTCAATTTTTAAATGTAAATCTGAATTAAAAAAAATTTTTCTAATTAATTAATTAAGCTGTAATATTTTTTTAACAAACTTCAATTTTTCAGTTTGACATACATTCAAAACATTAATTATCTTTGCAACAAAATTTTTATGGAAATGTTGACAGAATTTGGTAAAATTTTAATCTTCATAATTCTCGCGATTTTATTCGTAGCTCTTGCTTTCATTGTTAATCGAATTATTAGACCAGCAAGACCCACAAGAGAAAAGCTTCTTACCTATGAGTGCGGCGAAAATCCAGTCGGTTCACCATGGATCAAATTTAATGTTAGGTTCTATGTCGTCGCTTTGATTTTTCTACTGTTTGATGTTGAAATTACTCTTTTAATTCCGTGGGCACTTGTATATAAAGAATTTGGCTGGTATGGTTTCATTGTTGGTTTTATTTTCTTATTCATTTTAATGCTCGGTATGCTGTATGAATGGCGCAAAGGTGATTTAGATTGGGTCAAACCAGAAGTTAAACCTAAAGATTTAAAAACTGTTTTAGAAGAATTTGAAAAAGAATACGGGAAAATCTGATGGGAATATTAGACAAAGAATTTACTGAATCGAATATCGTAATTACCAAGATTGATGATTTGATGAACTGGGCTCGTTTGTCTTCTTTATGGCAGATGACTTTCGGACTTGCCTGCTGTGCAATTGAAATGATGGCTACTTCAGCATCTCATTATGATTTCGATCGATTTGGAGTTATTCCAAGACCAAGTCCAAGACAGGCTGACATTATAATTATATCAGGAACAGTCACTCTTAAAATGGCTCTTCGAATTAAAAGACTCTACGAACAAATGCCGGAACCTAAATACATTATCTCAATGGGAAGTTGTGCAAATTGTGGTGGTCCTTACTGGAATCATGGTTATCATGTTTTGAAAGGTGTTGATAGAATTATTCCAGTCGATGTCTATGTTCCAGGTTGCCCTCCAAGACCCGAAGCATTACTCGAAGGACTTCTAAAGCTTCAAGAAAAAATAAGAAACCAATCTCTGGTAAAAAAGACAGGCTAAAATGACAGCAAAAGAAATTTTAGAAATCATTAAAGAAAAATTTCCAGAAGAACAGTTTGAATTAAAAGAAAATATTGGTGGTGAAATTTTAATCGTTCCAGCTAAGATTTTGAGAGATTTATGTTTATTTCTCCGTGATGATGAGAGACTTGCCTTTGATGTTTTGATGAATTTATCAGGACTTGACCTTGCTGATGGTGAAAAGAAAAAATTGGAAGATGGAACTATTGAAATTGTCGGTGGACATCTCGCAACTGTTTATCACCTCCATTCAATGAAATTCAATCACAAATTAACTTTGAAAGTCTTGTTGCCTCGAGAAAATCCAGTTGTTCCATCGGTTGAGCGTGTCTGGCGCGCAGCTGACTGGCATGAAAGAGAAGCTTACGATTTATTAGGAATTATCTTTGAAGGACATCATAATCTAAAGAGAATTTTATTACCTGAAGATTGGGAAGGTTATCCCCTCAGAAAGGACTATAAAGTTCAAGAATTTTATCAAGGAATGAAGGTTCCATACTGATGGCAGAATTAAAGACTGATCAAATCGTTCTAAATATGGGTCCTCAGCATCCATCAACACATGGAGTGCTGAGACTCGAAGTTGTTCTTGATGGCGAAGTCGTTGTTGATGTAAAACCACACATTGGTTATTTACATCGTTGTTTTGAAAAACACGCTGAAGCAATGACATATCCTCAGGTAATCCCTTACACAGATCGAATGGATTATCTAGCATCAATGTATATGAATTTTGGTTATGTTGAAGCAGTTGAAAGATTGATGAATATTGAAGTGCCCGAGAGAGTTAAATACATACGTGTAATTATGGGAGAGCTTCAGCGAATTGCCTCGCATTTAGTTGCTGTTGGAACTTTTGGAATTGATATAGGTGCATTTACTCCATTCCTGTATTGCTTTAGAGATCGTGAAAGGATTTTAGATTTATTTGAAATGACCTGTGGTGCTCGATTACTTTATAATTATATGTGGATTGGTGGTTTGTCACATGATCTCCCACCACAATTTATTCCAAAATTAAAATCATTTCTAAAAGATTTCAGAAAGAGTTTAAAAGAATTAAATGATCTCTTAAGTTATAACAAAATTTTTATAGATAGAACAGCAAACATTGGAGTTTTACCTGCTGATACGGCAATCAATTATGGTTGCACAGGACCAGTTTTAAGAGGTTCTGGAGTAAATTGGGATCTTAGAAAAAACGACCCTTATTCAATTTATGATAGATTTGATTTTGAAGTTTGCGTTGGTAAAGGTGAAATGGGAACGGTTGGGGATTGCTGGGATCGTTATATGGTTCGAGTTAGAGAAATGGAACAATCCTGCCGAATTATTGAACAAGCAATTGAACAAATTCCAGATGGTGATGTAACTTCTGCAATTCCCAAAAGGGTAAAACCACCTGTTGGTGAAATTTATTTTAGAGTTGAAAGTCCAAAAGGTGAACTTGGTTATCACATCGTAAGTGATGGTTCTTTAAATCCGTTTAGAGTTAAAGTTCGTGCACCATCTTTTGTTAACTTACAAATTCTTCCAATTATCAGTCGCGGGCACTTGGTGGCTGATATAATTGCAAACTTAGGAAGCTTAGATATAGTCTTAGGGGAGATTGACAGGTGATAAGTGATTACTTAGCTGAATTTTTTGGAAATAAAATTTTAGGTTATCTAATATCTGCGGCACTTCCATTATTTTTATGGATTTTACCTTACGCACTTTATGCAGTTTATGCCGAAAGAAAAGTAAGTGCTTTCATGCAGGATCGAATTGGACCAAATCGAGTTGGTCCCAAAGGATTGCTTCAAACAATTGCTGACATTTTGAAATTGATACAGAAAGAAGATATTGTTCCAGCTTCTGCGGATAAACCATTATTTGTAACAGCGCCTTATGTAATTTTTGCAGGGACCTTTGCAGCTTTTGCAGCTCTCCCCTTTTCAAGTGTTTATATTGGAAGTAATATTGATTTAGGTGTCTTTTATATAATGGCCGTTTCTTCATTTTCTGTTATTGGAATTTTAATGGCTGGTTGGGCTGGAAATAATAAATATTCATTATATGGTGCAATGAGGTCGGTTGCTCAGATTGTTAGTTACGAAGTCCCTGCATTGCTTGCAATTGTAACTGCGGTTATGGTAATTGGAACATTGAACTTGAATGAAATTTCTCAGATGCAAACATCAAGGTTCTGGAATTGGTGGATTCTTGGTGGTCCGGTGGAAGGAATTCAAAAGTTTCTTTATATCATACCTATGATAATTGCATTTATAATTTTCTTTATCGCATCTCTTGCTGAAGTTAATAGAACCCCATTTGATATTCCAGAAGCTGAATCAGAATTAGTCGCGGGCTTTCATACAGAATACACAGGAATGAAATTCGCAATGTTCTTTCTTGCTGAATATGGAAATATGTTTGTAGTTTCTGCTATTTCAGTTTCAATCTTCTTTGGAGGATGGCAATCGCCCTTTGGATATTTAGGAAATTCACTTGGAATTAACTGGCTTATTCCGATTGAACAGGTTTTCTGGTTTTTATTTAAAGGTTCTTTACTTGTTCTGGTTCAAATGTGGTTAAGATGGACACTCCCTAGATTAAGAGTTGATCAATTAATGTCTCTTTGCTGGAAATACTTAACTCCTTATGCTTTTATTAATCTAGTTATAGTTGGAATAATAACTTTAATTAAATAATATGAAAGAATATTTAAGAAATACCTGGCTTGGAATTTACACTGTATTAGTTGGAATGAAGGTGACATTGTCACACCTTTTCAAACCAAAAGTCACAATTCAATATCCAGATGTAAGAATTCAATTGCCTGAGAGAGCAAGAAATAGATTATATGTTAATATTGATGATTGTATTGGTTGCGATCAATGTTCGCGAGCATGCCCTGTCGATTGCATTGAAATTGAAACTGTGAAAGCAGTTCCAGGTGAAAATTTAGGTATAACTTCAAATGGAAAAAGAAAAGCTCTCTGGGTTACTAAATTTGATATTGATATTGCAAAATGTTGTTACTGTGGGTTATGTGTATATCCATGTCCAACTGAATGCATCTGGATGACTGATGTTTACGAATTTTCTGAATATAGAAGAGAAGATTTGATTTATCATTTTTCAAATTTATCTCCAGAAGAGGCGTTACAAAAGAAATTAAACTATAAAAAATTTGAAGAAGAAAAGGCTCGTCAGAAAGCGGCACAGGCTACAACTGCGAATCCAAATCCAAAACAAGATAGCGGGAATGAGAACTGATGACTACTTACGATCTTATATTTTATGTCTTCGCAGCAATAATAGTTATTAGTGCATTTGTTGTTGTTGCTGCAAAGAATATCATTTACTCTGCATTTTCTCTCCTCTTCACATTTTTTGGTGTAGCTGGAATTTATGTTCTTCTAAATGCAGATTTTATAGCTGTTGTTCAGGTTATAATTTATGTTGGTGGAATTCTTGTGTTGATAATATTTGGTGTGATGTTAACAAATAAAATTACTGATGTTAAAATTAAAACCGAGAGTATTCATATCGTACCTGCTACAATTATAACGGGAATAATCGGTGGGACTTTAATAGCCATTTTAACGAAAACAAAGTGGCGAATTACAGAACCACAAAATCTGGATAAGACCGTAACCGAAATAGGCCGTTTTATTGTTGTCCATTACATGATTTTATTTGAACTTGCAGGAATTATCTTGTTGGTCGCTTTAATTGGTTCAGTAATGATTGCTCGAAAAGAAAAAGCTCAAATTGATGAGGTTAAAGAATGAGCGTAGGATTAAATCATTTTCTGGTTTTAAGTGTGATTTTATTCTCACTTGGAATTTATGCTGTTCTCACAAGGAAAAATGCAATTCAGGTTTTAATGGGAATAGAATTAATTCTTAATTCAGCAAACATTAATTTTATAGCTTTTGCACGATATGGTAATTATGGTTTCACAGGACAGGTTATATCTCTTTTTGTAATCATACTTGCCGCAGCCGAAGCAGCCATTGCTCTGGCAATTGTTCTAAATATTTATAAACAATTCACCACAGTAAATGTAGATGAAATAGATGGATTGAAAGAATAATGAATGAGAATTTATTAATCCAGCTATCGATATTAAACATCATCCTGCCACTTCTTGGATTTGTTGTTTTAATTTTCTTTGGTAATCGAATACCAAAAAGCCACCTGTTTGAAATATCCACAATATTCGTTGGGCTTGTATTCTCTGCAATAGTTGCATTTTATAAGTTAAGTTATTACGAAGCACGAACATTAATTTTTGAATTTCGGTGGATTGATTTTGGCAATGTTCCTTTTGTAGGTAATCTTGGAATTAATCTTGGGATTCAAATTGATAATGTTTCAGCCATAATGCAGCTTACTGTCTTCATTGTGAGTTTTGTTGTTCATCTCTTTTCAATTAAGTATATGGAAGGTGATCCAAGATACACGAGATACTTTGCATATCTTGGATTGTTCACCTTTTCAATGCTTGGTATTGTTCTTACTCACAATTTCTTGATGATGTATATTTTCTGGGAACTTGTTGGGGTTAGTTCTTATCTTTTGATTGGATTCTGGTTTGAGAAAAAATCAGCTTCCGATGCTGCAAAGAAAGCTTTTATTGTTAATAGAATTGGTGATGTTGGATTTTTCCTTGGAATTTTAATTCTTTATGTAAATTATCATACATTTACATTCAGTGAAATTTTCAGCCAAATTTCTCAAGGCAATTTACCATTTAATAGTGGTGCGTGGTTAACCGCTGCCGGGATTCTAATCTTCTGTGGTGCCATTGGTAAGTCAGCACAGTTTCCACTTCATGTGTGGCTTCCTGATGCAATGGAAGGTCCAACGCCAGTTAGTGCTTTAATCCATGCTGCTACAATGGTTGCTGCGGGCGTCTATCTTGTGGCAAGAATCTTTGTAATGCTCACAGCTGATGCAATGCTTGTTATTGCGTCGATCGGAGCAATTACGGCGTTCATTTCAGCAACGATTGCAATCACTCAAACTGACATAAAACGGGTTCTTGCGTACTCAACTGTCAGTCAACTCGGTTATATGATAATGTCTCTTGGTGTCGGTGCCTATTTCTTTGCATTTTTACATTTGATTACTCACGCATTTTTTAAGGCTGGTTTGTTCTTGGGTTCTGGTTCTGTAATTCATGCTATGCATCATGAGCAAGATATTCGATTTATGGGTGGTTTGAGAAAGAAACTACCAATCACCTATTACACATTTTTAATTTACACTCTTGCAATTTCAGGTGTACCTCTGACTTCTGGTTTCTTGAGCAAAGATGGAATTTTAGGTGGAACATTAGCTTTTGCGAATTTGACTGGTTATTGGTTTTTCCCAATTGTTGGTTTCCTGGTGGCAATGTTAACAGCATTTTATATGTTTAGACTTGTTATTTTAACATTTCACGGCGAGCCTAGAGATGTTCATAAGTTTGAACATGCCCATGAATCACCTGCAACAATGTTAATTCCATTAATCTCACTTGCGATTTTATCATTCTTTATTTTCTTTTCTCCAAATCCATTAAATATTGAAGCTGGTTGGTTTTATCAATGGGTTAAAACTCCAACCACAATTGTTCCTCAGGAGCTTGCATTCCCATTTATGATTAATAAGAATAGTTCTCAAATTGTAGTTCATTCTGAAATTTATATGGAAGCAATGCATCATGCACATTCGACTGCAATGATGATTTCATTGATAATGGCTGGACTTGGAATCTTGTTAGCCTTTGTTATTTATCAATGGAGATTTATTAGTGCTGATAACTTAGCTTTGAAATTAAGACCGTTATATAATTTCTCTTTCAACAAATGGTATTTTGATGAATTGTATTCAAAGACAGCTGTTGCATTTACTCTTGGGCTTTCTAACTTCCTTGCTTGGTTTGATCAAAAAGTTATTGATGGAATTGTTAATGGAACCGCTACGGTAACAAGAAATACTTCATTTGCCAGTGGTAAATTCGATAATGTTGTTGTAGATGGGCTTGTTAACTTAACTGCAGCAACTACAGGTTTCTTTGGCCTTGTTTTTAGAAAACTTCAAACTGGAAAAGTTCAAACTTATTTAGTAATGGTCTTAACTGGTATAATAATTTTATTTTTCATATTTAAGTCTATATAAGAAATTCGGAGGCTGATAGTTGATGTCTGGAATACCATATCTCACATTGGTCACTTTCCTCCCTATTCTAGGGATGATAATTGTTTTGTTAATTAATTCTGAAAGAGCAAAACTCATAAAATTTACCGCATTAATTGTTACATTTCTTCAGGTTGTTTTAGCGGGATTAATGTGGTCTCAATTTAATTTTTCTGCTGCTGGAATTAACGACCCATCATCATTCCAGTTTGTAGAAAAAGCGAGATGGATTGAAATTCGTAATGTTGCAGACTGGATTGGCACCATTAAAATAGATTATTATTTAGGTGTTGACGGTCTCTCAATGCCTATGGTATTATTAACTGCTTTGATTAGTTTTCTTGGTGTTCTTGCGTCATGGAACATTCCAAAAGCAATCAAAGGATATTTCGCTCTCTACCTTTTACTCGATACTGGTATGATGGGATCGTTCGTTGCTCTGGACTTTTTCCTCTTCTATGTATTCTGGGAAATTATGCTTTTACCGATGTACTTTTTAATTGGTATCTGGGGTGGACCTCGAAAAGAATATGCTGCTATCAAGTTCTTTATTTATACTTTGTTTGGGTCAGTATTCATGCTATTAGTAATGCTTGGATTATACTTTAGCACCTATGAAACTCTTCCAGATGGAACTAAAGTTTATACTTTCAATATGCTTCAAATGATGAATCCAGCAAATTATGCAAAAGAAGGATTGCTCTCACCTTTCAATCCAAATAATCTTAGATTTATTGCATACATTTTTCTATTCATTGGTTTTGCAATCAAAGTCCCAATGTTCCCATTTCATACCTGGCTTCCGGATGCACACGTTGAAGCTCCTACTCCAATCAGTGTAATTCTTGCTGGAATTTTGTTGAAACTCGGAACTTATGGAATGATGAGAATTAGCTTTCCAATTTTTCCTGAAATTACAAATCAACTTGCTTACTGGATTGCTGTTTTTGGAATGATAAATATAGTTTATGGTGCTTTGTGTGCAATGGCTCAAAAAGATTACAAGAGCTTAATTGCATATTCAAGTATCAGTCACATGGGTTATGTTTTGCTTGGAATGGCTTCACTCACAACTCAAGGAATGATGGGTGCACTGTTTCAAATGTTTAATCACGGAACAATTACCGCGATGCTCTTTATGATTGTGGGCGTGATTTATGACCGCGCACACACAAGAGGAGTAAACGATTTTGGTGGCTTGGCTCTTCAAATGCCAGTTTATACTGGAATTACTACAATTGCTTTCTTTGCATCACTTGGACTTCCTGGTTTGAGTGGATTCATTTCAGAAGCTTTTGTATTTCTCGGTGCATTTAGTAATGAGACTATTAGAATTCTTGCCATTATTTCAACACTTGGAATATTATTAACTGCTGCTTATATGCTCTGGACAATGCAAAGAATTTATTTCGGTAAGTTAAATCCGAAATGGGAGAATTTACCAGATGTGAATAAACTCGAAATTGCTGCCCTTTCACCTCTTGCTGTTATTGTTATCATATTTGGAATATATCCAGTTCCGATGTTGAATTTGATGAATACATCCGTTAATAAATTAGTTGAAGTTGTAATTAATGGCCAGGTAATTTTCTCAAACTTAAGTTCATTAATTAAATAAGAATGAATATGAACAGTATTGAAAATATTATTGCATCATTAAAATACTTTTATCCAGAACTTGCGCTTACGATTACATTTTTTGTTTTACTTCTTGCAGATTTATTTTCTAAGCGCTGGAAATACCTTTTACCTGCAATAAGCTTAGCTGGATTTTTAATCACAGGTTATTTTTTGATTTATACTCCAGATGTTCAGGGTTTTCTATTTTCAACTGGAATGGCAAATGTTGGCTTGTATGTTGTTGATCCATTTGCATTCTTTTTCAAAGTTTTAATATTGCTCTCTATCGTTTATACAGTTTTATTTTCATTATCATCGAAAGAAATTGTAGAGTCAAGAGAAAATCGTGGTGAGTATTATGTTCTTCTAAGTTCCTTTGCTCTTGGTACTTTCCTCCTCACTTCAACAATTGACTTATTAATGATGTATTTAAGTTTTGAACTGGTGAGCTTGTCGTCCTATGTTTTAGCCGGGTTTACAAGAAATGTCCCCAGATCAGCTGAAGCTTCTCTGAAGTATATAATTTTTGGTGCTGTTGCTTCTGGTGCAATGTTATTTGGAATTTCGATTTTGTACGGTTTAACAGGAACTACAAATATTTATTTAATTAATTTCGTTTTGACAAACCAAAATGTTTCTGGGCTAGCTTTAGTAATTGCTGGATTATTGATAATTGGTGGAATTGGCTTCAAAATATCCATGGCTCCATTTCATTTCTGGACACCTGATGTCTATGAAGGCTCACCAATTACAATAACGGCAGTACTTTCAGTTGCAAGTAAAGCTGCTGGATTTGCAGTGTTGATTAGATTTTTGAAAGTGATGTTTATTGATTATACTTCAACGAATTTACAATCATCTGTTTGGGCAATTTTACCACAATTCAAGTGGAATGACATAATAGCTGGACTTGCTGTGCTAACTATGACACTCGGAAATTTAGCTGCACTCTGGCAGTCAAATATGAAAAGGATGTTAGCTTATTCAAGTATTGCTCACGCTGGTTATATGTTATCTGGATTTGTGATTTTAGATAATCAAGGTATTATGGCAATCTTAATTTATTTCTTTATCTATCTCTTTATGAATCTTGGTGCCTTCTTTGTTGTAATGTTGATTTCAGATCAACTCGGTTCAGAAGAGATGGATAATTACACTGGTCTTGGTTATAAAGCTCCTTACCTCACAGTTGCCCTCACAATCTTTTTAATCTCATTAACTGGTATTCCACCAACAGCGGGTTTTATCGCTAAATTATATTTATTTGGTGCACTCGTAAAAACTAACTGGATTTGGCTTGCGGTTATTGGCGTATTAAATAGCGTTATCTCGCTTTATTACTATCTAAGAGTTGTTAAAAATATGTTTTTGAGAGAATCAGTAGAGTTAATATTCCCTTACAGAATTGATACAGCAAATTTAATTCTTTCTTTGACTTTATTGATCCCAACTTTATTATTAGGTATTTACTTCAAACCACTAATTGAATTTGCTGAGCAATCAATTAGAATTTTTGGGTTTTAATAACATTTTTGAAAATTAAGGAGTCTATCAGTCACCAAAAACTGATAGACTCTTTCTTTATTATTTCATCTCAGAAGATTTTTCAGCTCCACCACCTCCGATACTAAATCTTAAATAAAATCCTGAAATACCAATTTTAGGTCCACCAGAAATTTCATTCTCAAATAGAGTCCAGTTACCAACTTTAAGAAAATGAGTATAACCTGCTGACACACCTATAATTAATCCACCATCTTTACCATTCTTGGAGAAGCGTATGTTATAACTTCCATTCAATCCAAAATTCAACATCAAGCCACCAAGGGAAAGTGATGAACCCCTTTTAGGATTATTCAATACATCAATAAAATCCAAAGATGATTTCTCGTAAATATTTAAATCAATTCCTCCACCACCAAAACCAATTACAGGAAATAATCTTAGTCCTTCAACTTGATAAATAAGATATCCAACATTGAATATTCCATATCCAGCAGTTAAGTTCAATCTATAATTCGCATTACTCACTTCACTTCCAATTATTCCATGTCCTTCACCACCTATAACAAAATTATTTATTATTCCATAACCACCACCACCAATTGAAGTATAATTCTCATCTAAAGATGGATAATTATTTTGCTTAAGAATGTTATTCAAATTTTTAATATCTATTCTTTGCATACCTACCATAAAATAGCCTTCTCCGCCAGAAGTTTTCGTTTGACCTATGGCTTGATTGGAGAGATTAAAGAATAGAAAAACTAATAGAGTGATTTTTGTTACAATAATATATTTCATTTTGACCTCCGTTTTTATACAAATTTAGTAGTTTAATTTGAAATTCAACTTTAAATATTTGTTAAGAAACTAGTGATAATTTCAAAATGATCAACATACATTAATTATGAAGAAAAAGAAATTTTTTTGGAATAATTCAATAAGAAAGAATGAACCTCTTTATTTCCAAGATTTTTCAGACTATTTGGAACTTTAATCAAAATCATTGTTGTTTATCTTGTGTAAATTTTGAAAAGTTCTTTTTTAATTTTGTAAAAAAATTAATTGAGAAATTAGAATTATAAGGGAGAATTTGATGCCGAAAAAAAATGCTGAATATCTAACTATCTTGATAAATGAAGAAAGAACTGTACTAAATTATCTGAAAGCAAGGTATCCTCTTTATCACAAATCGAATGTCTTTTTTAGAGATATTCAATTTGGAATTAAACATTATTTAGAAAATAGAGAAATTAAACTTACTTATACAGAAAGTGAAATTTTAGCTCGAGAATTTATAAAACACCTTCAATCGAAAGGAATTCTATCTAAGCTTAGCGATCAAATCTTTTTATTAAATTATCCTGAGTTTGCAGCTCAGAGTAAATCAATAACAAAAGTATGAGGAGTTATTATGCCAGAAATTACAACTGAATTAAGCGAAATTACAATAACAGAAAAAGCATTGACCGAGATTAAAAAAATTTTAGATGATAATAAGCTCGATCCAAACGAATATTTTTTAAGAATTGGAGTTAAGGGTGGCGGTTGTTCTGGTTTCGTTTATTCCCTTGCTTTCGATAATAAATTACGAGA
>Ga0197142_1001535_pt1 | contig 21020 bp, 12 predicted proteins | sample GBS60_MetaG_FD_148614 | JGI IMG/M metagenome (GOLD analysis project Ga0197142, IMG submission 148614) | Sediment microbial communities from Great Boiling Springs, Gerlach, Nevada, United States - GBS 60_MetaG | ecosystem: Environmental > Aquatic > Thermal springs > Hot (42-90C) > Sediment... | reverse complement strand
TTTTCTCCCAGCGTATCAGCAAACGACGGAACCGATTGAGCCAGCTGTGGCTGCGCTCAACCACCCAGCGCCGCGCACGCCTGCCCGCTTCACGTGCGATCTCCTTCGCTTCCTCGCCGCGACTGCGCATGTGCGCCGTGAAGCCACATGCGCGCAAGGTCGCGCGCACTTCTTCATCATCATAGCCTGTATCCAGGCACATGCCGTGCGGTCGCTCCTCCGTCGGCTCCGGTCGCTCCACGATGATGCGCTCGATCGTCGCAGGCGCCAGTTTCATATCACGGCTTGTCGCCCGACGATTCGCCGCGCCGATGGGGACGCCATGCCCCTCGGTCAGCAACGACCGCTTGACGCCCGCTTTCCCGCGATCAGTTGGATTGGGGCCGGTTTTTTTCCCCCCCTGGCGGCGCCTTGGTCATCGCCCCGTCCATCCTCAGCCAGTCCCAATCAATGCCTTTCAGTTCATCAAACCGTTCGACGCCGACCTGCCAGCGTTTCAGGAACACGCCAGCGGCGACCTGCTCCCGAAAGCGATCATACGCCGTGGATTTGGGGCGCAGGTCCGTCGCGTTTAACGCCGCCCACTGACAGCCGGTGCGGAGGACGTACAAGATGGCGTCGGCGCAGCGGCGATCGGACACGCGGGGACGACCGCCGCCAAACCGATGGGCGTTCATGGAGCGCGACAGCAGGGGCGGTTCCAGCACGTCCCACAGGTCGTCCGAGATGCGAACGTCGGTCGTGGTCGTGTTGTTTGGTGTGCGCGCACGCGTGCGCTTGGGTGTTGGTTCAGTGCTCATACGATACGTATACCAGTTTTTCGGATAGGCTCTTAGCATATCGTCCCGTAAGTTCTACGGGAAGTTCCGCCTGCGGAGATGGAAGGGGACAGCCTTCGGGCAGTGTCCATCGATGAAGCAGGAATCAGACATCAAACAAGGGGAGGTTTGAGTACGTTCTGAGGAACGGAGGATGGATGTATGAGCAGGATTCTTGAATCCGTTCGCACGATGGTGCGAACGGTCGGGATGGAAACCGCCGTCATCATCGCGCTCAACGCGATCATTCCCATTGGATCGCTGGCGTGGTCGTTGTGGGGGTCGTTCGGTTTTTGGAGCGACGTCTTCGGTTCGACGATTATGGCGTTGGGCGCCATGATCGTCATTGAAAGCGTCGCATTAATCGGGTTTGTGTTGCACGTCGCCGATTGGGCGCCGGGCAGCTGGATTCGCTGGTCGCGCCACTGCCTTCCCTTCATTCCGTCCTTTCAGCTGCTCCATAGCGTGCATGCCGCCGTCGCTCCCGCGCCGTTTTCCGTTGAGGCGGCGCGCTGGCTGGACTGGACTCCCGATGCCGCGTCCTGGGCGATATCCGCCGCGTTTACCGCGATATTCGCGGTCATTTCGTTCGGCGCCTGGGAGTCGTTCGGCGAGTCGCTGCGCAACCGCCATGCCTGGAAGATTCGCCGCATTCAGCGGGACCTTGAACGATCCCGGCAGGAGATCGAAACCGCGATGCTGCGCCGCAATGCGGACCGCGAGATCACCCGCTGGAGGGAAGAGGCGGATTTGACCGTTGCGGTGTCCGGGTTGCGGGATGAGTTGGGGCGGCTCCAGGCGCGCATTCCGCTCACCCGCGCGCTTCTTGAAGCGCAACAGGCGCGCCTGTCCGCCGTGCGCAGCGCACTTCAGACGCTTGCCCGCCAACTTCCTCCTGACTCGCCCGTGAGCGAGTCGTTGCGGGAATTGTCCGCACCATCGTCTCCGCCTTCGAATGCGCACGTGGAGACGTTGCCCGGCGCTGCGCCTGCGGGTGAGGCCGACGATGATCCGGCAACCGGGCATGATCCGCGACAGCGGTATGCGGTTGCGCCGCTCTATGCGAACGGAGCGACGGCGCCTGCGGGTGATGATGCCATGAACGATGATCTGAACGCTGCGCCGACGCATGTGCTCATGGCATGCGCGGTGCGCTTGCTCATGGCCGGCGCGTCGCAACATCATTCCGCGCGGGTCTTCGGATTGAAACGGACGACGCTCCAGGGACACGTGAATCGCGCCGGCGGCAATCTTCAATCGCTGTTGGACGAGTATCTCGCGTGCTGTGACGATCGCGAGATGGAACTGTATCAGCGTCTCTCCGCCAGAGCGCTGTCGTCCGTCCCGCCCGCACGGACGTTCAACGGCGTGCCGACGACGACGGCGTAGCGCATCGCAACGGCGTTGGCAGCATCGCTTCATCCGGAGCGACCGGCGCGCACGTTTCCGTGCGCGCCGGTGATTCCTCCTCGCATCATGGCGATCTCCGGTCTATGACGGTGATCGGGGACGTGCGGGACGTCGCACCGTCCGTCCAGATCGCTGCATCGAATCGCGCGGTTCGGATTGCGGAGCGCCGGTTCCCCCCTGATTGGCGCCCTCCCAAGGGCGCCAATCAGGAACGCCAGACCTGGAACCATCCGTTCCGTTTTGCGATGTGACGGATGTGACGGCGGACTCAGCCGTTTGACGCGACGGCGGGCTCTTCCCTCGCTTCGAGCGCGAACGTGACGTCGGTGAGCGGACGAAGCGGCAGTTGCACCTCGAACCTGCGTCCGTCAGCGTCATCGTAGATGAGCGTCGCATAGGCCAGCGGATCGTCGATGGCGTCAACGAAGGCATTATCGCCCCGGTAGAGCGCCAGCACGTCGTCTGCGTGCCGGGTAATCGATCCGATGAGCCTGTCGCGGATGCCGGTCTCGATGACGCGGTGCAGATCGACCACTTCTTTGAAGTGCTCGATGATGTCTTTCGGCGGGCCTCCGTTTGTTTCCTCGCCGTCGGTGATGGTGACGGCGTGCTGGCATGCGAGCTTCAGATAGGCGTTTTCGGTCTGCGATCCGATAAACTCGGCCATGGTTCTGCTGCGATCCACGCCTAACCGCCAGAGCGTCATCCAGTATTTCTCTTGCGGCGTCAGGGTATCGCTTGCGTTGTTCCACACGTAGGACAGCAGCAGTCGAGGCGCCAGCGCCTGATCGGGATCGTACGCCGGCGGGAGAATGATGGCGGTCAGGACTGGTTGATTCTGCATACTCTGCCTCGTTTGGATCAGAATGAGCGTAATGTCGACGATTTCGGACGACGTGTGACGACAAGCCGATCCCCCTGGTCGGTGAGACCGAGCGCCCGCCGTGCGCCGTGATAGTAGGTGTTCCCCCGGTGTTCGCGTTCGAGGATGACGGCCTCGACATACACGTTCCGTGGCATGTTTGCCAACTGATCGCGTGCACGTTGCTGCACCTCCAGGTCGGCGCTCATGGCGCTGAGGATGTACGACGATTGCATCTGCGGCGCAGCCGCGTGCGTCTGCTGATCCATATCGGATCGCATCGCATCTATGATGGCGGCGACGGACTTCTCGGTTGCCCGGATGTCGCTCAGCGCTTTGACGGTCATCGGATCGGTCATCGTTCCGGTGCGCGTGAGCGCGTCGGCGAGTCGTTTCACTTCATCGGGTATCGCGGTCATTGCGCGTCTGGCGGTATCGTCAGCCCAGCTGCGCCCTCGCTCTTCGGAATGTTGCAGCACGAGCCGACGTCCTCTCATCCAATCATTGATGTTGGTGAGGTTTGCGCCGATCCACGCGGCGCACTGCGAATCGTTGTCGCGATTCGCAATGGCGTATGCAATGAACGCCGTTGTCAGCACATTACGGAAGAACCCGTGATCAAGCGGCGGGTCGACGGTGCGCGGATGGTCGGCGGGATCAGGGACGTTGGACGGCATCGTCCGTGCGATTGCCGTCATCTTGACCGCCAGTTCGGATCGGATGCGCTGATAATAGGCGTGTCCCTGACATGCCATGTGCAGCGCAACGTTCCATGCGACCGAACTCGGTTCATCGGAAACGCGTTGCACGGCGCGGAGCGCCGTGCAACGCGTTTCGATTTCCGCAATGACGGCTTCGAGTCCGGATTGGGTGATGGGGTCGCGTTCGATGCGGTTCCAGTCGCGCAGGTTGTGCAGCCATGCCTCCAGCCACGCGATGGTTTCGTCGGCGTTGGCGTGCGGGGTCCTGGCGGATGCGGACGGCAGGATCGCCCGTGCGGTTGTTTCAACGCGCGTCCAGAGCGGTGCGCTGATCTGGTGACATGCATTGCGCCAGTCGGCGCCCACGTCGTCGCTGCGCCGCTCCGCCGATGCGGCGAGGCGGAAGCGTAGTCCATTGAGCCAGTCGTCGCTTTGCGCCTGGCGGGGGTGCAATGCTTCAAGCGCCGTAGGGGACGCCCGCGTGGCGAGCGACAGCGCAAAGGTGATGGACGCATCATGCATGATGCGGTCGGGATCGGCGATATCCTCTCGTCGGATGATGGTGTTGGCGAGCATCGGATCTCCTTTCATCGGTTAGCGGCGTGTGCGTTTGAATTGGCGGCGATCGGATCGTTGTGCGTCTCCGGTGTGGCGCATGCCGCCGTCGCGGCGCGAACGCAAGAAGGCGGCGATGGCGGACGCGATGGCGGCGCTGGAGTGGGATCGGTCAGAGAAGGCCGAGATCTGGTCGGCGATCTGCGTCATCGGCGCAATGGCGCTTTCTTCGCCGTCGATCACGCATGCCGGCAAGCCGAGGTCGCGTTCCTTGCGCGTTGTGCGCCATTGCGCAATGACGTCGTTGGAGACGATGGCGACTTCGTCGGTGATGACCACGGCGTCGCATCCGTTCATGGGCGACGCTTCGGCGATTTCGGCGATCTTCATCAGCGGATGGTCAATGCGTGACCCTCCCCCCAGCGTCATCGTCGCCCACGTCAGGAAGCGAGTCACGGCGTTCGGACGAGACTTATCGGGGTGGTCAGGGTCTGGATATCGGCAGATGACCATTTCGTCATGGAGACGTGAAACCTTTATCAGATGCACCTCCCGTCCCTCATGCACCGCTTTGGCGTCCAGAGCGAGCGCGATGGCATGTGCGACGTCCCGCCGGTGGTCGTCCCCCATGGACCGCGAATCGTCAATCGCGCACCCCAGCGGGCCGCGGGCGGTTTTGTCCATGGGCCTGACGCAATCGCCGTCGACGGTGTTCTGGAACGCGGCGGCGAGGTGGTCAAAGGCGACAAGCATGGCGCGCAGGGGCGGCTCGCCCGTCGTGATCATGGTCCCCAATGCGACGATGTCGTCGATCGGCGTCGTTGTGCGTTCGCCCGGATCGATGCCGAAGCCGAAGGCGTTGAGGACATCGCGGGCGCCGATCGTTGTGTTGGGCATGATACGCTCTCCTTGCGTCGGCGCTGTTCAACGGGTGTCAACGTGAAGGCGGTTGTCGGGCATCGAATCTCCTTTCAGCGGTTAGCGGCGTGTGAGCTCGAACTGGCGCCGCTCGGATCGTTGCGCCGCGCCGGCGTGGCGCATGCCGCCGTCGCGGCGCGAACGCAAGAAGGCGGCGATGATGGGCGCGATGGAGGCGCCGGTGAATGAGCCGGGCGGGAAGGTGTAGATTTCGGTGGAGACCGGACCGATCTGCGCAATGTCCCGTTCTTCGCCGCCGATGACAAAGGCCAGCAAGCCGAGGTCGCGTTCCTCGCACGTCGCGCGCCATCGTTCAATAACGGGATGGGAGACGGTGGCGCCGGCGTCGGTAATGAACACTGCATCGCATCCGTTCAGGAGCGACGCTTCGGCGATTTCGGCGATCTTCATCAGCGGGCGGTCGAAGTCGGTGCCGCCATCGATTGCGATCGTCGCCCAGTTCAGTAGACGACTCACGGCGCGCAGCCGCGGTTCGTTGGGGTGGTCAGGGTCTGGATATCGGTAGATGTCCAGATTGTCATGAGGCCCTGAGAATTTAATCAGATGCACCTCCCGTTCCTCGCGCACCGCTTCGGCGGCCATGGCGAGCGCGATGGCATGCGCGACGACCCGCCGGTGGTCGGCGCGCATGGACCCCGAATCGTCAATCGCGCACACCAGCGGGCCGCGGGATGTTTTGTCCGGCGGATCAACGAAGCCCAGCAAGACCCCGTTCGCCAGATCGCGCACCCGCATCGCGGTGACGGCGCGATTGGACGTAACGACGCTTGGGTCGAAGGACATCACCGCAAAAATGTCATCGGTTGGCTCAATGGTCGGCATTCCGAACGGGTTGCGCTTTGCGGGATCGCCTTCGGCGACGTTCTGGAACACGCTGTTGACGTCCCCAAAAGCGACAAGCATGTCGTGCAGGTCCGTCCCTGCCGCATTGATCTCGGTCGCCAATGCAACGATGTCGTCGATCGGCACGGCTTTGAGTTCGCCCGCATCGATGCCGAAGTCGTTGAGGACGTCGCGGACGCTGAGCGTTCCGGCAAGCGCCTCTTCGATGCGCTCAGGGGTGATCTCCTGGGCGATGATGTCATTGACTTGTTGGACCATCTGCTCGATTCGGGCGCGGAGGTCGTTGATCTCCTCTTCGGTAGGCGATTCCGGTGCGCGAAGCCGTCCCGGATGCAGCGCGCTTTGGGGTTCCTCCAGCGGCTCCCAGCGGTTGTCCGGCAGATCCTCGTCGCCGGGCGACGCCGCGGGGCGGTCGTCCTGACGGCGATCGACGGCAGTGACCATGTCCTCGATGTATCCGGCGTACGGCGAATCCGTGTCCGGCGCGTCAATTGCAACGCCCGGCAGGGCAGTGAAATCGATGTCGACATCGACGGTCGCCAGTTGTTGCGCGAGGTCGAACATCGATCGATCGCCGGGCGGTCGGGACATCGCGGGATCGCTTCCATCCGCCCCATCTGCAGGGTCTCCCGGCGCGCCGGGCGGTGCGCCCTTGGACATCCCCGGCGCACCGGACGGTGCGGACATGGGCATCCCCGGCGCGCCGGCGGACGTTCCTGCTCCGGCCCCGGATTGGGGCATCATGATCGTTTGCAGCACGCGTGCAGCGTTGTTCATCCATGCCAGGTCATCGGGATCGATATCGGCGTGTTCCTCCGCCGATTCGAAGAGCGATTGCAGCATGGCGTGCGCCATCCGTCGCTCTTCATCGGTGGGCGGCATGGTCGCCGTTTCTGGTTCGCCTGCGCGGCGCCGCATCTCGTCGATGATGCGGCGGATGGCGTCGTCGTGAATCGCCCTGGTCAGTCCCTCGATATCGGCGTCGGAATCGCAGCCCACATGATCGCACAGACGATTCCGCGTCTCGACCAGGGAATGCACCGTCTCGTCATCCGCTGCGTATCCGCGCTGCTGGAGCGTGTGCATCAGCGCGTGCAGCGCATCGGATTCGGCGGCATGCGGGTGGGCGAGCGCCTCGCGGATGGCGTCATGGATCGCACGGGCGTCATCCCCGGAAAGCGCGGAATCGGCATCGGACAGGCGATGCAGGCACGAATCGTAGGTGACGAAGTCGTCCGCGCATGCGGTGTCGTCGCGTGCAGGCGTGCGGGAGTCATGGTCGGTCATGAGCGTGCGGCGCAGGGCGTCGAGCGCGTCACGGACGGCTTCCATGCGGATGGGCTGCATGGCCTGGTCGACCGCGTCGGCCTGGTCGGCGGGGAAGGCGTCGCGGTCGCCGCGCAGGGCGCGGGCGGCCTGGCGGATGGCGTCATCATCAGGCGGGCTGCCGGGCGTTCCGTCGCTCAATCCCATCGTGCGCAGCGCATCGACGGCGCGCTGCACCGACTCGCTGCTGATGCGCTGCAGCGCGTCACGCGCCGCGCGCATGCGTGCGAGAACATCCTCTTCGGGTTGCGCCAGCAGATGATTCAGTGCGGCGATCTGCGCGGAATCCTCTGCATGGGCGTCGCGTTTTTGGGCGTTGAGGATATCGCGCACAGCGTCGCGGAACGCTTGCAGCGCGAGATCGTTGGAATCCGTTCCCTGCCGGGCAAACTGCGTGAAACGCGCATGGTCGGCGATGCTTGCCGCCGCCAGCAGGGCGAGCGCGGTGTCGTCTCCGTCGAGCGATTCAAGCATGCGACGGAGGTCCTCGCTCGCGGAGTCGGCGATTGACTGAACCAGGCGAGCGAGCTGCTCCATCTGTTTGGCGGTTGCGCCATCGTCGGCGCGGAGGTCGTTCGCCGCTTGTGTCAGACGCGTCGCGGCGTCCTCGTCGAAGAGTCGTCCCGCATCGGGCATGGCGTTGGGGGGGACGTTCATGGACTGGCGAAGGGCGATCGCCCGCAGGATGTCCCGTGCGATGCGCGGATGGAGCGTCGTCGCGGTCGTGCGATTCTCCGGCGTCATGCGTGCGAAGATGCGCTGCAGCGCGTTGAACCAGCGCCGAAGCGTCTCCTCGTCCAGTCCCGCCGATGCCGATTGCCCGTACGACGCGCCGCCGTTGCCGGTCGGCGTCTGCGCATGCACGGGCGCAGGCGTCGGTTCATATCCGTGCAGAATCTGGCGCGCCTGGTCGGCAGCGATCTCGGCGTAGCGTACGAATTCGCGACTGTCCTGCCATCGGATCACATCGACCAGTCGGTGCGTCGATGCAATGATGTCCCAAATGTCCGCCGCCGTCTGGATGGCGAGCCCCGGGTCGTTGTCCTGTCCGCTCAAGAACCCTTGCGCCTGAAGTTCGATGATGATGGCGCGATTAATCGCCCGCTCCAGGCATGCATCTTTAGGTTTCAGTTGGGTTCCGGGGTAGCGAAGCAAGAACCAGAGGTCGTACGCCAGATCGACCTCCGCTGGCGTGGATGGCGGACGGATGCACGCGATAGGAATGCGTGCGAGGGGCGCTTTGTGCAGCACCGACCTTGTCGGGTTGAGCGTCACTTTTTGGACCGAAACGTTTGGCATGGCGCGCGTTCCTTTCTTGCGCATTGTCATCGTCGTCGTGTGACGATGCGCTGAATTCTGCTTATCGGGGTTTCATCGAGAGCGGCGTCCGGCGCTGGCGCGCCGACCGCTTGCTGGTAGCGTTCGCGCCACGAGGGCGCCAATGAGTGAAAGACGGCGGCGATTTCGGGACGATGTCCGATCCGGGATGCGACGCGCAATAACAGTTCAATCCCTCCATGGGAGTCCTGGAGCGCGGACACCAGGGCGTGGACGGTCAGTTCGTCTGCATCGTGACGCCGAAGGAGCCGCGCCAGATGGACGGCGACATCCTCGTGGTCCGTCGCGGTCGAGGAGATGAACGTGCTGCAGATCGGCGATCGGTGGCGGAACACGGCGCGACTGACGGGATCGCCCCGACTCATGATTAGCTCGACGACGCGCCCATGCTCGTCGTCACGCATGGAATACTCCGATGGCCGCGCCGAGATGACGCGCGCCGCATCCGCGTACGCCCCGGCTTCGGGGAAATGGTCCGCCGCGATCCGCGCCGCCAGCAGGGACGGGTGCTGCATGGCGCTGAGGAAGACGGACGGCGACATGGGCATGGTCACGAAGGCGTGCAGCGTGGACGGACGCATCGCCGCTTCGTGTCCGATGCGCAGGCGTCCGTCCGGATGGTCGAGCAGCGATGCATCCCACCGACCATGCTCGAACACGCGGTCGTAATACATCGCGGTTGCATGGTAGGTTCGGGCGATCGTTTCAAGCCGTGGATGGTGTCCGATCATCTGCGCCAGGTCGCACGCGGTGTACGCATTGTTGAGGCAGCGCTGCGCCAGCGCATCGCGGTGATGGTCCGGGATGTCGCCGTGGGCGCGCATCGCGCGCGCAATGGTTATCGGACTGATATGCCTGGTGCGGGCGCCGCGCGGCTGATCGTTCAGCACGTGTGCGGTCAGGATCGGCAGCGGTCCGCATAATGCGATCAGCGCGACCGCATCGCATTTCGGGTCGCGCAGCGCTTCGGCAATCAGGGCGATGGCGGCGTCGCCTGGCACGTCGTTCCATGCCCCGGCGGAGACGAGCCCGCGAATGCATGTCAATGCGCGCTGCGCGGCGGGATCGACGCGGTCGTCCGGTGCGCGTGAACCGGACGCGCGATGTCGTTCGCGATCGGATGGGGCGAGCGCCGCATCGATGAGCCGGCGATCCCATCCGAGAAACTGCGTCGCGTTCGCCATCATGTCCTGGTCGCCCGTGTCCATAAGGGCGCGAATGACCGCATCGCGCCGATCAGGGGACAGCGCCCAGCCGTGGGTCGACGCCAGACGCGCGATATCGAGCGCGGAGTCCCGGATAATCGCGTCGATCGTGCGGTCGAGGTCCGGCGGCAATGGCAGACTGGACGCGATCCAGAGCATCCGTCCCTGGTCTGACGACAGAAGGGCGTCGCGGATGCGAGACACAACGTCGGTCTGCAGCGATTCGCGTCCGTAGCGTTCCGCTCGCTCACGCAACGCGGATATCATCGTCGCCATGGCGTCAAGCGTGTTCAACGGCGGGATCGGGATGGCGGCGGTCCTGGCGGCGGGCAGCGTCGATTCAAATGGGACGCGCGCCAGGGTGGTGATGTTGTTTTCGAGGATCGCCGCCAGCGTCGCCGCGCGGCGATCCGTCTCGTGCAATTGCTCCCAGAGCGCAACGGCATAGGCGGTGGCGTTGCGCGTCGTGACGGCATCGGCGAATAATTTGGGATGGTGTCCGACCCGAAGCGCCAGTTCCCACGGCGCTTTGGGAAGATGATCGATATCCGCGAGCGTGATATGCGGCGTCTCCTTCAGCGCGTGCATGGCGCCGTTGTGCGCGCCGCACGCATCCGCAGCGGCAAGGAGGTCGTTGCGGGGACCGAATGCCGCGATCGCGGCAAGGATCGGTTCCGCCGTTCTGGATTTTACGGCGGCATCGATGATGCGCCGAATGACGTCGTCGGACCATTGATCCCGCCTGGCGCCTGCGATGCGGATGACCGCCGCCAGCGTCTCAGGCGCGGATGTGAGCGCGGGCAAAAAGAGCGGATGGAAGACGCCGTGATCGGCGCACTGCGCAATGCATTCCGCCGACCGTGCGAGATACAGCACGGTCGTGGCGACGAGCGATCGGCACGCTTCGTCGAGGGACGCGGCGGCGTGCAATGCGTGCCATGCGCCGTGCCGGGCCAGACCGACGCCAAATGCGCCGTAGCCGGCTTCGGCGTCTGGCATCCGTTTGAGCAGTTCATGGCACCGCGCTGCGAGGCGCTTCGTCGCCGGCGCGTGTGCGTCGTTGACGAGTGCGGGCGCGATGATCGCGGCCAGCATGTCCGGGGATGCGTGATCGAGCACGGGATGTTCGGCGACGGATGCCGGCGGGGGACCGTCCGGTTCAAGAATCCACGCCGTCCCCGGATCCGGCGTCGCACGCATCCAGCGCAGGATGCGCGCCGCTTTTCTCCGCTCGTCCGGATGGTTCATCCGGGCGATGAGATCATCGCGTGGTCCGAGGATGAAGAGCAGTCCGAGCCGTTCGAATTCGGTCGTCGCCTCCTTGACAATGGCGGCGAGCGTCGTCTCGTCCGGCGGGTTTATCCCGGAGCACGCGGCATAGACCATGCGGATGCGAAGCCACGGCGCGGCGTCGCGCCAGCGCTCGCTTAATCCGTCCAGCATGATGTCGATGTCAAGGTTTTGATTCATGGGTCCCTCACTTTCGTGTCATGACTATTATAGCCGTCACCCGCCGCGATTCCCACCGTCCGCGCAGTGACGTCGTTGCACGGCGATCGGGCGTCCATGTCTGGTACAATGGGGGCGACGCAGTCATCCGAATCGCGCATGGAGGCATGCCATGGCTTCATCGCTCCAACATGGGGTGGAATCGCCGACGGCGACGCCGCTGCTGGATCACTTCTTTCGCGCACCGCGCGTCTCCCGTCTGTTTGCCGCCTACATTGCATTGGCCGATACGCCGAGCATGGATTCGCCGGTCGTCCGTCCGTTCATCTTTGTGCTGAACGGCTGCGATCTCGTTCCCCCGACGACGCCATGGGATCATCCGGACATCGTCCGCTTCGCCGTCGCGTATGACCGCGCGCTGGATATCGCAGGCATGATGCGAACCGCCGACGCCGATCTTCCGGCGGATGTGCGCGACGCGCTCATCGAGTCATGTGCGGCGGCGCACGTCCCCAGCAGGGCGCGTCTTCGCGCCGCCGCCCGGATCGTGGGATTGCATGACGCATGGACCCCGGTGATTCCGGCATGGACGGAGGAGATCGCGGAGCAGGTTGTCGTCCATCTTCCATCCGCGCATCCCGGTCGGCGGGTCGGCGTCGGCGCGCTGCAGACGCTGCTGCAGCGCTTCCCGACGACCGCCTGTCATCTCTTTGCGTATAGCATGCATGGAGCGCCCGATGCCGCAGCGCAGATCGTCGCATCCGGCGACGAGGCGGCGCTGACGATCGCAGCGCGTGCGTGTCGCCGCGATGTCTGGCGGTCCATGAATCCGGCATGGCGCACCGTGTTTCGTTTGGCGTTGGAATCCACGCCGGACGGATGCGTGGAACTGATGCGGCTTGACCCATGGGACGAGCGCCTGCTGCCGCTGATGGTGCAGTCGCCGGCGGCGGCGGCGGATGCCTGGCGTGTGGCGCTGTCCGCCGATCCTCCGCCGCCGCTGCATCCCAACCACTGGTGCGCGCTTCTCGACAGCGCGTGCGCCGACCCGCGTCAGCGCGCCGCCGTCATCGGCGCGCTGACGCGGGAGCGATGGTCAATCCTGCCGCATGCAGCGCGCGATGCCGTCCGCCGTGTCGCACTGACCGATGATGCGCTGCTTGGCATGACGCTGGCCGCGATCGGTTCCGATCCCGTGCTGACCCCGCCCGCCTGGAGTCGCCCGTACGCCATGGTTCGGTATTATGCCTTCGTTCCGCACCGGACATGGCAGGCGCTGCCCGACGATCAGCGCTCGGCGTGGATTGCGGCGTCGCGACGCTTCCCGCTGAGCGCTGCATGGAGTTTTCGTGTGACCGGTCGGCGGATGGACGATGAATCGCAGATCCTGCGAACGCCGCATGCGTGTCTGGCGGCGATCGCCGCGATCGCCGGGCATCCGCCCTCCATGGCTGCACCGCCGGCGGTGCGGTTGCATGCGTTGTTTTGGTTCGTCGGGCGCGTCCTCGATTCGGTGCGCTCGTCGTTCGTGGATATCGACGAACCGGTCCCGCTGTTTCCCGATGACCAGACGGCGACGGCGATCATTCCCGATGCGGACGTTGACGACGTCGTCCGGGCTTGCGCTGCGGCATGATCGCCGGTCGGGCGGTGCATGACGGACGCGCTGGCGCGCCGTCCTGGATGAAGGCATGACGGCAGCGCGGCGGAAGGCGTGCGGTTAAGCGACGTCCCGCGATCCGGAAGCGGTGGAACGGGTCATTGCCGGATGCCGGAAGAAGCGGCGCGTGGGACCGCCGTGCGATCCCGCGCCGTCGGACCCGGATTGCGTGAGACGGTGCGTCTGTTTGGTGCGTCTCCCCCACCCCCCTGTCGGCTATCGGTGATGGCGATTCAAGGATCAGGGCGGCGCAGCATGCTGCGCCGCCCTGATCTTCTTTGCACGGGCGGTGGAACCTATAATAGACCAGGAGTGGATGTCATCGAAAGGAGACCGGCATGGAACATGTTGACCTTGACCCCTCGCTGCGGCTCGCCGTAGAGAGAGGAACCGCTTTTTTGACGATCGGGTACGAACAAAAAGTCGTCGCCGATCACGTGTTGGCGGGCGCCGCCCTCATCTCGTTCGAACCGTTCGTTCGTGCGTTGCGGCAGGTTGGAATCGACCCGAATCGTCTGGTCGAGAACGTTCGCCAGGGGTTTCGGCGACAAACGTTCTACGGATCGATGATGGAGGCCGATCCGAATCTGCGCGAGTGCATGCAGCGCGCCATCGACCCTGCATCGGGGCGAATCGGTCTCGGCGCCGTCCTGCTGGAAATTCTTCGCAAGAATCCGCCGTCGCTCGTATTGAAGGAGGTGCAAGCGCAGGGCGTCAGGATCGACGCCCTCATCGGCGCGCTCGAAACGGAGTTGCGCCAGAGCGCGACGACGGGTGACGAGAACGACGATATTCCCGAATCGTTGCGCCCGTTTGTCATCGACATGGTCGCTCTGGCCGCCGGAGGAAAGTATCCCCCGGTCGTCGGTCGCGATGAGGAAATCGCGCAGGTGCTGGTGACGCTCGCGCAGCGCTATACGCCGAATCCGATCCTGATCGGCAACGCGGGCGTCGGCAAGACGGCGATCGTGGAAGAAATCGCGCGGCGTATCGCCAGCGACGACATCCCATCCATGCGCGGCGTGCGCGTGCTGTCGGTCAGCATCGGCGGCGCCGTCGGCGGGACGATGCTGCGCGGGCAGTTTGAGCAGCGCATTCAGGATTTGATCGCCTTCTGTCGGCGCAATCCCAACGTGGTGCTCTTCATCGATGAAGCGCACATGATCGTGGGCGCCGGAAACGCCTTGCACGCCGCCGACGCGGCGAACATGCTGAAGACGGCGATGGACCGCGGCGATATCCGCGCTATTCTGGCGACGACGCCGGGGGAGTATCAAGTGTCGATTGAGAACGATGCCGCACTGGCGCGACGGGTGGTTCCCGTGCATGTCGGTCCGCCGTCGCACAATGCGCTGCGCACGATAATGCGCGCGCAGGCGCAATCGCTCTCCGACTTTCACAGGGTGACGATTCGCCCGGATGCGATCGAGACCGCGATCCGCCTCTCGCGCTTTATGGTCGGGGACAATCCGTCGGCGTCGGTCGCGGTGCTGGATCGGGCGGCGGCGCGGGCGAGCGTGTTTCGCCGTTCGAACGCCGGCGTTGATATCGAGGCGGAGATCGCGCAGGCCCTGGCGAATGGCGATGTGGATCGTGCGACGCGCTTGTTCGAGCAGCTGGGGGAGGGGGGTGCGGAGCGCCCGGAGGAGCGTCCGGTCGTGACGTCCGGCGATATCGTCAACGAGGTGGCGCAGGCGACCGGCATCGCGCCGGAATTGCTTGACGGACGCGCAAGCGACCTGGTCGATCGCGTCGACCGCGTCTTGCGGGAATCGATCATCGGGCAGCCGGACGCTTGCGACGCGATTGTGCGGGCGCTGAGCGCGCGCATTCTGGGCGTCAGTTCCGATTCGCGTCCGATCGGCGCGTTTCTGTTCGTCGGTCCGTCCGGGGTCGGCAAGACGGAAACGGCGCACGCATTGGCGCAGGCGCTGTTCGGCGATTCGGAGGCGGTGTTGAAGATTGACATGGCCGGATTGCACGATGCGCACGCGATGTCGTCCTTGCTTGGCGCGCCGCCCGGCTTTGTCGGCTACGATCAACCGACGCCGTTGGACGCCATCCGTCGACGTCCGTACCAGGTCGTCCTCCTTGATGAGGTCGAAAAGGCGTCTCCGGCGGCGCTGCTCGCTTTCCTGAACGCCCTTGATTGCGGGTCGATCCAGATGGCGAACGGGAAATCCGTTGATGTTCGCAATTGTATCTTTATTATGACCTCGAATGCGGGAACCGGGTACCAGCAATCGGCGCCGATTGGCCTGGTGGGTGATCGCCAGCCCGATGACGACCTGCCCCAGGCGATCAAGGACGCCTTTCGCCCGGAGCTCTTGGGGCGGTTGCATGCCATTGTGCCGTTCCGCCCGTTGACGCAGGAGCACCTCGCCGATATCGCACGGCTGATGGTGCGATCGATGGCGAAACGGCTTGCGGACCGGAACGTCGCCGTCGATCTTCAGTTGAGCGACCGGGCGGCGACGCTGCTTGCAACCGTCGCGCAGTCGCCGGCGTTTGGCGCGCGCACGATGCGCACCGTCATCGAGACGGCGATCGGCCCCAAGGTGTTGGGGCTCCTGTCGGCGCGGGGCAGCGATACGCCGTTGTCCTGCGTCATCGATATTGTGGGAGAACCCGGCCCCGCGGGCGCTCAACGCGGCGGTTCGGCGCGCAATGTGCAGGCGGTGATCGAGATGGTGAAGGATCGAGTCGTGGTGTCCGCGATCGGTGATCGGTCTGTCGAAGGCGCGTCCTCGGCGGCGGAATTGCCGCACGGCGTGCGGATGGAAGCGTACCGCGCGTCTCGGCGCGCGCCGTGACGATGCCCGCCGTCGCAAGGAAAGACGCCGATGATGTCCGCGTGCATGCGCGCGCCGACGGACACGATCATGCGGGCGCGGGCGCGCCGTGATAGTGGGCGCCGTTGGGGATGCGGAGCATCAGCGCGGCGCACCGATGGGCAATGGGCGCACGGGCGCGCTCCGTCGCTTGTCGCAATGATGCGCTCCGTCGAAAGGAAAGGAAGGGAAACCGATGGTCTCTGATCGCGGACTGGACATGGAGCCGGATGATGCGTCGTATGTTCGCGTGACGCCGGAAACGATCGGCCGCGTGTGCGGGCGCCTTGATACGGGATACTATATCGTTCCTGCCGGAGAACCGACGTTACGTCTCAACGACGAGGATTCCAGTCGCATTATCGAAGCGCTGATCCTTCGTTTGCCGCTTCCCGTGGTGTATCTGGTGGAACGAAGCGATGGGCGATCGCTTGTCCTCAGCGCCGACGTCGATGCAGTGCATCGCTTCGTCGGGAACGGCTTTGCGCTGCGCGGGTTGCGCGGTCGGCGCGCACATCTCAATGGGAGGCGCTGGAACGACCTTGCCCCCAAAGTGCAGCAGCGCGTGATGGACACCTATGTCGTGATGGCGGACATTCGCCATCCATGTCGGGAGGCGGTGGCGCTGGATATTCTGCAGCGGTCGCAGGACCGGCTGTTTCTGCATCGTCAGGCAGTCCGTCATATGATGCATCCAGGAGCGGCGATTGCCTGGATTCGAGCTGCGGCGGCGTTCGACGTGTTTCTTCATGCGACGCGCCGCCGATTTTCGTCGGATTCCCTGGATGATTGCGAGGCGGTCTTGCGATTTTGCGCATGCTTTCTGCACGGAGTCGACGCCTATATCGACGCCAATGGCGACATTGACGCCTTCCTCGGTGCGACGCTGGACCTCATGAACCGGGACGATCTGGACGTTCGTGATGATCTTACACGGGCGTTTCGTCGGAGTATGCAGAACGCCATCCTTGTCTTCGGCGACCAGGACGTTCATTGGGGACGCCATGCGCGGGAGACGGAGATGGCATTGTTCGAAGTCGTTGCGATCGTGCTCGCTCCGCTCGCCGAGGATTTCGTCCGGAGCCAGCGCGCGGCGTTGCGCGCGGCGTTTGACGGCTTGATGCGCACGCCGGCGTTTGTGCAGGCGATCACAAACGATCCGCAGCATCCCGATAACGTGCGGACGCGCTTTCGGCTTGCAATCGAAACCTATCGCGCCGTCGTCGCGGCAGCGGATGTCTCCGGCGGGATTGCGTTTGATCGCATGGTCGGGCGCCCGGCGGTGCAGAAAGAACGGCTGCGCGCCGGCTATGGTCAGGCGCATGGCGTTCGGATCGCCAAATAGACCGACCGTTCCTGCGGGCGCGGCGGGAGGGGGAAGCGCGTTCCCGTCTCGACCGGAACGCGCCGTTTCGGGTGCGCGGTTGGCGCCTATGGAACGCACTCCAGACGCTTGCTTCCTCCGTTCCCGCTCCGGAGGAAGGATGGCACGCACCGTGCCGCCCGGCGCATGCCATGAGAACCGCCGTCCACGCCTGGCGTCGATGATCGACGAACGGACGGACGATGGAAGGTGGGCGTTAGAGCCTGCGGTGCGGAACGACAGGAGCAATGGGCGCGCGTGTGGCGCGGATCACGATCGTCCGGGGTGTCCGGGACATCAAGACGACCTCGAAGCGCAGCGCATCAACGGTTCTATTTTCGATTTCGAGATCCCGTCGTCCATCGGCGAATCCGGGGATGCCGTCCACATTCCAGATTGCAACGAGATTGCGGCGGGATGGGGCGATCGGCGTATGACGAACAAAGCGCAGTGCGACCAGCGGTGTGAACGGTTGCGCCGCTTCGACATAGCGTGTGGCAAGATTGCACCATCCTCCGCCGATGACCCCGTTGACCTCGCGGAGATTGAGGACGCGCGGGTCGCCGATGGCGGCGTTGAAACTCCAGATGGCGCCAGGGAGGATGACCACGCGCTGGAGGGCGCCATGATTGGCCTTCAGCGCGGCATCGATATTGGCGCCTGAATCGCCGGCGAGGGTCAACGGCGAGCTTTCTCCGACGATGGGTTCCTCGGTCGGAGACGGAGGCTGGCGCTGCTGGCGCTCCCCGAAAGGAAGGGGCGTGTGTTGGGCGGCGCCGACAGGATGGGGCCATTGTATCCAGACCGGCATGGCAAGGAGGATCAGCAAGCGAGCGACCATGGTGCGATGCATGATGTTCTCCAGCGTCTCAGATGGCGGATGGTTCGCGCCATGAGAGATTGACGACGGGTATCTTGTTCCTTTCGTGTTCCGCGCCATGGCGTCCGGTCCATGGCGTGTGTCAGTATACACGCATCATGTCCGCCTCACGTGCGGCTGTTCCGCTGGTGATCGCTCCTGGAAACGCGATCGTTGCTGCTCTGGCGCGAATCTGCCATGCCCGCGATCGACGGATATGGCGTCGCCGCCCGCATGCATCCATGGTCGGCAGGCGCGTTCTGCATGCGAAGGAATGCAGGGATGGCGCGCCCTCCGTTCGCCGCATCGCAGCAGGCAGGGAATCTTCTGGCGCAGGAGCGGCGGGAGGCGAACAAAGCAGGGGGATGCGCCCTATAATGGTATGAACGTGACATCGATGACTATCGCCGCCTGCAGCGCGGCGCACAGGGAGGAAGGCATGGAGAGCGCCGAAATTTTTCCCGGCATCCCCAGAGATGGGTGGATGGCATTATCGGAGCCGAACCGCGTCATTGCGGAGGCGACGTCCAATGCGATTATCACCGGACACCCATGCTTTATTGTCGGACCGTCCGGTGTCGGAAAATCGACGGTGGTCGCCGCCGTCCTTCGTCATTTCCTTGGAGACTCCGAGGGAAGATCGGAGAGTGGGTTGCACCCCAACGGATTGTATGAGATCACCATGCATCCAGGCGTTTCTGCCATGGTGGTCACGGGAGGACCGGACCTGCCAGCCCTGGTTCAGGGGCGATATGAGACCACGACGGAAGGGTCCATGATGGACCCGCGGGTTCGTGCGGTCCTGATCGACGAGCTTCCGTTAGGATCGCCCTCGGCGCTTGACGCCATGCTGCGACGCGCCGACATGCCCGGTCGCCCGATCATTGCGACCGGCAATACGCGGGTTCCCATCGGATCGATTGGGCGCTCCTATTGGGATGCGTTGCTGGATCGTTTTGGCACGTGTCACGTGCCGCCGCATCGGGTGAGCGAGGGGACGGGCTTCAGGGTGACGGACGTCGCGCTCAGGGCGGCAGGCGAGCGATTCCGGTCACTGACGAGCGGCGAACCGCCGCGCCGCGGCGTCGAGCTCGATATTGGCCGATTTCGATTGCCGCGCTACGATGAGATGTGCGCGTTCTATCAGTCCGTTCGGCAGTCTTCAACCCGCATATCCGTTGATCCGCGCGTGCGCGAAGCGATCAATGATCTCATCGACGCGCTCAGTTCAGGTGAACACTCCGGCGATGATCGATTTGTGATCTCGCTGAACCATCGCAACGTCACGAGCCTCTGCCGATCCCTTGTGTCCGTCGCCCTGTTCGAGCAGTGGCGTCGTCTGAACAGGGAACACTGGCAGTCGATCTACGACAACCCTGACGCTGACCGACGTCAGGCGATGTGGGTTGAGTATGCAGCGGAAGCGGCACGCAACCAGGAGTGGACGCATATCACGCATGTCAGCATGTGGAATGCGCACAACCTCGTGGTTGTTCTTCCGACCGAAAACCACAAAATGGCGCTGTGGGCGTTGCATATCGTCCTCAGTACGTTGCAACCGGTCATCGCCGTCTCGTCGACGCATCATCACGCGCGTCGCTTGCTTGAAGCCGTCAAGCGGATGGATGCGGCGGCATATACGTCGATTGCATCGCTCATCGACAATCTGACCCTCCCCTATGCCGGTCGTGCGCTCCATGCCGACCCCGAGATTGATCCCGGATTGCGCGATCTGGCGCTTCTGTCGCACGCGATGCGGTTGCCCATGATCGAACGCGCCGTCATGAGCGAGGAGCATGTCTCCAACCGCGACTATCTGCAAAGGTACTACTCCGATACGTTGCCCGAACTCAAGCGCGCTGCGCAGGAACGCGGGCTTGAGTTCGGCGGGCACCGACCGATGCATGCGCTGGCCATGCAAATTCAGTTGGACACGTGGCCGCTGGAGGGGCTCGACCTCGATATTGTCATGACGCTCGAACGAGCGTTCCAGGTCTTGATGAACCGACATCAAACGTCGTGGAATCCGCACGCAGGCGTGCGCGGGTCGCGATAGGTCTGAAGAGCGCTGCGATGATCGTCTGTCCATGAAAATGCAGAAGCGGAGGCTCCCATGATGAATGTATCAAGCGATATGCACGCCGTTGCGCGCTCGCTGCTTGACGCCGTGCAGCTGATGGACGCGGCGATATACCGCGCGATTGCTCCCGCCATTGATGGTCGTCTGTTCCTGGAAATGCAGGGGGACGTCGATAACCGCGACCTGCGCGACCTGGCGCTTCTGGTGCGCGCGATGCGGCTGATCATGACCGAACGCGCTGTTACGAGCGAGTCGATTGATCCTGAACTCGAACGGGTGCGAACCCTGTATAACGACGCCAAGCCCGAACTCCTGCGTATTGTGCAGGAGTTCGGGCTTGACATCAACGCTCCCCGACCGCTGCATACGCTGGCCATGCACATTCAGTTGGACACGTGGCCGCTGGAGGGGCGCGATCGGGACATCGTGACCGCGCTCGATCGCGCGTACCAGGAACTGTTTCGAACTGCTTCGCGCATCCTCGCCGCAGAGCGGCGCCCAGCTGTTCACGAGCGGGAAGCGCCTGAATCGGACGCCATGCCCCAAGCGGGGGAATCTGCGAACGCGGGATCAGGCGACGAGACGTATGCCCTTGCGCGCTCGCTGCTTGACGCCGTGCAGCAGATGGACGCGGCGATGTACCGCGCGATTGTTCCCGCCATTGATGGTCGTCTGTCCCTGGAAATGCAGGGGGACGCCGATAACCGCGACCTGCGCGATCTGGCGCTTCTGGCGCACGCGATGCGGCTGCCCATGATCGAACACGCCGCAGGGAGCGAGT
>Ga0197142_1001533_pt1 | contig 21022 bp, 15 predicted proteins | sample GBS60_MetaG_FD_148614 | JGI IMG/M metagenome (GOLD analysis project Ga0197142, IMG submission 148614) | Sediment microbial communities from Great Boiling Springs, Gerlach, Nevada, United States - GBS 60_MetaG | ecosystem: Environmental > Aquatic > Thermal springs > Hot (42-90C) > Sediment... | reverse complement strand
AACTTGATTTCAGGATGGGCACGATAATCTATCAGATCGTCATACGCCCCATACTCGTAGCAGCGCTCAAAGACCGCCTGGAGGTCTAACACCACATCCGGATCGGGTGCTTGCAGCGGAATGGCAATCCGTGGCAGCCGTTGGCGCATCGTGCGCACATACACTTCAAACCGTTCTCGATTGGTCGCCCGACTGACACAAATGACATAATGCCAGGGCTGGTACGGTGTCAAGTAGGGTGCGGGCACTGCAACCGTATGGACGCCCTGGCGCAGCAGGTCAATCTCAACCAGATGCACGTTGCTGGCCAGCACCTCTTCTTGCTTACGCCGATAGATATCGTGCGTCTCGCCGAGTGTTTTGTTCGCAGGACTGAGCACCTCGATGACCGTCACCACCTGCCCACCCTGGGCTAGGTCAAGGATTTCGATAAACGGCTCGCGTACCGGGTCGGCTGGTGCAACAATCACCACCGGCTGATCGGCGGTGAGCACAGAACGCTGGTGGATAGTAGCCGGGAGATCGACTGGTGGCCGTCGGGTAACGGTCACATCGGGATAGATGGGGCGTTGTGGGGGAATGACGTACAGCCGCTCGCCGATCCGGGCATGGTAGCGTGGCCGCAGGTGCACCTGCAAAGCATCTGCACTATACGTGATCAGCCGCTGATGGACATCTGGCCAGAGGGAGTGCTGCTCCAGATAGGGATCCATTCCAGGAAACGGGCTAGGCATAGCGGTTGCTCCTTGCGCTGCTACCGGTGGTGTTGAAAATAATGATACCACACTGAGCTAGGGCTTTTCAGAGTTCTCAGTTTCAGGTTGCATTTGATGACCGAACAGTTCCCAAACAGAATGACATTAACGAACGTCACGATCTGGGTGCGCGGGCCTCTGGCCTGCATTGTGCCGGAACCCATCGGATGGCGGATCAGCACCTCATCACCCTCCAGGCCCCCGCTCGCGCCCCCCTTGCCCCGCAAGCGGGGGATGAACCCGTACCTGTCGTGCGGTGAAGCGCTTCATCGGCGAATCAACGGAGATAGCCCCTGCCCACCTCGGGACGAAAAGCTGCGCGCCGTCACACACAGCGAACAGCTTGGGAATCCCTATCACCTCCGTCCCATTGCCAGGTAAGGTGAAAACGTTGAAACGTTCCAGGGGCAGGTGGGGGAGAGACGCACTTCGCAGCACGGATACTGAACATGTTGTCTCCACCACTGAACAACGTCTTGTGTGTGTTTCTTGCTATAATGTGCACCAGCGTTCGTAAAAAATGAGGATATCGTGTGAGCAAGCGTTACCTTCTAGCTATCGATCAGGGTGGTAGTGGTAGTCGAGCAGTGATCTACGATCCCGACGGTCACATGCGTGGGTATGGCTACCGACCGGTCGGGCGCGTTTATCCGCAGCCAGGGTGGGTTGAACAACGGCCATCGGCGATTGCACGCAGTGTTGCTGAGGCAATTCAGCAAGCCTTAAGCCGGGCCGGGGTGCGAGGTCATGAACTCCTCGCCTGTGGCATCACCTCACAGCGCGATACTATTTTTGCCTGGCACGCAGTCACCGGACGACCAATCGGTAATGCGATCACCTGGCAAGATCTACGTACTGCCCCTCTGGTTGCCGAACTGGGTAAGACACCGTTGGGATCACAACGACGTGAACGTCTTGGTCAATTTCCCGGTGCGTATGCCGGTGCAATGCACATGGCATGGCGTATGCGTCACGATCCAGCCTTCCGCCGAGCAGCCGAACGTGGTGTATTACGGGTTTCACCGGCAGCGGGCTGGATTGTACAGGCCCTTGGCCGACCGGCTGAGCACGCGCTTGATCATTCCCTCTTGCAGGCAATGACGGTGTACGATCCACGACGAAAGGCTTTGTGGGATGAGTGGATCACAGCACTGAATATACCGCGCACGGCATTGCCGGTTGCCCGACCAACGATTCATCATTTTGGCGACTTGCTGATTGATGGTGCTACAGTACCGGTGCTGGCAATGATGACCGATCAGCAGGCAGCGCTATTCGGCTATGATTGTCGGACACCGGGACAGGCGGTAGCAACGCACGGAACGGCATCGTTTGTCAATGTTGTTGTCGGTACTTCACCGCCGCCGCAAGGTATCTGTAAAACATACCTTGCCTGGGAGATCGATGGAATCACCACTTATGCGCTTGAAGCAGACATGACAACCACCGGCGCTGCGGCGAACTGGTTGCGTGAAATTGGGTTGGTGCGGCGTGCAGCCGATCTCGACCGCTACGCTGCTGCTGTCACCGATAGCGGTGGTGTCGTGTTTGTACCGGCCCTGAATGGTCTGGGGGTGCCAAGTGAGGATCGGAGTGCACGTGGGGCGATCTTTGGTCTAGCGCTCGGTGTTGGTGTGGGTCATATTGCCCGTGCCTTCTACGAAGCGATTGGCTTCCAACTGGTCGATATTCTGGCAACGATACAGGCCGAAGCTGGGATAACGATCGCCGAACTGCGCGTTGGTGGTGGTCTGGCGGCCAGTGACCTGGCCTGTCAGATTCAGGCCGATCTGAGCGGGATAACGCTGATCCGCGCCTGCGATACCGAGACGACCGCCCGTGGTGTTGCCCTGTTAGCCGGCATTGGTGCCGGTGTTTGGTCGCTCAACAGCTTACCGAGCCTGCTCGACGAACGTGCCCAGCGATTTGTTCCACGGCTATCACCTGCAGAACGGACTACCGCTTACGAACGATGGCACATGGCATTGTCTCGCGTTCAGGTATGGGCACAAGAATAGCAACACTTTGCCGTAACAAAAACTACGCCTAGTTGCATGTCAATTCTGCCTCATTTGGCGGTTGCTGAAGCTGACAACACCTTCTATAATATGAGGAACAGTCAGATTCGTTTCTGTTTGGCAAACATACCTTGGGTGAGGTGACGCATGGGTTTGATCAAACGGGTTGGCACTAAAGCTATCAATACCCAACCGCCCGACGTTGGCGCTCCTGCCGAGGAAGGAACGCGCCAGATCAGCCCTACCGCTCACCCGGCGGCAGATGAGGGCACCCGCCAGATCGAAGCGCGGCCAGGCGGGCAGTCGACGCCAGCCGTACCGACAATGCTCAGCCCTGGCACTATTCTCCAAGGGCGCTATCAGGTCGAAGCACCGATCGGGATTGGCGGGATGAGTGTCGTCTATCGCGGGCGTGATCTCCGGTTCAAGGATGTGGTGCGTTACTGTGCAATTAAGGAGATGGCACAAAGCGCCCCTGATTCGCAGACCCGTTTGCTCAACCTGAAAAACTTTCAACGCGAAGCTGGCCTGCTCGCTACGCTCCAACATCCGGCCATACCCAAGGTTTATGACTTTTTTGAAGAGAACGGCAAAGTCTACCTCGTACTCGAGTTCATTCCCGGTAAAGACCTGGAGACAGTGCTAGAAGAGCACGGAAAACCACTCGATGAAGAACGAGTGGCTCGCTGGGCATTGCAAATTTGCGACGTGCTGTCGTACCTACACAATCATAAGCCTGAGCCAATTGTGTTCCGCGATATGAAACCATCCAATGTGATGGTGGTTGGCGATGATCGGATTGTACTGATCGACTTTGGTATTGCCCGCACTCTCAATCGCAGTGATCGAAAAGGGACGATGATCGGTACTGAGGGCTATTCACCGCCTGAGCAGTACCGCGGGATTGCTGAACCGGTTGGTGACATCTATGCGTTCGGTGCAACGCTCCACCATCTGCTAACCAACACTGATCCACGCCTCGAAACCCCTTTCACGTTTCAGGAACGTCCGATCCGTCAGATTAACCCGACAGTGTCACCTGAAATGGAAGCAGTGGTAGCCCGTGCGCTGGAATACGATATGGCGGCACGCTGGCAGAGTGCTGAAGAGTTTCGGCAGGCTTTGCTGAAGGTTCCGTCACTGGCCGGTACTAGTACAGCCAAAACGACCGTTGCTGTACCGGCTGTGCTCAAAGGCGCACAGACCACTGAGCTGGTCTGGCGATTCAAGTTTGAAGATGAAGTGCGCTCGTCACCCTTTGTGAGTGGCGGATTGGTGTTCGTTGGATGCTACGACACAAATATCTATGCCCTCGATGCTACCCGCGGTGAGTTTCGCTGGAAATATGCGACAGAGGGAGGAATCAGCTCATCACCCACTGTCTGGCAAGATATGGTCTATATCGGTTCAGAGGATGGCACGCTGTACGCCCTCGATATGCGCCGTGGCGGGGTACGCTGGACATTCCGTACCGGTAAGCCGATCCGCTCTTCACCCCGGATTGAAGATCGGGTTGTGTTTGTTGGTTCCGATGATCAGCATATCTATGCAATCGACGGCTTACGTGGCACACTGATCTGGAAGTATCGGACCTGGAACCCTATTCGCTCTTCGGCGTGTATCAGCGGCAACTCTATTTTCATTGGTGGTGATGACGGTAACGTCTATTGTCTCGATGCGCGGACTGGCGCGGTGAAGTGGAAGCAGCGCACGCAACAGCCGGTTCGCTCATCGCCAGCATACAGCGACGGTCTCGTCTTTGTTGGCTCACTTGATCAGAACCTCTATGCCCTTGATGCTGAAGGCGGCTGGCCAGCCTGGCGTTTTCGCACCGGTCATTACATTAACTCGTCACCGTGTGTAGTAGGCACGCGCGTTTTTATTGGCGGAGTCGATGGAATCATGTACGCGCTCGATACTAAGAGTGGTCGTCTGGTATGGAAGTACGAGGTTGGTAGTCAGATTACATCCTCACCACGAGTTGAAGGCGGTCGCCTCTATTTTGGCGCAGTCGATCAGGCAGTTTACTGCCTTGATGCCGGTAATGGACAGCTCATCTGGAAATATCCCACCGAAGGTGCAATTGTTTCAACACCGATGATTGTGAACGGTGTGGTGTATATTGGGTCAATGGATCACCATCTTTACGCGCTGAAAGCGTAAAGCGGCTCATCAAGGGGTTGTGGCGATTATGCCAGACGAAACACTATCTTCACCGGATGAAACGCCAACTGAACCACTCAGTTTAACTGATATTGAAGCTGAACGTCAGCGGCAACTTGGTCTAACCCCTTCTGAAGAGGATGGAACTCGTCAAATAGGGCAAGATTACCAACCAGCGTTGACGTTCCGACGCTCAGCGCAAGGTTTCGCGGCAGCCGCTCTCCGTGATATTGGGCGAGTACGCGAAATGAATCAAGATTGTGCCCTGGCAACCATCATGACCGTACCACGGGAAGGGCAAGACGTAACGGTGGGCTTATTTGTCGTCGCCGATGGAATGGGTGGACACCGCGGTGGTGAGGTTGCCAGCCGGTTGGCGGTACAAACGGTGCTGACCAGTGTGCTTGAGCGACTGGTATTACCGGTGATCGAAGATGGTATCATTGAGGCGTTGCAACCGTTGATGATCGAGGCAGTACAAGAGGCAAATGCAGTGATCTGGCGGGAAGCTCAGGCTGCCGGTTCAGATATGGGCACCACCTGTACCGCAGCGCTGGTCATCGGCAACGGCTTGTACGTTGCCCATGTCGGTGACTCACGTTGTTATGTTTACGAACCGGCTGGTCTGCGTCAACTTACGACTGACCATTCAACCGTTGGACGGCTCATCGCGCTGGGTCAGCTCGATCCGGAAGAAGCTCGTGAACATCCACTGCGCAATCAGCTTTATCGTACCGTTGGTCAACAGCCTCACGTTGCTGTTGATTTTGTGTACCACCAGTTAAACAATTGTTCGCACCTGGTGCTGTGCAGCGATGGCCTGTGGAGTCTAGTCGAAGAGAAAGCTATCGAACAGGCCCTTCAGCACAGTCCCTGGCCATACGATGTCTGCCGTGAGTTAATCGCATTAGCCAACCTGGCTGGCGGTGACGATAATATTTCAGTGGTAGTCGTTTCGTTGCCGCTCGATGAGAGGTCGCTATGAGTAAGGTTGATCTACGCATCACACCGAGTCGTAGTGTACTGCCAGCCAGTCAGGAGCCACAGCTCCTCTATGCCCTCATCGAGCTATCAGCCCAAAGTGGTGCAACGAAAATGCCACGACTCCCACTCAACCTATGTCTAGTGATTGACCGCAGTTCATCAATGCGCGGCGAAAGGCTCCAACAGGTTAAGCAGGCCGCGATGCAGATTCTCGATCTGCTCGGCGATCACGAGAGCTTTGCGCTGGTCACGTTCAATGATCGGGCTGAAGTGGTGGTCCCGGCGCAACTGGCACGGGCGCGAGCTGAAATCAAGCGTCAGATTAGTGCGATTGAAGCGGCTGGTGGCACCGAAATGGCAACCGGTCTGGCGTTGGGGGTACAAGAGTTGCAGCGGGCAATGATGCCGCGCGCTATTCATCGGTTGTTGTTGCTTACCGATGGACGTACCTACGGCGATGAAGGACGTTGTGTTGAGATTGCCCGGCGCGCTCAGGCGCGGGGTATTGGGATCACTGCTCTTGGTATCGGGAGCGAGTGGAATGAAGACCTGCTCGAAACGATTGCTGCCCGTGAGAATAGTCGTACCCATTACATTACTTCAGCGGCTGAGATTACGAAAATCTTTACTGCTGAGGTCGAGCGTATGCACAACATCTTTGCTCAGGATGTTCAACTGCGGGTGACGTTACCGCCACAGGGTTTACTCCGCTCGCTTGATCGGGTGCGTCCGTACATCGGCCCACTACCCATCATTGAAGAGGCCGATTTCGCCTGGACGGCGGCCCTCGGTGATTGGCCGGAAAGTGATGCTCAGGCTCTCCTGATGGAAATTGTGGTTCCCCCCTTACCGGTTGGTCGGCACACTATGCTGCGCCTCCAACTTCGTTACCGCGTGCCGGGTAGCGAGGGTACAACGGCAAATCACGAACAGAACCTGGTCGTGGGAGTACGCAATCCTGATGAAGTTGCATCTGAAGTCGATCCAACGGTAAAACACTGGTTAGAACGGTTAGTCGCCTACCGTCTCCAGGCTAGTGCCTGGCAGGCCGCCGAGGAAGGAAAACTCGAAGAGGCAACTCGTCGCTTGCAAATGGCCGGAACGAGACTGTTTGAGGCTGGTGAAATTGAACTGGCGCGTACTGTTCAGGAAGAAGCGACCCGCCTGCTACGCTCTGGGCAAGCAAGTGCTGAAGGTCGTAAGCGGATCAAATATGGTACTCGTGGTTTGATCGGGCGCGAAGGACAATCATAACCTGGAGTAGACAGCTCATGGTGATTTGTAGCCACTGTCAGGCTCAACAACTCGACGGGACAATCTTTTGTACAGTGTGTGGTGCCAGTTTGCTGAGCGCAAAACCTCAGCGGCAAACAACGGCTTCACTCAACCGTGCGGCTGCCGAAACTACTCAGGCAGCGGTTGATGAAGCAACCATCTTACCCGCACCAACACCGGCGCCCGAAACGAACACGATCGCTCTGGTCGTACTGAGTTCGGGTCGGCGAATTGTCTTACCGATTACACCTGAACTCTTGATTGGGCGTAAAGATCAGCAGCGGAACTTCTTCCCTGATGTGGATTTGAGTCTTGATGGTGGATACGATGCCGGTGTTTCACGTCAACATGCCCGCATTATCTGTCGTGATGGGATGTATCTGCTTGAAGATTTGGGCAGTTCCAACGGAACGTTCCTCAATCGTCAACGGATAGCTCCGCGTCGGCCTGTTGAGCTGCATCACGGCGATGAGATACAACTTGGGATGTTACTAGTACGGTTTGAAATGAACGGATAACGTGACACATTTCGTTTGCGGAGGCTTCTCTATGCCGAAAACAGTAATTCTTCATCTTACCGGCGAGGATCCACTGCTGGCCGATATTGATCAAGAGCCCCAGCCTGGTGATCTCTTCATAAAGGTGACCAATATGCGCAAGCGCGACGGTAAACCGGTACCGTATCTGGCGGCCGGTGTCCAGGCTGTTATCTTTCCCTGGCACCGCATAACGTTCATCGAATTAATGCCGAGTGAAGAGGAACGCAGTCAGGTTATCGATTTCTTCCGCCAGTGAACGAACCGTGGTCATATCTACAGCCACCGGCGAGTGATCTTTTTTACCGCCGTAATGATCCCTACGACCAGCGCCTGGGCGAAATCGTTAGGCCCGGTGTTGCCGCTTATGGTGCTGCCCAGGTCGTCATCCTCGCCTGCCCGCAAGACATAGGTGTGCGTCGCAACCGTGGTCGCCCCGGTGCTGCCCAGGGACCAACTGCTATTCGGCGGTGGTTGTATCGCCTCGGTATTGCCGGTCTCACCGACATAACCATCTGCGACCTTGGCGATGTTTCAACTGAAGGTGATCTGGAAGCGATCCACGACCGGTTACGGTGCCTGGCGGCACGTATTATCGCCGATGGAAAGCTGTTGATTTCGCTGGGCGGAGGAAATGATATTAGTTTTCCCGACATGGCAGCATTGGCGTCAGTTGCGCCGTCACCAACACTGGCAATCAACATCGACACCCACTACGATGTGCGCGCCGATCAACCAGCGAATAGCGGCACACCGTACCGGCAATTGATTGAAGGTGGCTTCATTGATCCACACCGGTATTGGGTGTTTGGGGTACAACCGTTTGCCAATGCCCCTGCTTACACCGCGTATCTTCGTGAACGAGGGGCAACTATTGTCGAGTTGAGCACTGCACGTCATTACGGTGTTGCCGATACGATGCGGACAATGCTTGCAACCAGTGATGCCGCAAGTATCGGGTGGGGGTTTGATCTTGATGTTGTGCAGGCGGCAGAAGCTCCTGGAGTTAGCGCTCCCAACCCGCTGGGGATGCGCGGCGATGAACTGGTTGCCCTGGCAGCGTTAGCCGGCGCCGAACCGCGTACCCGCTTGATCGAGTTCAGTGAACTGAACCCGCAATACGACCTCGATGATCGCACGGCTCGACTAGCTGCGGTTGCAATCTGGCATGCACTGGTTGCTTTTGCTGCTCACCGCAGGTCCAGATCGGAAGCGAGTGGCAATATTACCCCTCCTGTTCAACCTTTTGGCGTCTGAAACAACACGACTCACATTCCGAACAAGAACAAATACCCCCGGTTTGCGCCTCGCACAGACGATGCGCTATACCCGAGCCGGAAAGCGAGATGTAATCATGCAATCAAGCGCAGCCGCAACCTACCAACGCGCCTTCCAGTTCATTGTTTTGATGGGTATCGTCAGCCTGCTGGCCGATATGGTCTACGAAGGGGGGCGTAGCCTGAGTGGACAATACCTTGCCTTATTGGGTGCCAGTGGCACAATTGTAGGACTGACTGCCGGTATTGGTGAGCTGATCGGTTATGGTCTGCGAGTGGTCTTTGGTTACCTGAGTGATCGCACTCGTCGCTACTGGCTCCTCACAATTCTCGGCTACGGTATGACCATTATCGCGGTGCCGCTTCTGGCGTTAACCAATAACTGGCCCCTGGCCGTTGGTCTCTTGATGGTTGAACGCCTGAGTAAAGCATTGCGCAGTCCTGCCAAAGATACACTTATCTCATACGCCGCCGAGCGCGTTGGTGCAGGAAAAGGATTTGGTCTGCACGAAGTGCTCGACCAAGTTGGCGCTATTGCTGCTCCTCTGATGTTGACCGGTGTGCTGGCGTTTAGCAATAGTTTTCAACTGGCGTTTGGGCTTCTGATCATTCCAGGGGTGCTCTGCATGGTCGTTCTCCTCATGGCGAGGAAGCAGTTTCCCCAACCGGCTGACCTGATCGGCAAAACACCGACGCTGTCAACCACCGGTTTTTCGCGCCAGTTCTGGCTCTATATGGTAGGTGTGGCCCTCTTCGCTGCGGCCAGTGTTGATTTTGCGCTTACTGCATACCATCTTCAGCAACAACGTATTCTTGCGTCAGCCGCTATTCCAGCGCTCTACGCATTAGCAATGACAGTTGATGCAGTGGCTGCATTCGGTTTTGGTCTCCTCTACGACCGTATTGGTCTCTACGCTCTGGTTGGGATTACGGCACTGGCTGCGCTGAGCACACCCCTGCTCTTCAGTGATGGTTTTCTGATGGTCATCATTGGGATTGTGATCTGGGGTGGAGTCTTGGGGGCGCAAGAGTCGATCTTACGCGCCGCAGTGACTCGGTTTGCACCACTGGATCGACGCGGTGCAGCGTATGGTCTGTTTAATGCCGGTTTCGGCATAAGCTGGTTTGTTGGGAGTGCATGTTTCGGTTTGCTGTATGATATATCACGACCGGCATTGATTGGCGTTTCAGTAATCTTGTATCTCATTGCGGCGCTGGTACTCTGGAGCGTTGCCCATCGGGCATGACACCCATCGTATGAGCACATTATTCATTGATCTGTTATCGACCCTGATTGTCGCCAGTGCACTCGCTCTCTGGAATGGGTGGGGCATAACCCGCTTGCTTTTACCGACCACACTTCAGCCATGGCGAGCAATCCTGACACCGCTCGTTGGGTATGCGTTGACGGTAGTGATCGGGTATTGGGTCGTGCGCTTTGTCGGTGGATTAGGGTTAGCCCTGGGGCTGCTGTTACCACTTGGCGGAGTGTTGAACTGGCTGGCATGGCGGCGGCTTGGACCACCGCGCATACTAACCGCTCTCCATCAACATTGGCCAGCGCTTCTCATTGGCTTCGTCGGGGTAGCAATTGGCATTGCTCCGTTGTTGAGTTACGGCTATTCCGCCCCTATTGGCGAAGGCTGGGATATAGAAAATTACTGGCCCACTGCACGCTATCTGACCCGCGGGCCAGTCAGTGCAATCGCCACTGCTCCACCAAACCCGCTCCGTGATCTGAATGCTCATCCACCACGTATCGGATTAACGCTTGGTTTCAGTATCTGGCAGGGCAGTGTTGATCTCCTAAGCGGTGGTGAGCCGCTGGTCAGCTTTGGGCCACTATTGGCCTGGCTGCGGGCGTTAGGTGGTATCGGTCTCTACATTCTTTTGCAGTCGGTGTTCGATCTACGACGTTGGTCGGCAACTCTCGGCGCTTTGCTGGCTGTGCTCAATGGTCTTCTGCTATGGGTCAGTTTCTTTAACTTTGGTATGCAAATCGCTGCCTGGCCCCTTATCCCATTGGTGATCATTCTCGGCCTGCATGCTGTACAGTCGGCGCGTTTTGGCGAAGGATTGCTCGTTGCCGCCATCGCTGTGGCGGCTGTTCCGATCACGTACTACCCAGCACTTGGCCCGCTTGGGCTAATGGCCGCCGGAATTGGTGCTGTTACGCTCTGGCAGCATCGTGAACGCCAGTTGGTGTTTAAGCAGAGCATTGGACTGATCATGCTCGTGCTGGTGCTGGCAGCCCCAACCATCCCTGACTATTTTGCCGGTTTCAATTACCGCTACAGCTTACCATTAACGACACTAGGTCTGTTTCGGTTTGTTCCATTGAGCGATGTTGTTGGTCTGACGCTCTTCCGTTTACGTGGCGTACCAGAAGCACTCACCCCACTCACCGCTATCGCTGCATTGACGATGTTCCTGCTGGCCGGCTATGCCGTAATGGCCGCACCGCAACGTGGTCGTTGGCTGGGAATGGCGGCTGGGGCAGTGTTGTTTCTCCTTACCCTCCGTTTTGTGTCGGCCTATCACTATGGCTATCTCAAAGCGGCAGCCTATCTGGGATGGATCGCAAGTGCACTAGCAGTTTGTGGACTGCAAGCGCTCAGCGAACGATGGTCTCTGAAACGACAATGGGTACGCCTCGCTATCATTGCCGGCATGATGCTCCTAATTGGCGGGCCAATTACATTCACCGCCGGGCGTGTCATAGCCGATCACTGGGGAAAACCGGGTTTGTTTGCCGGAGTCCTGCCTGCACTGCGCGATTTACGTCAGGTTGTACCGCCCGGTAGTACGGTCTTCTTGTCCGGCGATCCGCGTGTACAGGGAATTACCAGCGCACTAGCCGCGTATCTCCTCGATCATACCGCCGTCTACGGTTCAGTTCGTACCGGCTATACCACTTCAACAGCGACAACCAGTACTGGAATTGGTGAATACATCCTGCTCCAACGCGACGAAGACCCTAGCATGTGGGGTCTGACCGATCCGCCGATCTGGCGTGGCGGCCCATATCTGCTCTACCAAAAACCGGATACACTACTCGCGTATCAGCCGCTCGATCAAATACTCGCGGCAGATCAGAGGACGACGCTTACGATAACCGCTTATCAATTGGCTGAACATGCTTCGCTGCCTAACAACGATGAACGTGCCGAACGTTGGCTCATCTTGCAAGTAGCAGCCTTGACTGACAGCAAACTGGTGATTGATGAGCAAACATATAACGTTGCCGCCGGCAGGCATTGGATCAGCGTTGGCCCATTGACAACACCACAAACGGTAACCATTCACCAACCTGATCCCCATCCAGTGTTGTTGCAGAGCGCCATGCTCACCGCAAAACCACCGGCTATTCTTAATCAATTGCCGCACAGTATCGTGTTGAGTGCTACCAGCAGAGCAGAGGATTTGCGCATTACAACAACCCTCACAATGCTGAATCCGGATAGTGGTCCAGTAGTAGCTGCCATCGAACTTTGGGATTACCAACAAGGTCGCCTCTTCGGACGCTACGGGTTGCGGATGCCGTTAGCCACTGTGCCGCGAGAAGTCGCAATAACAATTGATCTCGACAGTGGTGCGGCAGTTGCGCAAGATAGTACCGGTGCCATATTACCGCTTGGCATCCAGTCGGGTGATCCGCAACCTGGCTCATATACGGCCCGGCTCTGGATCGGCACAGACCAACGAGCCTTGTTAACACCGGTCGATCTTTTTGCATTTACCATTGATCGTAGTGGTATAATTATCCTTGATTGGGTAGCACAGCATCCTCTCATGACGACCGGTATTGATCGCCCACTCCACGTGCTAGATATGCGTATTGGCGAAGATATGTTGCTCCGCGGATACGATCTGAGTACTGAACAGGTTGCAGCCGGTGAGACGATTGCTATCACCCTTTGGTGGGAAGCTCTGCACAATCAGCTTGATGAGCGTAGTATTATGCTCCACCTCCGCAATAGTGCAGATGAACGGATCATCGATGCCGACGGTCCACCTGCTAGTGGTGGCCGACCAACCACTCAGTGGCGCACGGGTGAATTGATCATCGACGATCGGCGATTGACAATCCCTGCCGATTTGCCACCGGATCGCTACTGGTTAGTGATCGGGGGTTACCGCTGGCCATCGCTTGAGGCGCTAGTATGGGCAGAGACATCGGAAACCGGTTGGCGAATTCCGATTGAAGTCATAGCGCGTCCAAGTGGTCGTTAAGGGAGATGTACAGCTATGAGTACGTTTGCCCAACAATCCATATCGGCTATCGATCTAGGGCTTTGCCCAACTCCGTGCAATCTGTAACAACTTTTGGTACAATACAGGTGAGAGCAACATCATCGTCAACAACAGCTTGCAACCGATACAGGATACCGAATTCTAACAAGGTGATCTTGACGGATCACAGACGATGTAGTCGCAGGTACAACGAAAGATCACGACTATGACAAAGAACACACTCACTGTTATCGACAATCGCACCGGCAAGACGTATGAGATTCCGATTGAGCACAACGCGATTCGAGCTACCGATCTACGCCAGATTAAAGTATCGGACGACGATTTCGGCTTGATGTCCTATGATCCGGCTTACCTGAACACCGCGTCGTGTAAAAGTAGTATTACCTATATCGATGGAGAAAAAGGGATTTTAGAGTACCGAGGATACCCTATTGAGCAGTTAGCCGAAAAGAGTTCATATCTTGAAGTTGCCTATTTACTTCTGTACGGAGAATTACCCTCAAAAGAGCGATTGGCATGGTGGGAGTACCGGATCAGTCGCCATCTCTTCTTGCATAACAGTCTGGTCGAATTGATTCAAGCCTTCCGCTACGATGCTCATCCGATGGGGATTTTGATCAGCTCCGTGGCTGCAATGTCTACCCTCTATCCTGAAGCCAAGAACATCCATGATCCGGCGGTACGTGAGAAACAGATCTGGCGCATTATCGGTCAAATCCCTACTATTGCGGCTTTTGCGTACCGGCACCGTATCGGGCGGCCATTCAACCTGCCGGATAGTTCGCTCAGTTACACGGCTAATCTGCTCTACATGATGGATTACATGAATCAACGCGAGTATGAAGTGAATCCGGTCCTGGCGAAGGCGCTGGATGTTCTCTTCATCTTGCACGCCGATCATGAACAGAACTGTTCGACATCGGTGATGCGGAGTGTTGGTTCAAGTCATGCCGATCCCTATAACGCGCTGGCTGCTGCGGCGGCGGCGCTGTATGGCCCGCTTCACGGTGGCGCCAACGAAGCCGTGCTGCGTATGCTGCAACAGATCGGCCACCCGAAGAATGTACCGGCCTTTATCGAGCGCGTGAAGAAGGGAGAAACCCGGCTGATGGGGTTCGGTCACCGCGTGTACAAGAACTATGATCCGCGAGCGAAGATTATTCGTAAAATCGCCCATGACGTCTTCGCTGCAACAGCAACCAACCCTCTGCTTGATGTAGCCATCGAGCTAGAGCGAATTGCCCTGGAAGACGAGTACTTTATCTCACGGAAGCTCTATCCGAACGTCGATTTCTACAGCGGTTTGATCTACCAGGCGCTCCGTTTCCCCATCGAGTACTTCCCCTTCCTGTTCGCAATTCCACGCGCCTCAGGCTGGCTGGCTCAATGGCTAGAGATGCTCGGTGATCCTGAGCAAAAGATCACCCGCCCCCGACAGGTATATATCGGGCCGCAGCGGCGCGATTACGTGCCTATCGATCAACGGTAGGGGTCACTCACCGATCCTCCTTTCTCTCTGGAGAGAGAAAGGAGGATCGTGTTTTTCTGTTCCAACGTATTTCGTCCGGTCCCTGACTAGACACGCTCCTGCCAGAAGCGGGATGATTCCTCTCCCGAGTCTCTGGTGAACCGGTAGAAGCGAATTTCTCAACTGCCAGTGGCTCAGTGCTGTTTCACACGGCTACCGGCTCCACCCAGTCACTCAGAACACAGGCTAGTGGCCCGTGCGCACCGACGAGAGAATTTCCGGCAAACGCGCCTTCAGACCTTAAACGCACTGCGACCGGCATAACGTGCCGTGCTGCCCAACTCCTCTTCGATCCGCAACAATTGGTTATACTTGGCAACCCGGTCGGTACGCGCTGGTGCACCTGTCTTAATCTGACCGGCATTTGTCGCCACCACCAGATCAGCAATCGTGACGTCCTCACTTTCACCTGAGCGATGTGATACAACTGCCGTCCAACCACTGCGTTGTGCCAGTTGAATTGCACTGAGGGTCTCGGTGAGCGAACCGATCTGGTTAAGCTTAATCAGAATCGAGTTGGCAGCACGGGCATCGATGGCGCGCTGAAGTCGGTTGACATTCGTGACCAGGAAATCGTCGCCGACCAGTTGCACTCGATCACCCAGTTTCGCCCGCAACAGCACCCATCCGTCCCAGTCATCCTCAGCCAGGCCATCTTCGAGCGAGATAATCGGATAGCGATTAACCAGATCGACCCAGTAATCAACCATCTCGGCGCTGGAGAGCGAACGACCTTCGCGCTTGAGATGATATTTGCCATCTTCGTAGATTTCGGTGGTGGCTGGATCAAGCGCGATCATAACCTGCTCACCGGGTCGATAGCCAGCCTTCTCGATAGCCTCCATAATCAATTGCAACGGCGCGTCGTTGGTTGGCAGACTGGGCGCAAACCCGCCTTCATCACCCACGGTCGTACTAAAACCACGGTCGTGAATAACTTTCTTTAGGGCGTGATAAATCTCGGCCCCCCAGCGCAACCCTTCGCGAAAACTTTCGGCGCCAACCGGCATAATCATAAACTCCTGAAAGTCTGTGCTGTTGGTTGCATGCTGCCCGCCGTTCATGATGTTCATCATCGGCACCGGTAAGACATGAGCGTGCACACCACCGAGATAGCGGTAGAGGGGTAGGCCAAATGCAGCAGCGGCAGCCTTGGCGGCAGCCAGTGATACACCCAAAATTGCATTAGCGCCGAGCTTGCTCTTATTCGGCGTGCCGTCGAGCGCGATCAACTCCTGATCGAGGCCAATCTGGTCGGCGGCATCAAAGCCGATCAACGCTTCGGCAATATCTTCGTTTACTGCCCGTACTGCCTTCAATACACCCTTACCGTTGTATCGGGAAGCATCACCATCGCGCAACTCAAGCGCCTCGTGAGCGCCGGTCGACGCACCACTAGGTACAATCGCCCGTCCTACATCACCGCTCTCTAGCCGGACATCGACTTCGATGGTTGGGTTGCCACGCGAGTCAAGTACTTCACGGGCAACGATTGCTTCAATTAGTGTTGACATATTCCCTCCGGGTAACAAGCCCCAGTCCATCGGTCAGACAACAGGAAGTTGGCTGGCCGATGTTCAGTATATCACGAATAGGGAATCACCTCTCCGCCCTTCACGTCACGACAGAATAAAACCTGTCGATGGAGGTGATGGGAGTCGTGACCAGGTTAATACCGATGGTGTCACGGGTCGGGGCAAGGTACCGTCTAGAGTGAGGTACCGTTTCGTCCCTACACGTCTGCGGGAGTCTTCATAACACATTCACCGGGTCAATATCAATCACCCAGCCAGACAAGGGGCCGACCGCATCGAGTATTGCTCGAAGTTCCTGTGTGGTGGTTGCCGGTGGTACGCGCAACAATAGATGCCAGCGCCAGCGCTCGCGTTGACGACGAAAGAATGCCGGTGCCGGGCCAATCAAACGCCATCCCACGAGATCACGGTCGGTAATGCACTTTTGTAACGCTACCGCCAACTGTTCGGCTCGACGCTGGCATGTTTCCTCGTGTGCTGCTGTCGTGACAAAACGCACCAACCGACCAAACGGTGGATAGGCTAGCGCACGCCGAAACGCCATCTCTTCGCGAAAGAATGACCGGTAATCATGGTCACGAACCGCCTGCAGGGCGTAATGTTCTGGCTGATAGGTCTGAATGATTACCTGCGCACCCTCGCTGCGCCGACCGGCACGCCCGGCCACCTGGGTCAAGAGTTGAAATGCCCGCTCACCACTCCGAAAATCAGGCAGGTACAGCCCGGTATCGGCCAAAACGACCCCTACCAGACCAACCAGCGGCAGATCAAGACCTTTCGCGATCATCTGGGTACCGACGAGCACGTCGATGTCGTGGCGTACCATCGCTTCAAGGAGCATGTCATGAGAATGTTTTCCGGTTATACTGTCGCGATCCCAGCGTGCTACGCGGGCTGACGGAAAGAACTCACGTACTGCTTCAGCAACCCGTTGGGTGCCGATTCCCAACGTCCGAATGCGACGGCTGAGACATTGTGGGCAAATGACCGGTGCTGCGGTACGTTGGCCGCACGCATGACAGAGCAACACCGATACCGGTGCTCCTGCTTCGGCCTCAGATTCCGCATGGTAGTGAACGGTAAGCGGTGCGGAACAGCGTTCACAACGGGCGACATAGCCACAATCCCGACAGACAATAAACGATGCTGCCCCCCGACGGTTGAGAAAGAGGATGGCCTGCTGACCACGGGCAAGCGTTTGGGCAAGCGCATGGTAAAGAGTATTTGAAAAGATCGAGGTATTACCTTGCTGCAACTCACGCCGCATATCAACGATGCGGATTGGCGGTAACGGGAGCGGGCGACTATGAACGAGACCATCGATCCCAATCTGCGCAGTGATCCGTTCGGGCAGTTCGAGCAACTGAATAGCGCCGTTACGCGCCGCGTAGAAGGTTTCGACACTCGGTGTTGCACTGCCAAGCACAACGGTAACTCCAGCTAGCTCGGCAAGGTGTAACGCTGCATCACGGGCGTGATAGCGGGGGGCTGCATCATTTTTGTAGCCAGGATCATGCTCCTCATCAACAATGACTAACCCTAGATCGGGGAGCGGGGCAAAAAGCGCAGAACGTGCGCCAATGGCAATCCGGGCTTCACCACGCCGTAATCGACGCCACTCATCGTACCGTTCACCATCACTTAGCCCACTGTGGAACACTGCCAGTTGATGACCGAAACGCGCAGCCAGACGGCGTACCAACTGGGTAGTGAGTGCAATCTCTGGCGCCAGCACCAGCGCCTGGCGACCAAGGCGTAACGCACGGGCAATCAGGCGTAAGTATACTTCTGTCTTCCCACTGCCGGTAATACCGTACAGCAAGAAACGACCACCGATGCCTGTTTCAAGGGCCGTTACAATCGTCTCATACGCCTGCCGTTGTGCCATCGTTAGTGGTGGTGCGGTATCAGGAGAGAACGTCACCGTTGCCAGCGGATCGCGATAGACTTCACGCTCACTCAAATGAATAAACCCCCGTCGTGTGAGCGCACGTACTCCCGCACTGTCAATTCCTGTTGACCGCCGAAATTCACTGAGCGTCGGCGGTTCATCTGCTACCCGCTCAGCCAACCAGCGCAGAGCCATGGCCTGCCGTGGTGCGCGATGCAACTCAGCCAACGCCTGCTCTAGATCACGAACCGCCATACGAACAATTTGCTCACGCCGTGGTTGCACTCGTGGCGGTTCGATGCGTCTCCCCCGTACAATCAACCCACGTTCGGCTAATACACGGTAGGCTATGCGTAACTGTTCATCACTACCACGCAGGACAGCCCGTAACGCAGATTCGCTCTGTTCTCCATGGCGTCGCAGATAAAAAAGGATCGCCCGCTCGCGATCTGGCAATGCCCCTAACTCACACGTCAGGCCGGCTGCCGTCGCTCGCCAGGTCGTCTCAATCTGGCGCGTTGTGCCGGGCGGAAGACAGAGATCAAGAACCGCCGCCAACGGAGCGTCGTAGTATTCGGCAACCCAACGCGCCAATCGGATGGTAACTTCAGGAATAGATACCGCCGGATCAACCAGATCGATGAGATCACGCAGACCATCGGCTGTGCGATGCTGCAATGCCACAATCACTCCCCGAACCTGTTGCTGTCGCAACGGCACCCAAACCAACTGGCCTACCGTTGTTGTTTCCCGTAGATGATCAGGCACACGGTATGAAAAGAAACGCGGATGTTGGCGGCCTGAGTGCGGTGCCAGCACTACAACATCGGCAACCACCTCAAGCAGCAGATGTTCAGGGGAGGTATTCATAAACAGAAACACACCTCGATTGATCTACAGTCGCGGCTTTATGATATACTATTTCGTCGGATCGTTGGAGGGTCTCGGGTCGGCAATGGGCAGACTTCTCCCCTCCGTAAATACTAAAGAGAGGCATCTTATGGTAAACGTCACCCTAACAGCTCAACGCCGTCACATCTTCGGCAAAAAGGTCAAGACTCTGCGTCGCGAAGGCATTTTACCGGCCAACTTCTACGGTAAAGGTGTTGAAACCACCGCTATTCAAATCAGGGAGCGCGATTTTGAGCAGATCTTTCGCACCGTGCCCAAGGGAGAATCGTTCAATCTCGATATAGAGGGAACGACTTACCCGGTCGTGATTTACGTTGTGCAGCGTCACCCGGTAACCCGTAAATTCCTGCACATTGATTTCAAACTGGCCTGATCGCGGTAAAGGCGAAAGCAGCTTTACGCCAAATCTTGTCGGCTAGAACCGTGTATCCTCGTGCGCAGGTCGCCGGCCGACATCCCACTCTCCAAGGACGCACAGTGCACGTTCCGCCAGCTATCCCCCTACCCCCCCCCGCTTGCGGGGGGCTTGCAAGGGTGGGCGTGCACGGGCCGGGGATGATGAAGCGCTGATGCACCAACCGATAGGCTTCAGCCGCACACTGCACACGCGGGCCGGCGGCCCACGCACCCAGGTGACCGTATGGGTTGGGGTCAACCCTAACCGGCATAGCGTCGTCCTTTCCAGGTAACTCCCCGCCCCAACTGCACACGCAGAATCCCATAACCGGCAATGAGCAAATAGAGTAGCAAACCGATGGGCCAGAGAAGAGCATACAGTGGGTTAAGATGATAAAATCGCCGATACAGCATGCCCCAAAAAAGCAGACTGGCCAACCAGGCAAGCAAACCTGCCAGGAAAACGACACTCCCTGCCCAACCGCTTAACGACCAGCCGGTTATCATCAAGAGCAACGGCGCATACGCCTGCGCGAGCAACATTGTCATCGCAAATAACGAGCGCCAGCCACCACTACGCGAACCCGCTGAAGCGTTTTTCATCAAACCTTCCACCACCTCAGCGGCATTCGTGTACATCCGCACCCTCAGATACTCTAAGCCAATCGCCCCTCGCACAGTAAACCCGGCAGCACGCAAGGTCTGACCGAGACGAACATCCTCTAGCACCTCGCCACGTACAGCGCTATGACCACCTACCGCGTCATACGCAGCACGTCGCACAAAGATACATTGCCCATTGGCCAACACCTCTTCAGGACGAACGTCAGGTTGAGAGAGGCGCTCAAACGGGAAGATCGAGACGATCAAGGCCACAAACGGCGGCAGCACTAATTGTTCAGCCCAGGTTTCGAGTTCCAAGAAGGGGAAAATCGTTACCATATCACCGTTCGTTGCCAGCGCATAGCAGAGCAGTGCAGCGGTAAGGTCAGGGGCCGGTGCAGTGTCAGCATCAAGAAAAAGGAGCCACTCACCCTTTGCAACACTACTTGCCTGCTGGCAGGCATGACATTTCCCCACCCAACCCGGCGGCAATGGTTTTCCGGCAATCGGGTGTAAGCGTGAATCGGCCGCGGCCAGATCAGCCAGAATAGTCGGAGTCTGATCGGTTGAACCATCGTCAACCACGATCACCTCAAAATGCGGATAACGTTGTGCTAGCGCCCCTCTGACACAACGGGCAATACCGCGCTCTTCATTGCGCGCCGGGATCAAAATTGAAACGAACGGTGGATCAGATGGCAAATTTGGAGGGGACAGACGCGGAATTCGACGCATCCGCTGCCAGTCTACAATAAAACTTCCCACCAGCGCTACACTAATGACGATCCCAATAACGGCCAGCCACATGGCAACACCTCTTGGTAGACGGCAACTGAAGATAGTATACCCTGAGATCAGGGCAAGCTGATGCACTTCGACCATCCTCAGGTTC
>Ga0197142_1001532_pt1 | contig 21037 bp, 17 predicted proteins | sample GBS60_MetaG_FD_148614 | JGI IMG/M metagenome (GOLD analysis project Ga0197142, IMG submission 148614) | Sediment microbial communities from Great Boiling Springs, Gerlach, Nevada, United States - GBS 60_MetaG | ecosystem: Environmental > Aquatic > Thermal springs > Hot (42-90C) > Sediment... | reverse complement strand
CAAAATCTAAATTCAGAAGGTTCTCAAGTTGAATATGTTGCCTCTTTGGATAATGTTATAACCTCTCAAACTTCAGGAGGAACTTGGGAAGCTTTAGATTACACTCTTGAAGGATTCAAGTTCAACAGTGGCTCATATACAAATTTCGCTGGAGTCGGACTTTATATGAAAAGAAGTACAAAAGCAAGTTTAACTGGTTGGGTAAGAGTTAGGCTTTATTCAGACAATAATGGAGTTCCTGGTAGTGTTTTAGCTTATGGTACAACAATATACGCAAATAGAATCTCAACCACAGGGGCTTGGTATTATCTTGGTTTAAGGTATGGCCTTAGTGCAAACACAAATTATTGGATAATAGTTGAAAGATCTGGATTGGAGGCTGATGACATTTACTTAGACTCTGTAACAACCATTAGCAATCATGTTTATTGGAATGGTAGTTCTTGGGTTTCTGAAGCAAAGAGCTTAAGATACTATGTTTATGCTTATTCTTCTCAAGGCATTGAAGCTTATAGTTTTGGTTCTTATCATGCTGATTATGGACATGCAATATTTGGAGTGTCAAGAACCAGTCCAGCAGTTTATGGTTATAGTGATTCTCAAGTTGGAGTTAGAGGTTATAGTGTAAACTCTTATGGCGGTTATTTCCAAGGAGCAAGTGGTGTTTTTGGGCAAGCAGTTTCTGGTTCAGGAACTGCTGTTTACGGCTATACGGATAGTGCAAGAAGCGGCTATATATTTTATGGTGGACAAGCCTACAATTTGTTTACAGGAGAAGGTTTAAGATTAGATATGGCTTGGGCTGGTCTTACAAAAGTCTTTTATTACGATGGTGCTAACTTTACTGATAGAACAACAACCTGGTGTCAATCTGGAGGAACAGCCTATACTTTGTTAGCAGATACGAATGATATTGTTTATTTCGGCCTTGGTTCGAAGTTTACTCAGTTGCAATTTGATATAGGAACTGCTGGTGCCGGACTTAGCTTGGTTTGGGAATATTCAGCTGGAAGCGGAGTCTGGAACTCATTTACCCCAACCTATGATGAAACAAAAGGCTTAACAAGAGATGGTATAGTTACTTGGAGTTCCCCAGGTGCTTGGGTTACAGATACTGTTAATGGGCAAAGTGCTTATTGGATTAGAGTAAGAACAACTTCAAATCCCACTACAGCTCCAACAGCTTATGTTGCTTGTAGAAGTGGGTTTACTGGTTATTTTGCGAGATTTTATCAAACTGGACAAGAGAAACTTAGAATTGATAGTCAAGGAAGATTATATGTGGCAGGACAAATTTATCCAGGAACTACTGCTGAAGAAGATGAAATTCAGACCTCAAGATATATTTACGACACTGGTTCAGCAATCGGAACCAATTCTGTTCTTTATGTAGCAGGTTCAGGAAACAATTATTTTGCTGGCAACGTCGGCATCGGGACGACGGGACCGCAAAGTAAATTAGAAATTCGAGGAAATATTACAACTCCCTACGGGGTAACCTATCAACATTATGAATCAGCTTGGGGAACAAATGCTATCCGTCCATATTTAGTAAAAGGGTGGACAAGCGGACCTGGAGATTACCTTTATTTAGGAAGTACAGGAAATACTTCTAATACAAATCAAACCGCATTACTTTTAACCCAAAACGAAGGAGTGAAATTTGGACGAGGATTAGATTCTGTTAGTGGTAATTTCGCTACTGAATGGATGAGGATTAATACCACTGGCAACGTCGGCATCGGGACGACGAGTCCGGCAACCGGAGCAAAATTAGATATTCAGGGAGGAAATCTTAAATTAATCAATCACTATTTTGATGCAAATGACGATGGCTGGCTTAGATTAAGAAATGCTGATAACGGTGTATACAAAGATATGGCTGTTGGGGCAATGTACGTTAGTGGCACTTTGTATATTCAAGGTGCAACCAGTGGAAATGTGATGTACGTCAATGCAGGCGAAGATTATTATGGCCCTTGGGAAAGTAACCCTGGTGGTGATGATAGCTGCAATGGGGATAACTCGGGATCATATACTTGTGGCGTTTCTGAAAATCGAGGATGTAATGATGTAATAAATGGCGGTTCTACTAGAAGATGGATAAATTGTGTGGCAATAAAAGTCCTTACCCAAGATTTAGCTGAAAATATAAATATAGACGATCTTTCTATAGAAAATGGTGATATAGTAGTTGCAAGTGAAAGTCAATTTAATAAAGCTTCAAAATCAACAAAACCTTATCAACAAAGTATATTAGGAGTAATTTCTTTTAATCCCGGTCTCCTTATAAGAGCTTATGATGATCAAGATGAAAACACAGATATTACCACCCCAGAATCTCCATTCCGTAAACCTATCGTTTTAGAAGGAAAAGTGCCTGTAAAAGTTTGTACTGAAAATGGTCCGATTAAAAAAGGGGACCCTATTACAACCTCCTCTATTCCAGGAGTAGGAATGAAAGCTAATAAGACTGGTCCAATAATTGGTTTTGCTCTCGGTGATTATTTTGAGGAAGATAAAACAAAAATAGGTTATGTACTAACTTTTATTAGAATATCTTGGTACGATCCAGACGTATATCTCACCTCCACCGGCGATTTGGAAATAAAACGAACGGACAGGGATGAAGAGTATGTGTATGATGGAAACCTTGAAGAAATTCGAAATTCGAAATTCGAAATTCGAAATAGTTTGGGAGAAGTAATTGAGCGGATTGGGGCTTTTGCTGAAATTGTTGCCGCAAAAATAAAGGTGGGGCTTTTGGAAGTAGAAGATGTAATTATAAATAACGTCTTATTGACAAAAAACATTGTTGCTAGAAATCTTCAAAGTTTAACAGCCAACGTTGAACGTTTAATCGCTTCTCAAAAAATCACCTCGCCAGTTATAGAAACGGAAAATGTAGAATTCAAAAATCAAAATGCAAAAATCAAAACGACAAATAAAAATGCAAAATTAGAAATTGTTGATAGCCAAAACCAACCCATCGCTCAATTTCAAACAGACGAGAAAAAAACAGTTTTGGCTGGCGAAGTTGAGATAAATTCCAATCAAGAAAAAGGAAAACTCGCTCAAATTGTTTTAAAAAATTTAGAAGGAAAAACCGCCGTTTACATCGATGCTGAAGGTAACGCTTCTTTTTCTGGCTCATTAAATACCTTAGGTGACTTAAGTACCCAAGGCAACTTAAAAGTGGCAAAAGACGCCTCGGTTTCTGGCAAACTTATCGCCAAAGAAGTTGAAGCTGAAAACATCAACGAAATCCAACGCCTTTTGGCTGAAATTAAAAATCAACCGCTTCCTGATTTAAACAACCAAACCAATCTCAACAGCACCGCTAACCTAAGCGACCTAACTAACCTAAGTAACCTAACCGTAACCAACCAAACCAATCTTTACAATGTCTCAGTTGCAGGCTCGCTTTTGGTTGGGCAAATATATATTGAAGAAAACTCCATCATTGCCTTAGCCTCAGAACTTAAACTTTCTGCTTTAGACAAAATCATTTTATTTGACGGTGCCGTAACAATCGCCAAAAACGGCAACATCACCACCAAAGGCACCCTTATTGCCCAAGGAGGAATAAAAACAAAGAGGATTATCCTCCCTGAGGATAATCCTCAACTAACAATCGAAAACTCTAAAGGTGATGTTCTTGCCTCAATCGATGCCTCAGGTTCAGCTTATTTCAAAAACATCGCTTTAGAAAAATTCACCCCGGCCACCCCAGAAGCCTCAATTATTGCTGCCTCAAAAAATTTCTTAAAAAACGGCATCTTTGCTCCAGCAATAGAAGCATCTTCTTCTGCTGCTGGTATAGCAGTTATCCCTGCTAATTCTCAAGAAGTTTTAGTTTATAGTTCTTTAGCTAAACCAAACTCATTAATTTACTTAACTCCAAAAACCCCCCAACCAATTTCTTTATCTATATTTGAAAAAAAAGACGGTTATTTTAGAGTAATCAGAAATCAGCTCTTAGACCAAGATATCACTTTTGACTGGTTGATTATTAATTAGTATACTTAAGTTATCTAAGTTACCTAATTCACCTAAACAAGTCAAATCACCTATGTCTCTACCTAAATACAAATACCTTATCACCTATCGTTTAGCCGAAATTATTTTCGATTTAGTCGATCAAATCGTCCTAAAACACCTAAATCACTTAGGTGAATTAAGTTACCTAAGCCTCAAAGACCAAATCTTAAAAACTGCTCGTTCCATCAAACAAAATATTATCGAAGCCGTTTCCGAAGTTGCTTCTTTAAAAAGCCAAATTAAGCTTTTAGGAGTTGCTTATGCTTCAGTCGAAGAGTTAATTGCTGATATTGAAGATTTTTTACGAAGAAAAAATTTAGAAATTTATTCCCCAAATCATCCAAAAGTAGCTGCTTTTCGGCGCTTAGGCAAAAACCTAAGTCACTTAAGTAACTTGAGTCCCTTAGGTCAGCTTAGAAAAAAGCCGGCTTTGCCTGATTCTTCCCAAGATGCAGCCAATCTTATTCTTACTCTCTGTCATCAACTTTCCTATCTTTTAGCCAGGCAGATAAAAGCGGTCGAGGAAAAATTTATTACTACCGGCGGCTACACGGAAAATCTTTACCAAAAACGGCTTAAGCAACGTAAGTTACTTAAGTCACCTAAATTACTTAGGATACCTAACGCCTTCACCCTCCTAGAAATTTTAATCATCGTTTCCCTTATTGTTCTTTTGGCGGTAGCTGCTTTTATCCTTTTAAACCCCAAAAAACAGATCGAAAAAGCCTGGGACTCAAAACGCAAACACGAACTTACGCAACTTAAAAAAGTTTTAGAAGACTGGTACAACGATAAAAACTGCTATCCAAAACCTGAAGAAATTTGTTACGACAGTCTTGACCCAAACAATACCTGTCATATCTGTGGTACTCATCCAAATTCTCCTTCTTTATCTCCTTATCTTTCCACTCTTTTTTGCGACCCCCAATCGCCTAAAAAAAACTATCTTTATCAAGTAGACAATTCTGCCTGTCCAAAATGGTATAGAATTTATACTGATTTATCGTTAACTGACTATACAGTAAATGACCCGCAAACAGAAGCGGTTGGTTGTCAAAGTCAAGGTTGTGGACCGGCACCAAATTATGGTTATGACTACGGCGTATCAAGTTCCAACATTGATTTAGAAAGGGCTACATCTTTTTATTATTGTGCCACAACTGGCTGTAATGCCTGTGGACCACCGCCAAGTAAATATGAAGACTGTTTGGGTATTTCTCTTGACAAGTTTTGTGAAGGAAAAAGAAGAATTATACCGGCATCTATTTGTAAAAAGCCAGCTTGTCCTTGCAGCCCTTATTAATTAAAAATTTAATCTAAATTTGATAAAATAAAAATATATGGAAAAGACTTTTAACAAACTCAACCTTTTTCTTTTATGTTTTTTTATTTTTCTTTTTCCCCTTTTCTTTCTTCCTATCACCCAAGAGTTTTATTTAACTAATAAACTTTATTTAATAAGTTTTGGCGCTTTGTTTTTGCTTTTGATTTCTACGATAAAATTTGCTTTCACTAAAAAAATTACCTGGCAAAAAGGCTTGTTCGACAATCTTTTAGTTCTTTTTTTATTGACCTTAGCAATTTCTATTGTTTTATCTTCTCCCAATAAAATTCAAGCGATTTTAAATCCCAATTTTGGACTTTTAACCTTTTTTTCTTTAACTATTCTTTATTTCTATCTTTCCCGAATTTCTATTAATTTCTATTTATTTCTCTCTATTTCTACCTTATTTCTTTCAATTATAACCATTATCTTTTTCTTTCAACCATTTAAAAATATCAACTTACCCCAACCCTTCCAATTTCTTAAAAACCCAACCTTTACACCTTTAGGTAGTCAGCTTGATTTGGCAATATTTTTGGGATTTTTTACTTTAGTTGGTATTTTACAGATTATCAAACAAGAACAAAACAATGAAAAATTAAAAAATAAACACTTGATACTTAATGCTTTCTTTTTAATAATAACTTTAACGGCTTTATCCTTAACCCTCTATACTCTTTTAAAACCCTCTTCCACTAATTTAAACCAACTTCAACTAGTTTCTACTCCTCTTCCTCCTTTTCGTCTTTCCTGGTATGCGGCGGTTGAGATTTTAAAAAATCCAAAAACAGCTTTTTTTGGAGTTGGAGTTGACAATTTTGCTTCAATCTTTACACGCGTAAAAGATATTGTTTATAACCAATCCCCGCTTTGGCAAATATTTTCATTTAATTTTTCACGATCGGCAATTTTACATCTTATAACTGAGACGGGAATTTTGGGATTTGTTGCTTTTGTTCTTCTTTTTATTTCAATCGTAAAAAAACTAATTTCAACCGATTCCAATAATTTTAAACTAATTTCACCAATCTTATTTGGTTATTTGTTTATTTGTTTATTGCTTTTTCCTCCCTCATTAATCACTTGGTTTTTGTTATTTGTAGTGTTGGCTGAATTATCAAGTAAAGATGTCGTTACTCACGTGGTAACAAAAGAAATAAATTTAACTGAACTGCTACCTTTTTATATTGTTACCATTATTTTTTCTTTAATCTTTATTGGTGGGGGAAGTTATCTTTTAGGACGCGCTTATGCTTCAGAAGTTTATTTTAAAACTGCTTTAGATGGGATTGTTAAAAACGATGCGAAACAAGCTTATGACAATATGCGAAATGCAATAATTTTAAATCCCTTTATTGAACGTTATCGAATAAACTTTTCCCAGTTAAATTTAATTTTAGCCAACAATATCGCCCAAAAAGCTGGTCAACCTCAAGGAAAAGACCAAAAACCATATGAGCTTACCGAACAAGACCGACAAAACATAAGCCAAGCCATTCAAGCCGCAATCTCAGAAGCCAAAGCGGCTGTATCTTTAAATTCGCAAAAAGCTTTAAATTGGGAAAATTTGGCTGAAATTTATCGAAATATTATAAATACCGCGCAAGGTGCCGATGTTTGGACTATTTCTTCTTATCAAAGAGCAATTGTTTCAGATCCACAAAATCCAGTTTACCGGCTAAATTTAGGCGGTGTTTATTATTCTTTGGGTAACTTCGAAGAAGCCACAAAAATTTTTGAACAAGCAGTTGTCTTAAAACCTGACTGGCCCAATGCCTACTATAATCTAGCCTGGGCAAACTATCAAAAACAAAACTATCAAGCCGCGGTTTCGGCGATGGAAAATGTAGTTAGACTTTTAGATCCAAAAAAAGATAAAATTGACTTTGAAAAAGCCCAAAAAGAACTGGAGGAATTTAAAAAGCAACTACCAAAAGAAGAAAAGGAAACCACTCAAGAAGCTGTCACCCAACCACGATTAACTTTACCAAGCCCAATCCCAACCGGACAACCAAAAATCGAACTACCCAAAGAAGCCAGCCCTGAAGCGCAATAATGAGGATTATCCTCAAAGAGGATAATCCTCATCGAGAATTAATCTTTTATATTCTAATCTCTCTTCTTCACTTTTTTCTTTATAGCCCTCAACAAAACCTTGATAAGACGAAAAACCACAACCTTTTATTTGATTAAAATAGGAAAGAATATAATCTTTTTTAAGCCATTCTACTTTCCAATTTTTTAAATATGCAGGATAGCTTGACCAACGATAATTAATAAGAAAAGAATCTTTTAAAAGCTCCTTTGGATTAAGATGAATATATCTTGAAGTATGAAGTAATTGCTCTTCTGTTTTAATTAAAACGGCTTTATATACTCCTTGAAAAAGATGGCCAACTCTTTTATATTTCTGATTAAAATATCTTACATATTTTGAAGTTAAACTTCGCATAAAAAACTCAAGAGAAAACTTATCTTTTTGTCGCAATAAAAGATGAAAATGATTAGGCATCAAACAAAAACAGATTAACTCTATCTTATTAAAAAAATTATTGAGAGGTAAAATCTCGTTGATTAAATTCTCCTTTTTTAATTCTTTTATTAATTTTTCTTTCGGTGTAAGATAAATTTTTAAAGAATATAAAAAGGTCTTATAATCAACCTCATCTAAAAAAATATCACTTTTATTAACTCCGCGATTATAAATGTGATAAAACCCTCCCTCAACATATGTTTTAATAACATTTTTTCCCGGCATGAATTAAAGCATAAATAAACAAAAATTCATTTTCAATAGCCTACTTTCTACAAATAATAAGCTTTTTCTTGATATAAAAACCTAAAAAGAGGATTATCCTCTTTGAGGATAATCCTCTTATTTCAAAAAATTTAACGGGTTCAAAAGCTGACCATTTTGTCGAATTTCAAAATGAAGATGGGTGCCAGTTGATCGACCACTTGACCCCATCACCCCAATTACCTGACCTTGAGAAACTTGTTGACCTACTTTAACATTATATCTTGAAAGATGAGCGTATAAAGTCTGATAACCATTACCATGATCAATAACCACATGACATCCATACCCCCAAGACAAACAACCGGCAAAGGTAACTGTTCCTGAATCAGCAGCCAAAATTGCTGGTGCCCCTGGATTGGCAATATCTAAAGCCATATGGTACCAAACTGGATACTGAGTAATTGCGCCTGATGTTGGCCAAATAAAATTGGAGCTTCCCCGAACACCTGCTTGAATTTGAGCTACAAAAGAAGAAGTAGACGTCACTGGTTTTTCAACTATTTTTCCTCCGGGCACAAAAAGATACTGACCAACCGCCAAAGTAAAGTTATCCAAATCCAAAAAATCATTCATGGGAAAATTGACAATGTTTTGGGCAGGCACATGATATTTTTTGGCAATTGAATAAATATTTTCACCCGCAGCCACTTTGTGAACCACGCCTTCTTCTGGAGGAATTTTTAAGATTTGTCCTGGTTTTATTAGATCGTTTTTTAAATTATTTGACCATTTGATACTATCAACCGAAACTCCAAACTTCAACGCAATCGCCGCCAATGTTTCTCCAGATTTTACTTCATAATCAATAATTTCTGGCTTTGAAGAAACTAAAGTCACTATTGAACTTTCATAAGGATTATAGCTTAAAACGGAAGCGGATGGGGCCACTTTTTCCTCAAACAAAAACGGGTTATTTTCAGCAATAATTGGACCGGCTACCAAAGCCGCAAAAATTAAAAAAATAAACGAGGTATTTAAAAAAGAAGAGCTATACTTTCCTCTTTTTACAATCAATAAAGTAACAATTAAATCTTTTCCTTTCTCAAAATTTTTACCAAAAAAAATTGCTTTTTCAATCAAATACTTCTTAAAAAAAATAAGGAAATCTTTCAACTCAAAAAAAATCATCATTAATCTATTATACCAAAATCATCCCCTACTTTTCAAAATCACCCAAAACTTTATTTTTAAAACAACTTTGTCTAAGATGTCTTTAATCCTTTTTTTATGCGATATCACTAAAAAGAGAATTTATTTTCCTAACAATCCAAATATAAATAAAAATTCTGTCTTTATTAATCTCAAATAACCATCGCCTCAACAATTCTTTCAATCGCCACTTCAAACGCCGCTTGTTTTAAAGGAATTTTTTTCTCGACCGATTTTTTCCAAATTACCTCAAATGCCCGTTTCATTATCACTTTAAGTTTCTCATTTACTTCTTCCTCACTCCAATAATATCCTGCTTTGTTTTGTACCCACTCTAAATATGAAACCGTCACCCCACCAGCATTGGCCAAAACATCAGGAACAATAATTACTCCTTTTTTGGTCAGATGTTCATAAGCTTCTTCCGTTACTGGTCCATTGGCCATCTCAACAATAATTTTAGCTTTAATATTTTTCATGTTTTCTTCATTAATTACGTTTTCCAAAGCGGCGGGCACCAAAATATCAACCGGAAGAGCTAACAACTCCTCATTAGTAATTGTCCTACCACCCTCTATATCACAAACCCCAGCCACACAATAACACCCAGCCAATGTCCCTTTTTGCTTTTTACACTCCATCACCAGTGGAATATTTAAAGGCAAAAAATAAGAAGTTTGATATTGTTTCGAATTTCGTGCTTCGGATTTAGGATTTAACTTCAAAATTCCACCTTTTGAGTCAGAAACCGCAACAACTTTAAATCCCTCTTCTGCGGCAATTTTTGCAAAATAATAACCAACATTACCAAAACCTTGAACCGCAATTGTTAATTGAGAAGTTTTAATTTTTAGCTTCTCAAGTAAAGCCTTCAAAATTATCACTCCGCCTCTTCCCGTTGCCTCAGTTCGACCAAGACTGCCTCCCATTGAAACAGGTTTTCCGGTAAATGTCCCCGGCGATTTTTTTCCTTTTATTTTTTGATACTCATCAATCATCCAAGCCATAACTTGAGAGTTGGTATTAACATCTGGAGCCGGAATATCAATATCTTCCCCAATAAAATAAGCAATTTTTTTGACATACTTTCTTGATAGCTGTTCCAATTCAAACTCCGATAAAGTTTTGGGGTCAATCGCCACCCCGCCTTTTCCGCCACCATACGGAAGACCAGCTACGGCACACTTTATCGTCATTAAAGTTGCCAAAGCCATAACTTCTTCTTTGGTAGTTTGCGGATGAAAACGAATCCCACCTTTGTAAGGTCCCAAAGCACTATTGTGTTGAACCCGCCAACCTTTAACTATTTTTAATCGCCTACCACCCTCAAGCTTTAAAGGAATACTAAACTCCAAAACCATCTCTGGCTCAATCAGTCTTTCAATTACTTCTTCTTTTAGTCCCATTTTTTCCGCCGTTTTTCTTATTAAATTCTTTGCCCACTCAAGCATTTTTTTTCCTTGATTTTCCATAAGCATTAATTGGAAAGTAGTAAGCATTAAGCGAAACTTACTACTTTAAACTTTTAATTAAACTATTAATTAATTTTTAAACCTTAAAAATGGTGCTACCCTCTACATCTGTAAAAGATTTTATCTTATATTTTTCCCTTTTCCTTTAATACTTGCTACTTCTTAATACTTTCAAGCCACTTTTCAACCTCCAAAGCCGCCGAAACACCCATCCCAGCTGCCGTTGCTGCTTGTCGATAGACAAAATCAACACAGTCACCTGCCGCAAAAACCCCTGGAACCGATGTTGCCATCTGATAATTAAAATTATATTTTTCTATATTAAAAATATTAAAAATTTTTGAATTTTGATTTGTATTTTTGCTATTTGATATTTGATTTTTGATATATTCAATCGCGACTCTACTGCTTGTATAAATATATCCTTTTTCATCAAGTTCCACCTGTCCCGCAAAAATCTCAGTATCGGGTTTGTGACCAATGGCAATAAATAAACCATCAATTTTTAAAATTCGAAATTCTAATTTAGGATTTATTTTAATTTTTACCCCTTCCACTTTTTGTTTACCCATTACTTCTTCTACTTTTGCATTCCAAATAATTTCAATTTTAGGATTAGCAAAAACTCGCTCTTGCATTATTTTTGAAGCACGAAAACTATCACGTCTGTGAATAATATAAACTTTTTTGGCAAACTTGGTTAAAGTCAAGGCTTCCTCCATTGCCGTATCTCCGCCACCAACAACCGCCACTACCTTATCTTTGAAAAAAAACCCATCACAGGTGGCACAAGCCGAAACCCCTTTTCCCCGAAGCTCTTGCTCGCCAGGTACATTTAACCATAAAGCTTTAGCGCCAGTGGCAATAATTAAAGATTTTGCGGTATAACTTTTGTCAGCAGTAAAAACCTCTTTTTTTAATATAGAAAGATTAGTTTTTATTATATTTTGATCGATTATTTTTGCCCCAAACTTTTCTGCCTGCTTTCTCATTTTTTCAATAAGCTGTGCTCCCAAAATCGAATCATGTCCGGGAAAGTTTTCAACCTCTGATGTTAAAGTTAACTGTCCGCCAGGTGGTGACCCAGCAAAAACCAAAGGTGAAAGTGAAGCTCGTGCTAGATAAATAGCAGCTGAAAGCCCAGCTACCCCCCCGCCAATAACAATTACGTTTTCCATAAACCATCTAACATCTAACAACTAACATTAAACATTAAACGTGAAACGTGTAACGTTTAATAAATCAAAAATCAAATGTCAAATATCAAAACCTGACAATTTTTATCATATGTCATTTCTAATTCTATTCAGGAATCTATACAATTTTACCTCTTTATAAACTAATCGCTCTTTCGACCATTTTTTCCACTTCTTTCGTCTTTTCTTTTGGTACAATTTGGCAAATATCAGAAATTAAAATTTCTTTAGATAAGCCATCTATTGCTTTTTTAACAGCAGAAATCTGTTGCAAAATCTCATCACAAGAACGATTGCTTTTTACCATTTTCTCTATTCCTCTAAGTTGCCCGATAATTCGATTTATCCTTGTAGTTAAGTTTTGCATCTTTATTTTTAATTTTTTTTAACTTTGAGAATGAGTTTTTCTATTCTATATATACTATATAGGAGTATAGAGTATATTAAATTTTTTGTCAAGAAGATTTTTTAAGACTTGTTAATTTTTTAACAAAAACACGCGATCGCTTGATTTTGTTAAATTCAATCCCTTTTTCTTCCTTTTATAAAGAGCCAAAACAAAATTAATATTTAATCTTCAAAAGCTTAATTTTCTTTAAGTGTTAGTTGTTGAATGATTTTTCCCAATTTATCTGATTTTTTCCGAATTCTTCTCATTTATCTTATTTTATTCGCATAATTTGGATTATAATTCTTTTATGAAATATTTATCAGTTTTTACTCTCACTTTAAAAGAATACTTTGTCTACCGACTAAGTTTTTTAATCTGGCGTCTTCGTGTTTTAATCAATTTTTTAGTCCCCTTTTTTTTGTGGTTAACGGTAACAAAACAGGTGAAAAACTTTGCTGGCTATGAACAAAAATCGATTATTGCTTATTTTTTCTTTACCCATCTTTTCTCTTACTTTATCTTAGGTACAAGAACCGTTGATATTGCCGGCCAAATTCAAAACGGTGAAATTATAAATCTTCTTTTAAAACCAATCTCTTTTTTTCGTTTTTATTTTTTTCGCGATTTAGCCGATAAAATTTTAAACTTTTCTTTATCTTTTTTAGAAATCTCAATCTTTTTTTCTCTTTTTTCTTTTCCAACACCTCAATTAAATCTTGAGTTTTTATTACCCTTTTTATTTTTTTTATTAATTGGTCTTTTTTTAAGTTTTTGTCTTAATCTTTTAATCTCTTTTATTGGTTTTTGGACAACTGAGATTTGGGCGCCAAGATTTATTTTTTTTGTCTTAGTTTCGCTTTTATCCGGCAGTTTTTTCCCCCTTGATCTTTTACCAAAAAAACTTTTTATTCTTACCCTTTTTACTCCATTTCCCTATCTTTTTTTCTTACCAGTAAAAATGATTGCTTCACCACAAACTTTAATTAATAAAGTAGAATTTAATTTTCTTATTTCAATGGCAATCTTTTGGTTAATTATTCTATATTTTTTGTGTCGCTTTTTCTGGCAAAAAGGATTAAAAAGTTTTTCTTTTTGGGGAAGATAATCTTATGTTTAAAAAACTTAAACGTAATTTAAAAATTTACCTTTTATTAAGCTATCAATCATTAAAAATTGTTCTTCAACATCGCCAAGGAATAATTCTTTTTCTCTTGGGAAAAATTCTTCGATTCTTTGTTATTTTTGGAATGATTTTTTTAATTTTTTCAAAAACAAAAATGCTTGTTACCTATTCTTTTAATCAGGTAATTATTATCTATCTTACTTTTAATCTCATCGACACCGCCGCCCAAGTTTTATATCGTGAAGTTTATCGCTTTCGACCTTTGGTTGTTTCTGGTAATTTAGATTTAATTTTGGTTAAACCCTATCACCCGTTTTTGCGGGTTTTGGTTGGTGGTATTGATTTTTTAGATCTTTTTCTTCTTATTCCTTATCTTTTTCTTTTAATCTTTTTTATTACTAAAGAGTCTTTTCCTTTTTTTTCAGTTGTTTTATATTTTACCTTAATAATCAATGGACTTTTAATTGCTACTGCCTTCCATATCGGAGTTTTAGCCTTAGGGCTTTTAACTACCGAAGTTGACAACGCCATTATGATTTACCGCGATCTTTTAAATTTAGGTCGTTTTCCAATTGATATTTATCAAAAAACGATTAGCTTTATCTTTACCTTTTTTATTCCGGTGGGCGTTATGACAACCTTTCCGGCAAAAGCTTTGTTTAATCTTTTAAGTTTTAGAAACACTGTCTTTGCTTTCTTTATCAGTTTTTTCTTGTTATCATTATCAATTAAGCTTTGGCAACTTGGTCTTAAAAAATATCAATCGGCTGGAGGATAAAAAAAATTAAACGTTAAACGTTCAACATTAAACATTAAACATTTTAGGATAAATCAGATAAATCAGAAGAATTCGGATAAATCGGAAAAATAGTTAAATGTTAAACTTTAAACGTTAAACATTAAAAAAAGAAATAAATAGAAATAAAGTAGAAATAAGGTAGAAATAAATAGAGATTAATAGAAATAAGGTTGAAAAATGAAAAAATTGGGTAAAAGGAGTGTAAACATTGTTTAAAAAATAGTGTAAACGTTTTTAATATATCAAGCATCAAAAATCAAAACCAAGTCAGACTTGGTCAAAAGGCAAAAAAATACATACCAAAAATTAATAATGAGCAAAATAAAATAGTTCTTTTAATTTTTTTTATTTGTTTATTTTTGAATTTTAATATGTAATTTTGATATTTGATATATGATTTTTGATTTATTACACGTTACACGTTATGCGTTCCACGTTACACGCTTAATATTAGAAGTTAGAAGTTAGATGTTAGATGTTAGATGATTACTGTTAAAAATCTCACCAAAATCTATAAAATCTATCAAAAAACCAGCAATTTTGTCACTGATATTTTTTTTCGAAAATATGAAGATGTTTTGGCGTTAAATAATGTTTCTTTTGAAATTGGTGAAGATGAATTGGTTGGTTTTATTGGCCCAAATGGCGCAGGCAAAACCACCACCTTAAAAATTTTATCTGGGATTTTATACCCAACTTCAGGTAAAGTTTCCGTTTTGGGTTTTTTTCCTTTCGATAAAAAAGAGGCATTTTTAAAACAAATTAGTTTTGTAATGGGTCAGCGCAATCAACTAATTTTTGATTTGCCTGCTATTGACACTTTTTTATTGAACAAAGAAATCTATGAAATTGATAATAAAACATTTAAAAAAACTTTAGCCAAATTAATCGGGATTTTTGGGGTGGAAAAATTAATTCAAAAACCAGTCAAAATGCTTTCTTTGGGTGAGCGAATGAAAATGGAGTTTATTGCCGCTCTTCTTCATCAACCAAAGATTGTTTTTTTAGATGAACCAACCATTGGTTTAGATATCTTTTCTCAAGAATCAATCCGCAAGTTTATCAAAGACTATCAAAAAGAGTTTAAGGCAACAATCATTTTAACCAGCCACTATCTTGAAGATGTAAAACGGTTAGCAAAACGTCTAATTATTATAAACAAAGGAAAAATCTTATACGATGGTAGCCTTACCTCAATTTTACAAAAATTTTCCCGCTTTAAATATGTGACTTTGATTTTAGAAAAAGAGGTAAAAAAAGAGATGTTGTTGAAAATTGGAAAACTAATAACCTATCATTTCCCAAAAGCGGTTTTTCAAATTGAAAAAAAAGATTTACCTGCTGTTGTTGCCTACATCAATGATAAAATCCCCTATCTTGACTTGGTAATCGAAGATGAAAAAATCGAGGAAATAATCAAAAATCTTTTTTTAAAGTAAATGAGGATTATCCTCATTGAGGATAATCCTCAAATAGTATAAACTTTATTTATGATGCAATCCTCTTTAATCTTTAAACCAAAAACCTTAGTCTTAGTGGTTTTTCTTCTTTTAATTCTTTTTTTTATTCTAGGTGTTCGCTATGGTCAAAAAGTGGAAAAAGCCAATAAAGTAATTGACTATCTTTTATCGATTACCCCAACCAAAAAACCCACTCCCCCTCTTTCCCCAACGCCTTTGATTTTTAAAGAGTATAAAAGTAAACGCTTCGGTCTTAAATTTAAATATCCCGCTAATCTTGAAATTAAAGAATCAACTTCATCTTTTGAAATTTTAATTGTTCCAAAAGAAGAAAATAAGTAAAAATGAATTTTGAGGATTATCCTCATTGAGGATAATCCTCGTTTGTTTTTAATGTTTAACTCTTTTTTTAACGTTACACGTTATACGTTATATGTTACAAGATCAATTTACCCCTTGCATTTAAAATAAAAATCTGTATAGAATAATAATTATGTACCTTGGTCCTTTTTATTTTGATACCAAAGAACTTTTTTTAATTTTGGCCTCAATCATCCTAAGTTTAGCCATTTACTTTGGATGGAGTCTTTGGTGGTTTGACAAAAGAGCCCTTTTAACTATTACCATTTTAATGCTTATTACCAAAGGCCTTCTTCCTTCAATCCACAACGAAGCCTTTTTTATTTTAGCCATTGTGACGATTTTTTTAACCTTATATTTACCGATTTTCCAAGTTATTCTTTTTTACTTTTTGTCATTTTTGTTTTTCCGACTATTAAAAGTAATTTAATTTTCATTTGACAAAATAGGAATTGATTTAGTACAATTATCTTGATCCTCCAAAAGCGACGCAACTTGAAAACTTTTTCTCGACGCAATCAAAAATGAGGGTAACCCCCTCGGATTCGGAGGGGGAATGAGATGACTTCTTTGATGACTGTGGTCATCAAAGGGCATCTCCCCATTATTTTGTGGAGAAAAAGTTCAAAAGGTCGCTTTCTGGAGGATCATTGAAGTTTTTTAAAAAAATTACTTCTTAATTTGAAGATCTTTTAAGTTGCTCAAAAACTAATCATGATTTTAAGATAAAAAAAGAAAAAGTAAGATATTTTTCCTCTAACTGACCTAATTTAAATTACTTTATGAGCAAAATCATCAATCAAAGTAAAATATCAAAAATTACATTCCGTTATAAATTTTTTATCTTTCTATGAACAAAAAAACCAAAAATAATCCCAAAGAACTTTTAGAAAAACCATTAGACGTTGCCTCAATTATCGAAGAATACGAAGAAAAACCAATTGCCCCAATTACCGAAACCCCTCAAACCGAAGAAGAAATATTAAATGAAAAGTTAGCCGAAGACTTAAAAATTAGTTACCCCACAAAAGGTATTTTAGATATTACTCAAGCCGGTTATGGATTTTTGCGTCAAAACTACGAAGTCAACCCGCAACGAGATGTTTATGTCTCAGTTTCCCAAATCCGTCGCTTTTGGCTAAGAAAATGTGATGAAATTGAAGGTCTGGCTCGCCCGCCAAAAGAAGGTGAACGTTTTCATTCTCTTCTTTTGATTAAAAAAATAAACGGTCTTGAATTAACTGAAGAACAAAGTCGTACCCGTCGACAATTCGACCAACTTACCTCAATTCACCCCAATCGCCAAATGAAACTTGAGACTGAAAAAAATATTTTATCAACAAGAATTATCGATCTTTTAGCACCAATTGGTTTTGGCCAGCGAGCGTTGATTGTTTCCCAACCAAAAGCCGGAAAAACAACTCTTTTAAAAGAAATTGCCCAAGCAATTGAAAAAAATTATCCTCAAGTTTATCTTATGGCAGTTTTAATTGGTGAACGTCCCGAAGAAGTCACTGAAATCAAAAGATTTATTAAGGGAGAAGTGGCCGCTTCAAACTTTGATCAATCACCAAGACAACAAGTAAAAGTAGCCAATATGGCGCTTGAGCGAGCAAAACGGTTGGTTGAGATGGGAAAGGATGTGGTTATTCTTTTAGACTCAATTACAAGACTAGCAAGAGCCTTAAATCTTTCAACGCCCGGTACTGGCCGTAGTCTTTCTGGCGGCTTTGATCCTCAAGCATTGTATCCGGCAAAAAGATTTTTAGGAGCCGCTAGAAACTGTGAGGAAGGAGGCAGTCTAACCATTATTGGAACTGCCTTAGTTGGTACTGAATCAAAAATGGATGATTTAATTTATGAAGAGTTTAAAGGAACTGGTAATATGGAACTTCATTTAGAGCGAAAGTTTGCTGATAAAAGAATTTTTCCTGCCATTGATATTGAAAAAACTGGCACTCGTCATGAAGAGCTTTTGTTTGATAAAGAAACTTTGAAAAAAGTGGCTACTTTAAGACGGATGCTATCGTTATTGTCTGATGAAGAAAGGTTAACCGCCTTAATTGAAAAACTGTCAAAAACTAAAAACAACAAAGAATTTTTGGAGAGTCTAAATAAAGGTAGTTAAGGTTCAACCAATTTAACAAAAGAGGTTTTTTTAAAGTCTTTATCAAAAGAAACAACTTCTTTAATTTCAAAAACTTGACAAAAAGCGATGTGATAACAGTTAACAAAATCAATATTTAATTTTGGATAAAGATTCAATGCTAAAAGAAGAATTTTCTTTTGTTCAACCTCAATTATCGGCAGATTTAAAAAACTTGTGATAATTTTACTAATTTCTTCTTTACTGGCTTGGCTAAACTTTTCCAAAACATAAATCACTTCGGCAATAACAAGGGAAGAAACAACTAATTTTTCTTTATTTTCGACGGTCTTTTCTAAAAATTTTTTTGCTTTTTCCGCCTGATTTTTTTCATCTTTTAAAATAAAACGAACAATAACATTGGTATCTAAAAACCGTTTTTTCATAAAAACTAAAACTTAACGATTAACAAAACCGCTTTTTGCTGCCTCTTTTATCTCTTTTAAGGAATACGGTCTTTTTCTTTTTGGGGAAGCCGCTCCATAAAGACGACTGATATCAGAAAAAACATTGGTGGATGAAATAATTTCTTTATCATAAGGAACCACCTTTGCCACTGGCTTACCTACCTTTTTAATGACTACTTCTCTTTTTTGATAATAGACTAAATTGAGAATCTCGCCTAAATGATTGCGAAACTCAAAAGCCGAAAATACTAAGTCTGCCATAAAATTAAATAATTTGTATAATTACACAAATTGTATAATATGTTATAATAAAAGTCAAGATGAAAAAAATAACTCTTGCCTATTTTGGCTCACCTTACTTTTCTGCCTTATTTTTGGAAAAAATCTTAACTAATTCAGATTTAAAAAAAATAATCGATGTCAAACTGGTGGTTACCCAACCTGATAGACCTGCTGGTAGAAAACAGATTTTGACCGAAACCCCAGTAAAAAAAGTGGCGAAAAAGTATGGAATTCAAATTTTTGAAAGCAAATCCGAAGCACGAAGCACGAAATCCGAAACAAATTCAAAATCTAAAATTATAAATTCGAATTTAGAACATTGGAATTTATTTCGAATTTCGAATTTCGAATTTCGAATTTTTAATCAAATTGATTTGTGTCTTGTCTACGCCTTCTCCCAAATCATCCCCAAAGACTTACTTAAAGTGCCAAAACTTGGTTTTTGGAATATTCATCCATCACTTTTACCTAAATACCGCGGTCCCTCACCAATTGCCTATCCTTTAATTTTTGGTGAAAAAGAAACTGGGGTAACAATCATAAAAATGGATGAAAAAATCGATCATGGGCCCATTATCGCTCAAGAGAAATTAAAAATTGAAAGCGATGATCGCCGTCCTGCTTTGGAAAAAAAACTAACTGATTTAGGATTTAAAACTTTTAAGAGGATTATCCTCAAAGAGGATAATCCTCAAATAGCTTCCCAAAACCATGCTCAAGCCACCTACACCCGTCTTTTAAAAAAACAAGATGGTTTTATTCCCTTACCTGTTTTAAAAAAAGCCCTAAAAAATGAGCCGCTTAAGTTTGAGGAATTACCGGTGATTATAAAAGAATATTTGAAAAAAAATTCTAATTTGTCTCAAACTTCGAACTTCGAATCTCGAATTTCCTCAAAAATAATTTATGATTATTTTCGCGGTTTATCTCCTTGGCCAGGCATCTGGACTCTTCTTCCAAATGGTAAGCGTTTAAAAATAATTAACATGAATTTCAACGTTACACGTTACACGTTACACGTGACACGCGTTCAGCTTGAAGGCAAAAAAGAAGTTGATTTTGAAACATTTAATCGGGCGTATGGAGTGTTTTAATTTTTCTTCACTAAAATTGGCAATCCTGGTTTTCCTTGCCCCTCAACCAAAACCATCTCAGTTGCCACATATAAACCTAAAGATAAAGCTTGAGTTAAAACTTTATCCCATTTAAATATCTCAGCTATCTCATCAACCAACCATAAATCTAAATTAAACGCTTGATGATTTTGATTGTTATCAGTATCTAAAGTGGTATTTGAAACTAAATTAACAATGGCGGCCACCTCTTGATGTTCTCCATCTAAAACCTGTTTTACTGCTCCCAATCCTTCTGCCTGATTAACCAATTCTTTACCGGGTGGTAGATTATTCAAGTCGACTTTTTCCAACTTTTCCATAATTGTTTGCCAAGTCTTATCAAAAAAACTTACTCCAACTTGATTAATAATTTCTTTTATTTCCTCAAACCGCTCTTTAAAAGTTTGCAAAATATTGCCTAAATTATCAGCAAATCCACAGTCTGATTTTCCAATATCAGCATGAGTTGAAGTATGAACACCCAAAGGATAACCTTGTTCTTTTAATTTTTGAAAAACTTGAGGCAAAACTTTTTTTAAATCTTCATTTGGTTGATTAATCACCCACTCCAAAACGGCCGGCATCAGACTTCCTCCAAGCATTTGAGGATAAGGACCTATGGCTTGTTCATTAACGGTACCTGCTCGACCATCAACACAAAAAGGGGGCGTTTTTTTCGCATTAATTTCAACAAAAGGAAATATATCAATTGTTATTTTAGATGAAGAATGATTTATAGACATAATTAAAAAAATTAAAAACTTTTAAAAAATAATTAAAAATTATAACAAATTCTTTTAGATTAAAAGTAATTTAAAACAACAATCCAAAATTTAAAAAAATAAAATTCTATCTTAGCACCGATCGTGTTCAAAATAGAACTAATTATTATAACAACCCAAAAACAACCAAAAATTCTATCTTGACAACGATCGTGGTTAAGATAGAATAATATTATGGCCAATAAAAAAG
>Ga0197142_1001531_pt1 | contig 21039 bp, 21 predicted proteins | sample GBS60_MetaG_FD_148614 | JGI IMG/M metagenome (GOLD analysis project Ga0197142, IMG submission 148614) | Sediment microbial communities from Great Boiling Springs, Gerlach, Nevada, United States - GBS 60_MetaG | ecosystem: Environmental > Aquatic > Thermal springs > Hot (42-90C) > Sediment... | reverse complement strand
ACCATAAATATATTTCCCTCGCTATCTTGTTCTAATCTAAACTGAGCTGATTGCAAGCCGCTAATTAAAAAATTAACCACTCTTGGATCATCCACATTTGGAGTGATTGCTCTTTCTCTTATCCACTGTCTTTTTTGATCATCTTCTAAAAGTGGTATAGAGTAAGGAGTATTTTTACCTGGATTAGCTAACCAACTTGCAGGATAAGATGTTCTCATATATAAAACCACATCTCTATTTCTTTTATAAAATTCTTCAACTTGTTGAGGATTTAAAAATCCATTAAATCCGGATAAAGCTTTAATTCTTTCTTGTGTTAATAAAGATGATTCTTCAGGTTTAAGACCAAATTCTGAAGTTAGCATAGCAAAAAATTTATCATCTGTTGCTGTTCCTAAAACAATCTCTTTTTGAAAATATTCTTGTAATTTTTTTAAATAAGTATCAAAATTTATGCCAAAAAATGACTGCTGTGAATAGGGTTGACTTGGATCATCGCTATTTTCCGGTGAACCAAAACCCCTCATAAAACCATACATCGCCAAAGAATTTTCTGCTTCAAAAATAAAGCTTTTAATTACTTCCGCCAGTAATTCCTTTGGGTAATTGGGAGCTTCCTGCAAAAACCATAAAGGCAATCCCCGCATATCAACTTGAACCATAACATTAGTAAAATTTTGACCATCAAATCTAGCAAATCTATAGTTTTGAATACCAGGTTGCCTTCTTTCTAAAACATTATTAAAAGCACTATTGTAACCATTTAATACTTCTTCCAAAGCTTCAACTAACACTGGTGGATATTCAATATGTCCAGTAAATCTGTTAAACTCTAATGGTATCAAATTTCCATCTTTGTCTCTTGTTAAAGATGGAATGTTTTTTATTGTTTCTATCTTACCTTGAGAAACTCTTTCAGGGCCGGATAATAAAATTTTTTCCCTTAATGAATCTGGATTTGTTAGTTGTTGTTCTTCATATTTACTTTCCATATTTTTTAATTTATTAAATTAAATTTTTCCCCGCCTAATCAAAGACAAAAAGGATAATAAGGAAAAATAACCATTAAAGATTTTGCCACCTCTTCCATATACCAAAAAACCCGCCTTTTTGGCGGGAGTTTTTAAATTTTTGGTTTTATCAATCACTTCATCCTCCCGCCACGTTAGACGCGGGTAACAAGAATAAAAAGGACGAAAATGATTGATAAAACTTTGGCTTCCATATCTTATGTAAAAATATATTATAACATATATTTTTTAAAATGCAAGATAAAATTTTTAAAAATTATTTCTATTTTTAATAATTTATTTTAAATTTCTTAACATTTAATCAATTTTAATAAAATGGTTTAGTACAATTATTAAGGTCTTGAATTTATAATCTATATCAAGTTTTAAGGTTTAAAATTTTTGAAGATTTAACTTTTTAAGCTTTAATTTCAATATTCCCGTTGATTTTTTACCTATTTTCTTCCCCATCTAACTTTTTTTAAATACTTATCCTAATTCTTACTTATTTTATAAGTTTTTAATAACGTACCCAATCATCTTCTTTTTAAGAATATAAAAAATAAATAAAAATCAAAAAAAATGCCTAAACTGAAAAGAATTATTATTTATCGATTAATCTTTTTAAATTTTAAAATCAATTGATAAAATTTAATAAATCTTTTAACACAAAACTTATCATAATATAATCAATAAAAAATAAAAAATTAACATCTATTTTTTATAATTATCTAACAAAATCGTTAAAAATTTATTTAAAAAAACTTTAAAAAATAAATCCCAAAATAATTTAAAAAATTTATCCCTCATCTATTTGATCAATAATCTGTTGACATATTTCTTTTAGTTCTGGAAATCTCTTACAAACACTTACAAGTTGTTCTCTTCTTCTTTTCAACCTACTACTTGGATGAAAATAAGAAGCATGAAGATAATCCATATCTCTTCGATTTTCTGGTTCTTGTACTGGGTCTAAAAATTTAAAAAATCTGGTCCTTGCCGCCTCATTTTTAATATAATATCTTAATACCTTTTCTAACCAATCAAAAGAAGCCGCTTCATAAATTTCTTTTACTTTTTCTGATAATGCTCTTAAATCTGATAAATCAATCTCTGAAAAACCAACAACATGTCTTAAACCATCAATATCAACTTCTGATAATCGTCTTCTTTGTTCATCGTTTAAACTAAACTCTTTATTATCACAAAAAACCACAATAAGACCCCCAAACCGACCAATTCGAAATTTATCTATTTTCTCGCCAAAGACTTCTATTATCTTTTTCCAAAGCTGAACAATAATTATATCGCCATAGCAATTACTTATTCGATCATTGACTTCTTTAATCTTAATCTCAAAAGCAAAAGCTTTTTTAAATTCCCCATTTCTTAGATGAAATAAAAGATCACCCCTATTAATAGTTATTGTACCTAAAAGTGAATCAAAAATATTATTAATAATAAATTCATAAAGTGTTATCGTCCGTAAAAAATTATTACTCTTAGATAGTCGATTAGATAGTAGATCTAAATGCAATGCAATACGAAAAAATAACCTAAATTCTTTATGTTGACCAACCAATGATGAAATTGCCCTTTTTAATTCACTAAAATTTTCTGGAATTATAGGTGATTCTAATTCAAATTTTATATCCCTTTCTTTCTCTATTTCGTTACTACTCAAAACTTGACCTGAAGACAACCGTGATAAAAAAATTTCTATTTTTTCTGGAGAAGAAATAAAACTATCAAATGTACCAATCTCACCTTTTAACTCTATTTTTTCACCATAGGAATCCCTAATTAGTAAATGCTCTACGAGTTAGAACACAAAGACCACTCCTCATTAATCCAGGATCAAAAGCCAAATAAAAAACCCTTTCAAGCAATGAAGTTGCTATTTCTTTTCCACGATATTGAAAAATAGATATTTCTTTTTCAAAAATTCTTTCAAGGTATCTTCTATAATCACCTTTTTTAATACCTTCATTATTTCCTATATTTTTTATCATTGAAGGAAAAATTTCTTTCTCTTTCATTATATTATTATAGGATTAAAAATAAAAAAATCAAGACAAATATCCACTTTTCATCAATTTACCGACCAATTTTACTAAAACAAAGTTGATATTATTAATCCATATTTCAATTAATCTTCAAAAAATAGATCTTCCAAACAAATAAACCAATAAGAAAATTAATGAAGATGTATAAGAAATTAAAGTATTAGAAATTAATTTTTACATGGAATAAAATAAAAGAAATCGATGTATTTTTATATTTTTTTAAATACTTAAAATACTTTTATTTATTATTAATAAATTTTTCCTTTACCATTTGATAATCTTTGGTATCTGTCTAATATATTTCTGTATTCCTGAAAAGTTCTATCATTCGGATTTTTTTCCCATCTTCGCTTTGCTTCATCAAGTTGTTGTCTTAATTCTTCTAAACTACGATCTATCTCCTCCCTCGCTCTTTGTCCTGATCCCTTTGAAAGGTATTCATTTTTTTTGCCTTCCTCCTCTAGAGGTCTTCTTGCTTGCATAGCCTTAATTATTTTTCCTATCCAGCTTTCTCCTTCTCCTACCATATTTTTTTATTTCTATTAATTAATAACTAGATTTTATTTAAAATTGTAACGTTTTATTAAAACTTAATAAAAATTTTTTAAATAAAAAAATCTATATAATTATTTTTTTTAATTTTAAATTATTATTTCATTTTTGTCAAGAGGAATATTGATTCATTTAACTTTTAACCTAATAAAAGCCTCTTCCATCGTAGAAAAAATATTATCAATAATCGCTTCTGCCTGAACAAAGCTTAATGCCTTTATATTATGGGGATAATAGTGAAAAACTTGATTACGACCCAATTTCCATGTTTGCCAAATTTTATCGGCTAAATCTTGCCCAGCTTTATCTTTTATTTTTTTATAAAGTGATTTTTCTTTTAATTTATTAACTAAATTTGGCGAGAGTAATTTTCCCAGACGTAAATGATCGGAGATATAATCTAAATGGGAAATAAATTTTATATCTTTAAAAAGCTGTTTTAAAAATCCTTCATAGGCTTTAGCAAAGGGAAAAACTAAGAAAGCATAATCTTTAAAATTATAAGCGTGGTTTTTAATTACATCATTCATAAGATAAAACCCTTCATTAATTAAATCTTTTTGATTTTTTGACAAATAAAACCAAAAATCGTTAGTTTTAATAATTAAGGTTTTAATTTTATCCATAAAGATAAAATAACAAAAAAAATATTGTTAAGCAAGAAAGTTTTTAGATATTAAAATCAATTTTTATTGAAGGAGACATCGTTGTTTTTAAATAAGCTTCTTTTATATGATTTATTCCTACACCTCTAATAAAAAATTTAATATTTTCCTCTAGCTCTTCATCTTTTTGTGACGTTTTGCCAATCATTTGATGAATTAAAGGAAATTTACTTTCGGTTTTCCAATATAAAAAACCTTTTTGAAACTTTTTTGCTGCTTCTTCGGGATTTATTGAAATAGTTCCATTTTTAGGATTAGGCATTAAACCCTTTGGGCCTAAAACCTTAGCAAACTTTATTAACTTAGGAACAAAAGAGGGATGAGCAATTAAAATATCAAAATCAATTTTCCCCGCCTCTATTTGGGACAGAACCTCATTATTAACAATCGCAACTTTAATCTTTTTCCCTAAAGAGTATGGCAGCTCTATTTCACCTTTTAAACCTACTTTATCAACATTTAGATGAAGCTCAAAAGATTCATCAAATTTAGTATATTTAATTTTTTTTAAGAGAGAAATTGCTTCTTTTATTGAATAAACTTTGTTTTTATCGATTGCTTTTTTAGCTTTTTGATATTTTTTCCCGCGTATTTTTTTTCCTTCTTTTTTATGTTTTTTTTCTGTTTTTTTTTCTGCCTCTTCAATTATCTTTTTGGCCTTCTCCATTTTTTCCAATTCTTTTTCTCTTACTTCCACGGCAATCATTCTTTCTCCTCCCTTAAGACCTGGAGCACGAATTTTTTTCTTTTCTGCCGCTTTTTCCTTTTGTTCTTTTTTTTGTTTTTCTTCAATTTCTTCTAAACCTAAAATTCTTGTCCGTATTTTTCCCATAAAAATTAATACACAAACTAACTTTTAATAATAAAAGTTAAAAGATTAAAAATTAAAAAATATCTAAAAAATTACCAAAATTATAAGCGAAATTTAAAAGCGTTTAAAAAATTATTTAGACAATTTTTATACACTTTTTTTAACTTTTAATATTGTTTATTACCAGCTTATAAATCACTTTTCAATTTCCACTCCCATACTTTTTGCTGTTCCAATAATAATTTTTTTTGCTGCTTCTAAATCATTAGTATTTAAATCAGGCAATTTTTCTTTAGCAATTGCCTCAATTTGAGATTGAGTTAATTTTCCTAATTTTTCTTTATTAGGTTTAGCTGATCCTTTTTGTATCTTTAAAACTTTCTTAATCATTTCAGAAACAGGTGGTGATTTAGTAACAAAAGTAAAAGTTCTATCTTCATAGACAGTAATCACTGCTGGAATAACCTGTCCTTTTAGTTTAGCAGTTCTAGCATTATATTCCTTAATAAAATCCATAATTGGTACTCCATGTTGGCCCAAAACTGGACCAACTGGTGGTGCTGGTGTTGCCTCACCAGCAGGAAGATTAAGTTTAATGATTGTTTTTACTTTTTTTGCCATGAAAATTAAAAAAAATTAAATTATAAATATAAAAATTTTTGATTAAAAATTGAAAAATTTTATTAACTATTTAAACTTTTCATCTCACAATTTCCAATTATTTTTTAACTATCTTAGATTAACTCTTAATATTTAATCTTTTTTTATATATAAATCTTTTCTAATTTTAATCTATCGTGAATTTATTTATGTGTATTTTTTAAAGTTTAAGTTTAATATTGATTTTATTATTATTAATTTTCTTAAAATTATCTTATCAATTTACAATTTCTGAACTTGCAAAAAATCAAGTTCCAAAGGCGTCTCGCGATCAAAAATAGAAACTAAAACCCTCACCTTTCCTCTTTCTTCATCGACTGCTTCAACTGTCCCCAAAAAATCAGCAAAAGGACCTTCTTTAATCTTAACAGCTTCCCCAACTGAAAACTTAGCTTTAAATTTTGGCTGTTCCTGCTCAACAAACTTCATAATTGCTTCAACTTCTTTTTCAGAAATAGGCACTGGTTTTAAACCAGCTCCAACAAAACCAGTAACTCCTTGGGTCGTTTGAACAATAAGCCATGAATTTTCTTCTAAAATCATTTTGACTAAAATATAACCTGGAAAAACCTTTTCTTTTTGTTTTGTTTTTTTACCTTTTTTTACGGTTACCACTTCACGCATAGGAATAACAATATCGAATATTTTGTCTTCTACGCCTAATGTTTTTATTCTTTGTTCTAAAGCCTGTTTTACTTTCGATTCATAACCGGCTTGAGTATGTACCACATACCATTTTGGCTCATTAATTGGAGTAATTTTTCCTAAAGTTGTAATTTTTTCTTTATTTGTTTTTTGTTTAATCATTTTAGCGTTTAAGAGTTAAAAATTCTAAAACTTTCACCAATAAGACATCTATTATACCTATATAAAAACCAATAATCAAGGAGATAATCACCACCACCATAGTTAATCTAATTGTTTCTTTTTTTGTGGGCCAACTAACTTTTTTTAATTCTTCTAAAATTCCCTTACTAAAACTTAATTTAGTTAATTTATTTCTGTTCATAAAAATATTATACAAAAAATATTATAATGTTTCTATGACAAAAGAAACAATCCATTCTTTTATTCTTATTTTTACTATTGCACTAGGATTTTTATTCCCAAGAAGTATTCTTGTATCTTATGATCTTCAAATTGCTGCTTTTTTGTTTATTTTCCTTTTTTTAGCAAAGAAAATAGCTTTAAAATCAAAAAAAACTCGATTATTGGAATCAGTCATTTTTACTTTAATAATCCTTATAATTGTTAATACAACTGGAGGTTATAAATCGCCGTTTTTCTTTTTGATATACTTTCTTCTTTTTTCTTTAAGTCTTCTTCTTGAACCGATTATTGCTATGGTTGTTTCATTAACGCTGATAATTTTTTTCATCTTATCACTTCCTAAATATCAAGATTTACTATCTCTTTTACCAATTTTTTCTTTGGCTTTTATTACACCTTTTGCTTTATTTCTAGGAAGGGAATATGAGGAAAATAAAAGATTAAAATTAAAAGATCAAAAATCAAGAAAAGACACTTTTCTTTTTTTATCCTTGATTCTAAAAAATCATCTTAAAAATATAAATGAAGCTACGGAAAACTTTATGGGCGATCATCATCTTTCAATTATAAAAAATCAAGCACAAAAAATGAAAAAACTAATTGAAAAATTTGAAAAAACCCTCTCATTATGAAAAAATTAACATCTAAATTTTTATTAATTTATTTTACATTAATTTGTTTTTCTTTTTTAAAATTTGTTTTTGCAATAAATATGGAATCACCTCTTTTTAAAATTCAGTATGGAGAAATCGGAATTGCTGGTGGTAACAAATCATCTACCAATTACAATCTTTATGATACTATCGGTCAAACTGCCGCTGGTCAATTTAATTCTTCTGGTTATGTTGTCAAGGCTGGTTTTCAATACCTTCACTCAATCATTCCCTTTCGTTTTTCCATATCCAATAGTAACATAAATTTTGGAACTCTTATTCCTAACTCTCCCCAAACAGCCACAACTACCCTAACTGTTTCTTTTGGGGCTGCCGGTCAATATCAAGTAACCGCAATTGAAGAAGGAAGACTAAGAACATTAGACAACTCAAGTAGTATTCCCGACACTGAATGCGACGGGGGCTCAAATACATGCAATGAAAACTTTGCTCAACCTTGGACATCAAATAATGCTTATGGATTTGGTTACAACTTAAGCGGTGATGATATTCCATTAGATTTTATAAACAGTAATTATTTTAGACCATTTCCCAATATTCAAGAAAACGAAAATCCTGTTGTGATTATGAGTTCAACAAATGTAGGAAAAAATCGACAAGCAACAGTAACTCTCAAAGTCAATATATCACCTATCCAACCTGCTGGCAGATATCAGACAATTATCAATTTTGTTGCCACACCATCATTTTAATCTAAAATTAAAAAATTAAGAATGAAAATTAAAAAATTAAAATCTATAAAAATAAAATTTTTATTTTTTTTTATTTTTTTATTTATTTTAACCCTATATATATTATTTTTTTTTCCTTCAACAAAAAAAATCATGGCCCAATCTATCTCTTTATCTTTATCACCACCTCTAGTTGAAGTAGTAATTAAACCAAATAAATCAATTTTGATTGCTTATACAATATCTAATTATGGCGACCCAGTGATTTTAAATAGCAAAGTCTTACCTTTTGAGCCAAAAAACAATTTAGGACAGATCAAGATTAAAGAAAATTTCGAAGGACCAATTCGTTTTAGCTTAGATAACAGTAATTTAAAACTTAATCAGTCATTTTTTTTAAAAACAAACGAAAGTCAACAACTGCTTCTTAGAATTAGAGTACCAGAAGGAGTAAAAGAAGGAGATTATTACTATACTTTTATTGTGGAAAATCAAGCTTTAACCAATCAAACAGATAAAAGCGCTTCTTTTGCTAAAGCCTCAATTGGCGCTAATATTTTAATTACAGTCACAGAAACTGGAAAAATTGAAATAAAACCAAAAGTTGTTTTTTTTGAAGTTTTACCACGTTTTCATTTATCTCTTTTTGGTAAAAAAATTAACTTTTTTGATTCAAACGACCCTATTCCAATTGTTTTGATTATTGAAAATCAAGGAAAAAATCTAATCAAGGCAGAAGGAGAAATTATTTTAAAAGGTAATTTTGGTGAAAAAGCAAAGTTTAACCTAATTCCTCAAAATATTCTTTCTGAATCACAACGATTAATTAAAGCTACTCCATCAGCAGAAATCAATTGTAATAATTTTTTAAATTATAAGGCTTGTAAAAGCCCTATTTCTTTATTGATATCTGGATTTTTTTTAGGATTTTATCAATTATCAACTACAGTTTTTTTTGGAGAAAACTCACTACAACTTTCAGCTAAAACATCTTTTTTTGCTTTTCCAATAAAAATTCTTATTGTTTTAATATTAATATTAATAATATCTATATTTATTATTAAAAAACTTCTAAATAAAGATTAGAATAAATTCTATTTTTTAATAAAAGCTAAACCTCATATTTTGTCGAATATTAACTATAGATTTTTTTTATTTACTTTTTTATATTTTTTCTTAATGAAAAATTTTATTCGTTCTTTTTTGCCTTTTATAAAAAAAATTAAAAAATATAAAATTGAAATTTTGCTTATTACAATTGCTTTATTTATTACATTTTTTTCTTTTATTTTATATCAAAAAGAAAAAAATGATGAACAAGCAGAAATTATAGAAGAAAAATTAAATGAAAATTCAATCAACGATAGAAAAATTTTTGTTGACGTGACAGGAGCAGTAAAAAATCCTGGTCTTTATGAAGCAACTTTTGGCGCAAGATTAAAACATGTCATTGATTTAGCAGGAGGATTATCAGAACAAGCAGATAAATTTTTCTTTCAAAGAAACTTTAACTTAGCAAGAATCGTTATTGATCAAGAGAAAATTTATATTCCATCAACTTGGGAAATTCAAAATGGTATATTTATTGAAAATTCACGAACGTTAGATTATATTCAATCAACGAAAGTTAACTGGCAAGAAGAAACATCAGAAAAATTAAACAATAAAATAAATATTAATCAAGCAACAATTGAAGAACTTGATACTCTTCCCGGCATTGGAAAAGTAACCGCAAAAAAAATTATTGATAATCGTCCTTATCAAAGTATTGAAGAACTTTTAACAAAAAAAGTTGTTGGAAAAAGCACTTTTGAAAAAATTAAAAACTTAATTTCTCTATAAATGACTCCAAAAATATTTACCTCTGTTATCAACTATTATTTACCCGAGCCACACGCTTCACTTTTAAATGGAATTTTGTTTGGAATTAATCTTAAAACAACAAAAGAATTTTATGAACAGTTAAAAATCGTTGGTCTGCTTCATTTAGTCGTTCTTTCTGGAATAAATATTACCCTTTTAGCTTCAATCATTAGTCAGGCAACTCAATTTTTTAGCAAAAAAATATCAATTTTGATAACAATTATTTTAATCATATTTTTTGTTATTTTTGTTGGAATTAAAGCCCCAATCTTAAGAGCAGCATTTATGGGAATTTTAACGCTCGTTGCTAATTATACTGGAAGAAAAAATTATTCTTTATATGCATTGTTTCTATCATTTATTATAAGCTTAATATTTTTTCCCTCTTGGCTAAAAAGTATCTCTTTCCAACTTTCTTACGCTGCAACTTTAGGTATTATTCTTTTTGGTGAAAAAAAATTAAAAAAAAGTGAAAATAACCTAATTAATATTTATAATCAAATAAAAGCCGATTTTAAAACATCTTTAGCCGCTCAAATATTTACGGCTCCCGTTATTTTTATTTATTTTAAACAAATATCTATAATCTCTCCTTTTGCTAATGTTTTAGTTTGTTTTTTAATTCCTATTTTAATGATTTTAGGATTTTTAACGGCCGTTTTAGGAAAAATAAATTTTTATCTTGGTCTTCCTTTTGCTTGGGTTTGTTATTTGATATTAAGCTACATCATTTTTGTCGTTGAAACATTATCAAAAATTCCTGGAGTTTTTATCAGTTTTTAGATTTGATTTTTAAAAAAATAAAAAAAATCAGTTTTAATTTAAATTTTTAGAATAATCTAAATTAAAAAAATATCATTAAAAAAACCATCCTATCGAATAAAAAAAACAGATAAAATCTCATTAAAGAAAAAATCATTAATTAAAAAAGTTTGTTTAAAAAAATAACGGCAAATTTTATTGGGTTAAAAAATTTATGCAGGAGATAAAAATCAATAAAAAACAATTTTTTTTAATTCTTATTTTTTCTTTTTTAAGCTTTTTTGGATATTTTTTACTTCAAAATTTAGATTCACGGACAAAAATTGTTTTTTGCAACGTCGGTCAAGGAGATGCCACCTATATTCGAGTAAAAAATAAAGTTGATGTTTTGATTGATGCTGGACCTGACAAAAAAGTTTTAAACTGTTTAGGAAAATATATGCCTTTCTGGGATAAAACAATAGAAATTGCTTTTTTAAGTCATCCAAATAAAGATCACTATCAAGGTTTTTTATTTATTAACGAACGTTATAAAATTAAAAAGTTTATCACAGTTGAACACCTTTTTACAAATCAAGGCTATAAAAGATTAATCGAAAACCTTAAAAAAAATAGAATTACAATTTCAAAAAAATTTCAAGGCGATAAAATTAAAGTTTTTGATACATTCTTTTTATTTCTTTGGCCGGAAAAAAATTATTTTTCCTCAAATGACAATGACTACTCTCATATTCTTCTTTTTGAGGAAAACCAGTTTAAAGTTCTTTTTACCGGTGACGCCTCACCAAAAACATTAAATTTAATTATCAAAACAAACTACGTTAAATTTATAAAAAATATAAAAATTATTAAAGTACCTCATCATGGCTCAAAAAGTGGTTTAAATAAAAATTTTCTTTCTGTTATCAATCCGCAAATAGCAGTGATAAGTGTTGGAAAAAACAATCCATATGGTCATCCATCTCAAGAAGTCCTAGAAATGCTTAAAGCCAAAAAAGTAAAAATTAAACGAACGGATATTGAAGATCACATTGTGTTTAAATTACCCAACCTCCCTCAATAATTCCTAATCTAATTGAAAATTAGAAATTTATGCAAAAAGTATATTCCTTATTTCTTTAAAAATTCCCCACCCTTCAAAGCCTATCCAACTTTCACCAAGTAACTCTTTAGGTAAACCGGGATCAACTTTCAAAACATCAACATAATAATCAATAATTTTCTTAAATTTTAAAATTTTTTCATCTTGTCCCGATAGAACTTCGTGCCATTTTCTAAAAAGCCCTCTATATTGTCCATCTAGTTTTGTTTTTTCCCAAACTTTTTCAACCAAAATTTCACGACTGCCAAAAACATGATCAGCCTCAAAGGCTTGAAAATACTTTTCCTCTTCTTTACCACCAATTAACAAACGTAAATTTTCAATTATAGGATGGGGTGTTATCCAAAATGAACGATGCCAAGGGCCCAATCCCCAACCTTGCATTTGACGTCTTAAACGATCACGAATCTCTCTTTTGACCTCTGGAATTTCATAAGAAATAATTCTCCACCTTCGATCCCACTGATATTTTAAAAATCTAAAAAAGGGAAAATCTAAACAAAAATTTAAAAAACCTTTTTCTGTAAGAAAATAGGTTTGACTTTCATTTTGTTGATTAATCAATCCATTTTTAACTAAAGAGTTAATAATCGATCTAGTTTTTTGATTAAAAGAAAGATCGAAGATTTTTTCAATTTTTTCATCAAAAACTACCGGAGAAAAATTAATATCACCGATTAAAATTAACGAAAGTAAAATTTTTGTTCGCGTATCTTTTACCATAATTTTTCCGTGTATTTTCTTTATAACAGACGAAAAAATTTTTGTCAAGAGGCAAATCAAAAATTAAAAAAATAATCAAATTTATAAATAAAATATGTTTTTATTTTTTATCTTTTGAAATATTTAAAAATTTCTTAATTTAATTATTTAAATTTAAATTTTAATTTTTTGTTATTTAAATCTTAAAATATTAAATTTTAAGCATTAATTTTTATTCAAATCTCTAAAATTTAATAATAATCAATAATATTTTTTTACATAATCTATTGTTAAATAAATAAATATTTAATTAAATAAATAACATTTAAACAAAAAATAATTTACTTGACAAAAGAACAATAAATTTACAATAATAAAAATTATATTATTATTAATATTAATAAAATATAATAAAAAATAAGTTAAAAAAATGAAAACTAATAAAACGATTAATAAATTAATCCTTATTTCTTTCGTTTTTTTTCAAGCTTCTTATATTTTTTTGGTTAAAATACCAACCCCGGTAGGTTCGGCTAATTTTATCAATATCTCCGATACTCTTTCCAATTCCCGCCTTTCATATAGAGCTGGAGTAGCCACAGGTGCGGCCAATGGATCAGTTATTACCATCGATAACTCAGGTAATGCTGATAACAACACTAATCACCTTTTTCCAAATGATGTTGTTTGTTTTGCCGGGCCAAATTTAGACGGATGTTATCAGCAGCAAACATACTCAGTTGTCTCGGTTATCAATTCAACTACTTTCAATATTTCTCCTCCTTTAGGCAATAATCCTTTGGGAGCCAATGACTATGTCATTGCTACCCAATCAGCCATTCATACAATTCAATTTACTTTATCATCAACTGTTCCTTCAAATGGAGATATTTTAATTACTATTCCTGCCGTTGATATTAATGGACAAACAAATGATGGTTTTCCCGATACCAATATTTCAATCGCCACCAACGGATTTGACTTAAATGGTCTAACTCCTTCTAATATAAGCATTTCTTCTTCTGGATGCAACAACAACTGGACTGTGGCCGCGGTTAATGCTGGCACGGCTTCAACAGATCATACTATAAGAATTGATCGCAATACCGATGCCTGTGCTTCTGGCTCTACTATCACCGTAACAATCGGCGATAGCAATAGAAGACTAGTTAATCCCGCTCCTGTTTCCGGACACACGCAAGGAATAGCAGACGTTTATAGTATAAACGTGCAAACACGTGATGGTTCAGACTATACGTTGGATGAGTCTAATGTAAGAGTAGCGGTATTTGAAGGAGTTTTAGTATCAGCCACTGTCCAAGAAACTCTTTCCGTAACAGTTGCCGGTGTTCCCGCATCTACCAATGCTTGTGGTCAAACAACTGATGTAACAACTACAGCTACCTCTGTTCCATGGGGAACAATTATCAACTTTGGTTCTTTTCTAGAGGCGGCACAAACTGTCACCGTTTCCACCAATGCTGTTTCTGGTTATACATTAAGAATAGCCCAAAATGATCAGATGGGAAGAAATGGAATTACCTGTACTGGCGCTAATGCCGGTGAGGCTCAAAACTGTATTCAAGATACAACCTGCGGTCCGACCTCCTGTTCAGAATCAACTTCTCAAGATTGGACATCAACCTCGTATTATGGCATGGGTTACTCTTTGCAAAATATTTCAGCCACCGATGCATCATTTGTTTATGATGAATCAGGAAGAACCTTCTCAGCCAGGCAATTTGCTGACTTAGAAGCCTCAGAAAATCAACAAATCATAATGAGTAGAAATACTCCTGCCGCTTCTTCTCAAATATACGTCTGTTATCGTTTAAATGTATCAGCTACTCAACCAGCTGGTTATTATTTTAACCGAATTACTTATACAGCAACGGCAACATTTTAATTATTTTTAATTATTTATGAAAAATAAAAAAAACTTAAAATTTAAAAATCTTTTTAAATTAAATGTTTTTTATTTTTTAATTTTTGTCTTCACCTTTTACTTTTCATTTTTTAACGTTTATTCTGTTTCAGCCCAAAATATTTTACCATTGCTGGTTTATCCAGCCAGACAATTTTTAGAAGTTAACCCCGGTGAAAGAACATCAATTGCCGTAAACTTTGTTAATCAAGCCAAAGAACCAGCTTCCGGTTTTATAAAAATAGTTGATTTTGTCGTCCGTGACAATCAAGGAACACCTGAGTTAATAGAAGATAATTTTTCTGCTCCAGAAAAGTATATGGCATCGAATTGGTTTAAAACTAACTTTGATAAAGTCACTCTTCCTGCTAATGAAAAAGTCACTATTCAAGCAGAAATTAATGTCCCAAAAAATGCCAATCCAGGAGGTAAATATGTTGCTATCTATTTTCAATCTCAACCGGTTCAAATACAAAAAAACACAGAAATTCAATCAGAAGCAGGTACAGGAATCTCACCTCGATTGGCTTCATTAATATACATTAAAGTAAAAGGACCGATTAAAGAAAGCGCATTTATTACCAAATTCCAACCAAAAAAACCTTTTTTTGAATATGGACCAGTTGAGATTGAAACTGAAATTTTAAATCGCAGTGATTATCATATTACTCCTAAAGGAGAAATCACATTAACTAATATTTTCGGGCAAGTAGTAGAAAAAAGTGTTTTAAAAGAAAACAATATTTTTCCCGAAACAACAAGAGTTTTTAAAAACGTTCTAGGTAGTAAATGGATGATGGGCAAATATCGGGCTTCATTAACTGCTGTTTATGGTGAAAAAAATCAAGTCTTAACGGCTTTTTCTGAATTCTGGGTTTTTCCATGGAAGATAGCCACAATTATTGTCTTAACATTAATTATTATTATTCTTCTCGTTCGTCATTTTTATATTACTTCTATTATTAAAGAAAAAATGCTTGAAAAAGCACTGGAAGAAGAAAGAAAAGAAATAGAAGAATTAAAAAAAGAATTAAAAAAAAGGGATTAGATAGATGTAAGATTTAAATTAAAAGGAAAAACGAAAAAATAGTTTGTTTTAATAATAAAAATCTTATGCTTTTATTCTGCTTTAAAAAAAATTTTTTAAAAAATCATCAATATATCAACTACCATTAATTTAATGAAAAATCGACATTTAAAAATAACAAAAATTATTTATAAATTACCAATAATCATTAAAAATTATTTTCATATTATTTTAATTTTTTTAATTCTAACTCCATTTATAGTTATTATCAAAATAAACCAAAATCACAAAAATCAATCTAACATTGCTGGCGCAAAAACTGAAATTTATACAACCAACGTATCTATGTTTATTGGGGAATATCGATTTACTCTTTTTGGATATACATCACCAAAAGCATTAGTCACTTTTCAAGGATTAGGAATTTTTGATCAAACCTACGCCGATGAAAATGGATATTTTGAGTTTAAAAATCGTTTCTCTCCTTTCTCTCCACGAGAAGCTTGTTTAACATCTCAAGATCAATTAGGTAGATTAACTAATCCAGTCTGTCTTCCTCCTTTCCCTGTCAATTATAACGTCTCAATTGGACCGGTAATTATGCCCCCCACAATCTCACTTGATAAAAATAACTATTGGATTGGTGATGAAGTAATTTTATCTGGTCAAACAATACCAAATACTAACGTCAGATTAAAATTATTTTCAGAAGAAAAAAAAATTTCAAACTTAATTCAAAGCTGGATAAGTTTTAATAATTTATTAATTAAACAAGCTGAGGCCTTTACTTTCCCAAATGTTGATATTAAAAGTGATGAAAAAGGTAATTTTTCGATTTATCTTCCCTCTTCTTCAACTAAAAAATTTCGTCTTTTTGCTCAAACTATTTTTCAAAACGAAAACTCACCAAAAAGCTTAGTCCTTAACTTTGTGATTTTACCTTGGTGGACATTAATCATCAATTTTTTTATTTTTATCTGGTCATTAATAAAACCACGTCTGTTAGAAATTATAATTTTAACTGATTTAATCATCCTTTCAATTTATTTATTACGTTCGAATTTTAATCAAAAAACATTAGCTATTATCAAAAAACAGAGATTAGAAATAATTAAATATCAACAACCAATAAGGGAATTAGTAAAAACTTAAACGAGCTTTTTGCGGAAGAATTTTACCATCAATTGAAACTTCTAGATAGTATTCTCCTGCTTTTCTTGAAGTGATGTCAAAAACCGCTTTACCAAAGCTATCAGTCTGACCTTGAATAATCTCTATTGATAAATTACTATCAGGGCTTAAAAAAACATTTTTACCCAAAACTCCCAACCCTTGATTGTTTAAAACAAAAATAGTTAGACGAATTTTTTCCTGACCGTTGGCTTTAGCTCGAAGCGGAGAAACAAAAAGATAAGAGTTATCAACTGAAAATGAGGCTTGGTTAAATGAAGCTCTAATTCTTAAGAAATTTACTTGATATAAAATAAAGAAAAAAGCAAAGAAAATAAGAGTAAATAAAGAAATTATTAAAAAAGTTATGTTTTTTTTCATATTTTAAAAAGAATAGTTTATTTTTATAAAAAAATCAAGTAAATAATATTAAATACTATAAGTTAAATAATAAAAAAATTTTAATTATTTTTTTAATTTTAGATTTTAAAAACAAACCATTTTTTTATAATAAAAAATTAGCAAAGATTTTTTTTAAATGATTATATTAAATTATTCTACAATAAATTATTTTTTATTATCAATCATCATATAGTAAATTATTTAACAATAATTTTTTATTTATTTTTATTTAATTAAAAAATATCTTTCATAAAAATTTTTTAATTAATATTTCTTAAAAAAAGATAAAAAAAATTAAATAAAATTTAAATTTTTAACAAAAAATAAAAAAACAATTAACAAAAATCACTATAAAATATTATAGGATTTATGATATATTATGATATATTTAAGTAAATAAATTTTTTATTCGTTAATTATTTTAAATTTATTTAAATTTTATTATAAGATAAATATAATTATTAACTTTATATCTGATTATTTTATTAAATAATATATCAAAATATATATAAAATACCTCTTGACAAATTTATTATTATTTTTTTATTATAAAATTGTATGAATAAATGGTATAATTTTTATAATTTTGAAGCCTCATTCAAAAAATTTTTAATTGCGGAAAATCTTTCACCGGTTACTTTAAAAAACTATCTTTCTGATTTACGCCATTTCTTAGGCTGGAGTATTCTTAAATTAAAATCTAAAAATGAAAAAATTAATCTTGAAAATATTAATTATTTAGATTTCTTAGAAAAAATAAATGAACCAATTATCGAAGAATATAAAAACTATCTTATTATTAACTCTATTCCTTTAAAAACAATTAATCGACGTTTATCAACAATACGTAAATTTTTTTCCTTTTGTATTAGCCAAGGATGGCTTAATCAAAACCCAGCTAAAAAAATTAAAAATGAAAATTTCAACAAAGAAGAAATTTTAAAAAGTTTTCAGGAAGATCTTAAAAAAGAAAATCTCGATCAAAATACTATTAAAAGTTATCTAATAACTATAAGAGAATTTTTAAACTTATGAAAAAAATTTTTTTCTTAGTTAATAGATTTTATCAAAACCTAAAATTATTATTTGATCCAGCCCTAGAAGGTAATCCTTATATAAAGGATATAAAGGATGAAGAAGATTGGTTTTCTATTAACTTAATTAAAACAAAATCTCTATCAATAAATTTTAAACAGACGTAGGTAGATTGATCCAAATTTAATATGAAATCAATCACTAGAGAAAATATTAGATTTTTTATAAAAACACTACAAGAAAAAAACAATCCTTCTTCTTTGATAATAGAAAAATTAAAGATTTTGGATAAATTTTTAAACTGGGCTTATAAAAAAAAATTAATCCAAGAAGATGTTTTTAATCAAATAAAAGATGAAATTGATAATAATATTTCAAAATTTGAAAATAAAAAATTAAAAGAAGAAACAATCTTCACAACCGAAAGCCAAAAATCTCTTCCATCAATTAATAATTTTGAAAAGGCTGTATATACAGGAGAAAAAAAAACCGAAGGTATTTTTGGAGAAATCTCATTACGTTTTAATCTACATACGTATAAAATTAGATCTTTTCTTTTTGGTTGGTTAAAATCATTACCTCCTTTACTAAGCCAAAAAAAAACACCTAAAAAAACAGGACTGAAAGAAAAACAATTATTTTCTAATAATTTTAATTTTCCTAATTTAGGAATTTATCACTATATAAGCGCTATTTTTATTATTATTTTTTTAGGTTTTTTAGGATCAGCTTTTTATAACAGATTTTTCATAAAAGTTGAACGTCCACTAGCTTATCCTTTATCACTTACTAGAGGGGGACGTGTTCTTTCGTTTCAAGGTCGATTAACTGACTCTTTAGGTAATCCAATAACAACATCAACTAACGTACAATTTAGACTTTATAACGTCTCAACTGGTGGTAATGCTTTATATACGGCTGGTCCTTGTTCAATAACACCAGATCAAGATGGAATATTTTCTGTTCTTATTGGATCTGAATGTGGTTCAGAAATATCTAATTCTGTCTTCACTGAGAATCCTAACGTTTATTTAGGAGTAACTGTTGGAGGTGATTCTGAAATGACTCCTCGTCAACCAATTGCTAACGTTGGATACGCTATTAATGCCGAAACATTACAAGGCTTTCCTCCTGGAACAAGTACTAGTAATATTCCTTTCATCAACAGTGATGGTGATTTGCTAATTGCTGTTGCTTCCCCTGGAATCCGTTCAACCTTTAATTCAGCCGACTTTACTATTTCAAGCGGCAGAACAGTTATTATCCAATCATCGGGAAGCGGTGATGTTATTTTACAAGCAACTGATTCCGGAGCATTAAAATTTAGAACCAGCGGATTTACCGATGCTTCAAATCAAATGGTAATTAATAATACTGGTAATGTAGGGATTGGGACGAATAATCCAAATCAAAGACTTTCTGTTGCTGGAACTTTAGGAATTATTGAAGGAGGAACATCACCTCAATATTACACTATCTTTCAAGGTGGAGATCAGTCAGCTGATATTACATATACTCTACCAACATCAATAGTTGGTGGTGGATTTTTAACTACTAACTCATCAGGAGTTTTATCATGGACAACAAATATTCCTGCAACATCAATTTCCTGGTCAAATATTACTGATCCAAATAATAATCTTGTTTTAAATCACTCAACATATACTACTACTTTTAACACAGAAGTAACAACAGGAAACTTTTTTACTATAAACGCCAACTTATTAACTTCAGGTAGAGGTTTATATCTCTCCTCTACCGCAACAGGATTAACCGGAAACTTGGCTGAGTTTGTTTTGTCTGGAAGTAATGCAGGAAATACCGGTAATGTTGTCAGAATTGCTCAAACTGGAACTTCATCGGCTGCTGTACCTTTGATGATTACCAACTTAGGCACAGGACTATCTTTTAGAGTCAATGATGAAACAGGAGACAATGATTCAACACCTTTTGTGATTGATAATTCTGGCAATGTGGGGATTGGAACAACTAATCCAGGATATAGACTCGATGTTCAAGGAGGAGATATTAATGTATCAGGTAACTTAAGAACAGGAGGAACAGTTAGAATTGATTCTTCTGGAAATTTATCTAATATTGGAACCATTTCCTCTTCATACTTAACAACTGGCGCCTCTTTTGTCAATGTAGCAGGTACGTCTACTGTCTTTCAAATGAATGGAACAACAGTAATTGATGCTTCAAGAAATATCGTTAATGTTGGTAACATCACAGGTTCTGGTGTTTTAACTTTAGGTGCTAATCCTGCTACTTCAGGACAGATTAGATTACCCAATAACGTTTGGATTACAGCAAGAAACGCTGCCAATAATGCTAATGTTAATATGATACAAATTAACAGTTCTAATTTAGTTGCCTTTGGTGCTAATTTAGCTGCTTTTACTTTAGGAGGACCGGTTACTGGAAATAATCAAACTATTAGTGGTTTAGGTCAGTTAACTGTTGATAATATAAGATTAGATGGTAACACTATTGACTCAACTTCTGGTGGATTAACCGTTGCTGTACCAACTAATCAAAATTTAACTCTTTCTGCTCCCGGTACTGGTCATATTATTTTATCTTCTGATACTGGTAATGTAGGGATTGGGACGGTCAATCCAGGTACAAAATTAAGGATTGTAATTCCTAATAACACTGCTGACGGAATTTTGATTACTGATAATTGGGGTGTTAATGACTCTGGTTCTTTATTTTTAACTCTTAGTAACTATTGGGCAGGAGATATTACAATTTATTCTAATGATGAATACAGTGGTAATGGCATGCCAGCAAATACCAAAGGTATATATTCAACTTGGGGAGACTTAATCTTTGGCACAGGAGATCAAAACATACCATCTGAAAAAATGAGAATAACTAGTTACGGAAA
>Ga0197142_1001530_pt1 | contig 21050 bp, 22 predicted proteins | sample GBS60_MetaG_FD_148614 | JGI IMG/M metagenome (GOLD analysis project Ga0197142, IMG submission 148614) | Sediment microbial communities from Great Boiling Springs, Gerlach, Nevada, United States - GBS 60_MetaG | ecosystem: Environmental > Aquatic > Thermal springs > Hot (42-90C) > Sediment... | reverse complement strand
TTTCTTAAAAAATAAATTTATTTATTTCTTATTTTAAAATACTCAAACTAAAGTTTCAAATTAATTTTTTCTTGCGATTTTTTGGCAGAGAACTGCTAAAAAATTAGATAGAGAAAAAACAAAAAAATTTTAAGGGGTCATTTTATTTTTTATTTTATTAATTTATTTTATTAATTTAAAAAATTAAAAAACAAAAAAATTGGCGAAATTTTGCTTAATTTTATTTTTTGAAGCATAATAAAATATAATGACCTCTAAATTTAGAAAGAAAAGGAAGAAAATTATCAAAAGAACAATTTTCTTTTTAGCGCTACTTTTTCTTTTAATCTTGGTTAGCTATTTTTATTTTAGGGCAGCGGAAGATAAAAAACAAGAAGAGCAGAAAGATATTCTGTCAAACCAAAATAAAGAAAAACAAAATTTAGAGCCAAAAACTCAAATTAAAACAATAAAGAAGACTGAAAAGAATGAATTTTTTTACACCATTGAAATTAAATACCCCGAAATAATTGCGCAAGAGAATAATTTTGATTTCTCAAAACTAAATGCGGCTTTATTTGATTTTGTAAACCAAATTCAGAACGAATTTGAAAAAGAGTTAAAAACTTGGCGCAAAAATTTTTTATCAGAAAAAAAAGAGGAAAGTTCTTTGATAATTGACTATGACGTGATTTTATTAAATTCAAAAGCTTTAAGCGTCAAATTCAGGGTTTTTGAGTATCTGGAAAATGCGGTTCATCCCAGTATTTATTCCTTAACTTTTAATTACGACATTAAAAAATCATTAAAACTGGAATTGGGAGATTTGTTTTCGGTTAACTTTGATTATTTAAAATTCTTGTCGGAGTTTAGCCGAGAAACATTATTTGCCCAACTTAAAAATACAAAAGAAAATTTGACGGATTATCAATGGTTAGAAAATGGAACCGCTCCCATTATTGATAACTTTGCGACATTTGCTTTGAGCGACAAAGGCCTCATTATTTATTTCAATCCTTATCAGGTAGCACCGCCAAGCAGTGGTATCTCAGAAATTTTGATTCCCAAAGACTTAATAATTGAAAGGGACCCGGATACTCCCTTAATTTCTTTAATTTCAAAAAGTGATTAAAAAATAAAGAAACCAAATTTTTAAAATTAAAATTGAAATAATAAATTAAAATCAATCAAATGAAAATTGTAGAAAGTATTCAAAAACTTATTAAAAAACCAATTGAAAAAGAGGGCTACTCTCTTTTAAACGTGTCTTTTAACGGCAAAGAGTTGGTGGTGACAATTTCTAAAAAAGAAGGTTGGGTTAGCATTGAAGATTGCGTCCGGGTTTCAAAAATAATTGACCCTATCATTGAAAAAGCCGACCTGATTAAAGATTCTTATTATTTAACTGTTTCATCACCGGGCATTAAATAAATTTTTATGGATTTTAAAGCAACCAAAAAACTGCTCAATCATGATTATATCTTTTCAGTTTCTGAATATCTTGATTTTCTAAATAAATATCTGGAACCCTGTCGCGCCATTATTCAAGGCGAAATTGGTGAAAGAATCTATCAAAATCCCCGATATTCCTATTTTAATCTGTTAGACAAAGAAAATTCGGTTTTAAAATGTTTTGTCTGGAATTGGGTGCTAAAAAATTTAGGACTTTCTCTAAAATCAGGCACTGAAGTTAAAGTAATCGGATATCCTTCAATTTATAAGAGAACCGGTGAGTTTAGTTTTCAGGTAGAAAGAATTGAGTTAGTGGGTGAGGGGATGTTGAAAAAGCAATATGAAGCCCTAAAAATTCAACTGGAAAAAGAAGGATATTTTGCACCGGAACGAAAAAAACCTCTTCCGATGTTTTCTGAAAAAATCGGTTTGATTACTTCCAAATATGGCGACGGTGCAAAGAATGATTTCTTAAAACACCTTGATAATTTTGGCTTTGAAATTTATTTTTTTGACGCTCGCATGGAAGGCAGTTTGGCTTTAAGAGAAATTATTAGTGCCATTGAATGGTTTAATAAAAATATGCCAAATATTGATGTAATTGCGCTTATTAGGGGAGGAGGTGATTGGGAGAGTTTAAAGGCTTTCAATACCAGAGAAATAGTAGAAGCAATTGTAGCTTCAAGAATTCCAATTCTGACGGGTATTGGCCATGAAGCTGATTACACTTTGGCTGATTTTGCTGCTGATTTTAGGGCTTCAACGCCAACTCACGCCGCCAAAAAATTAAGCGAAGATTGGCAAAAAGCGAGGGTAACCCTGAAAATTATTAAGAATAACTTAAAAGGGCATTTTTACCAGAAAATTAGGGCTTTTAAAAAGAGAATAAATGAACATTTTGAACTATTTTCAAAAATATTAGGGAATCAGTTTTTGAAAAAAGAATTATTATTGAAAAATTTCCAAAAAAATTTAAATTATTTTTTCAAGAACCACCTTTTAAATTTTGAAAAATTTGCCAAAAACTTCAAAAATAATTTTTTGCGTCTGAAAATAATTAACCAAAATAGAAAAAAAGAAACCCTTGAATTAGCTGAAAGACTGGAAATAAATTTCACCCAATGGTATAAAAAATTAAAAATTTCTTTTGCTCAAGAAGAAAGAAAACTTTTTCTTTCAAATCCCGAACTTAAATTAAAACAGGGTTATACGATTACAAGAGATCTTCAGGGTAAAATTTTAAAGGATGCTTCATTATTAAAAAAGAATCAAAGGATTTTCACAAAATTTGGCAAGGGGGCCGCTTTTTCGGTAATCTCTAAATTAAAAACTAAATAATTTCTAAAAAATATGGCTGAAAAAATTAATTTTGCCAAAGTTTATCAAGAACTGGAAAAAATTAACGAATGGTTCCAACAGGAAGAAATTGATTTGGACGAAGCTTTGGAAAAATTCAAACGCGGCTTGGAGTTAATCAAAATTTGTAAAAAAAGATTAAAAGAAACAGAAAATCAATTTAGAGAAATTCAAAAAGAATATCTGGAAAATGAATAATTTAGTTCAAAAAATTAAAAAAGAAAAACTAACCCTTCAAAGAGACTTCCGCCAAAAACTAACGAATTATTTGCTGGCAGCTTTCGGTTTAGTAGCAGGTTTAGCTTGGAACGACGCTGTGAAATCTTTGATTGAACAAATTTTTCCTTTCCAAAGATATAATTTGATTGCCAAATTTATCTATGCTGTTTTTCTCACTTTAATCTTGGTAATTTTAGGCATTTATCTTAATCGAATTTTTGAAAAAGAAAATAAAGAAACAAAAGAATGAAAATAAAAATGCAATACCGGCTATCTCTGATTTTAATTCCTTTATTTCTTTTCAGCCCCCTTTTACTTATTAGCGAAGAAGAATCTTTACCAGCGCTACCTCAAAATAATTGCGCAAAATTTAAGGTTGGGCTTCAAGTAGGACATTGGATGGCACAAAATTTACCAGACGAATTTGCTTCTTTAAAAAAGAACGGTGTTAAAATAAAAGGTGTCCAAGAGTTTGAAGTAACTCTTCCCATTGCTTTAAAAACCAAAGAAATTCTTGAGACGAAGGGAGTTAAAGTTGAAATTCTGCCAGCCAAAGTACCGCCTGGTTACGAAGCCGATGCTTTTTTGGCTTTGCATGCTGATGAGTCAAAAAATCCAAATATTTCTGGTTTTCGAGCAGCTCCTTCTTTTTTCGATGTTACCCAAAAAGCGGCAACATTAGCTTCTTTAATAAACTATTACTACGAAAAAGAAACAAGAATTCCTTTTTTGCCTGTTTTTACTTCAAGAATGACCCATTATTACGCTTTTAACTGGCAGGATTTTTTTAACACTATTAGCAAAAGAACGCCGGCGGTTATTTTAGAAACAGGTTTTTTGACAAACGCGAGAGATTTTTCAATTTTAACAAAGAAATCAGAACTAGCGGCTCAAGGCATTGCTTTAGCAGTATTAAACTTCTTGGGCTGCCAAAAGAACTTTTCCGATTAAAATGAAAGCCGTTATTCAAAGAGTAAGCGAAGCGAGTGTTTTTATTAACGAAAAATTGATTTCTCAAATTAAAAGAGGTTTTTTGATTTTCGTAGGATTTGCTAAAGAGGATAATCAAAATCAAGTCCTGAAAACAGCTGAGAAAATTCTAAAATTAAGAATTTTTCCTGATGAAAAAAAAGATATGAATTTATCAATTAAGGATATCCGGGGCGAAATTTTGGTTGTTTCTCAATTTACTCTTTTAGCCGACACTAAAGGCGCCAATCGGCCAAGTTTTATTAAAGCCGCTCCTCGCGAAAAAGCAAAATTTCTTTACTCTCTTTTTGTGGAAAAAATAAAAAGCTCTGGATTAAAAGTAGCCAGCGGCATTTTTGGCGAAACAATGAAAGTAAAATTAGTTAATGAAGGTCCCGTCACAATTCTTCTTGAAGAATAATTTACTTAAATCACTTTTTTGATTTATAATTAACTTAACTAAGCAAGAGGTCGAATGCTTAGCCATTATTATTAAAAATTTAAATTTTCGTGGCTAAAAAAGTTTTTGTCGGCGGTCTGCCTTATGCGACCCAAGAAAGAGAATTAGCAGAATTTTTTGGCGCGATGGGCGAAGTTGTTTCCTCAATAATTATCCGAGACAAAAGAACCGGTAAAAGCAAGGGTTTTGGCTTCGTGGAATTTAGTGAAGAAGCCGCTGCCCAAAAAGCGATTACCGAGCTTAATGGAAAAGAATTTGGAGGAAGAACTTTAGTTGTTCAGGAAGCCAGACCCCTTAATCGTTAAAAAATTTTTAAGGCAACCGAAATCGCCCCCCTCCGGGGGCGATTTTATTTATTAATTATTTTTTGGTAAAATTAATAAAATTAATTTATGAAAAAACCCGAAAATGTCATCAAAGGGAAAATAGCCGAGGTTTTAATCCTTCTTTTATTGGAAAAAGCCGGCAATCGGGTTTATAATTTTGGCGCCAGTTCTTTGTTTGAAGAACTCGAGAAAAAAGAATCTCAACTTGACCGGGAGAGTGATTTTGGCAGAAAAATTATGTCCTTACCGGATTTCATTGTGATTACCAAAAATCAAAAACCAGTGTTTGTTGAAGTAAAATTCCGCACTCATTTTGAAGCTTTGGAAGAGGAACTGCTTTTAGAGAAAGATATTCTGGAGAAATTTTGGGAGGCAAAGATAATTTTGTTAACCCCCCAAAAACCATATTTCCGAATCCTCAACCCGCCTTATTTTAAAAAAATTAAAAAAGAAGGTTGGCCCATTCCGGTGTTTAACTGGCAGACCTTAGAAAAAGATCCTCTTTTTAGAATTGAACCAAAAATTATCAGAGAGTTTGAAGATTTGGTGGCAAAATATTTCAAAAGCCAAGAAGCATAATTATTCTGCTTCTTTAACCCGGCGAACATATTCGCCGTTTTCCGTATTTACCTGAACAATATCGCCAGCTTTAATAAAAATCGGCGCTTGCAGCCGATAACCGCTTTCCAAAATCACAAATTTTGTTGGCGATTGAGCGCTGTCTCCCTTTAGCGCGGGTGGCGCTTCCACTACTTTCAGCTCCACTTTAATAGGAAGCGAGATATTAATTATTTCGCCGTTAAAAACTAAAGCTTTAACTTCTAAATTGGGTCTTAAAAAATTAACTGTTTCGCCCAATTTTTCTTTGGTAAATTCAAATCTAACAGAAGGATTTTCTTTTCTGCAGAAAACATATTTGTCGCGATGATGGTAAAGAAATTTTGCTTCAAAAGTTTCAAGCTGGGGTTCTTCAAGAACATCATCCTGATGAAAATTTTTTGAAATTATCTCACCGGTAATCAAATTTCTTAAACGGGTTTGAATAACAGGTCTTCTTTGAGCCTTTTTTAAATGATTAGCTTCAAGAACTAGATAAGGTTGATTGTTATCCAAAATCTGAACTCCTTTTTTAATTTCGTTAAAGCTGATCATTTTAATTATTTATTAAAATAAAAAACTCGGCTTCAAAATTAAGCGCATATATTTAAAAAATTTTTCTTTTTTAAAAAAATTTAACCCTCCTGTTTTTCTCTCTTACATTCGCATTCAGCTGGAATCTTTCCGCGTTTAGGACACTTTGTGAAACCCAAGTCTCACAAATAGTTTTTTTTTAAATAATTTTTAATTGAATCTTTTTCTCAAATTATAAAAAATAAAAAAATCTGTCAAGTTCCTTGGGTAAAGATTTAAGAGAATAATAAAGGTTTAAATCATAGATTTTTTAAATCGCTGGAGTCACTCAAAAACTTTCTTCTGGATTCACTTCAATTTTAAAACCGGCTAAATCGAGACCCATTAATTTTTCCTTAAATTCAGAAGAATCCTTAAGACATTTTATTAAAATTTGCCAAAGATATTTATTTTTGATTTTTGGAAGAAAATAGGGGAGAGGGCCGAAAATAATTTGATTTTTACTTGAGAAAGACAAAAGCTCTTTTTTTATTTTTGCTAATTTCTGATAAGCGAACTCGCTTTTTTGATGGCGGAATTGAATTCTAATCAATTCGGAAAAGGGAGGATATTGAAAATCTTGTCGATGTTTTAATTCTTCTTTTAAAAACTCTTCTTTAGCTCCCTTTTTTAAAAAATCCAACAAGGGAAGAGTTGGGTTAAAGGTCTGAATAATCATTTTTTCTGAAAAATAGGTAAATTTTTGAAGATTTTGAAAAACTCTTTCTTGAATTCTAAAATCCGGAAAATTAAGCATTTGATCTAACGAAATTATTGCCAAAAGATTAATTTTTGTCTTTTGAAAAAGATGGTCAAATTTTAAACCCAATTTAGTCATAATAAGAATCGCTGACTCATTTTTTAAGAAGTCCAAAACTACCTCTTTTTGTTTTTTTTCGCTTTGGGCAAAGTCAGTATCCAATCTCAAGATTTTTGAAGAAGGCCAAGAGAAACGGCATTCTTGAAAAACTTTTTGAGCGCCTTTGCCGATAAGTTTTAAATTAAAACTTTGGCAATTGTCGCATAGAGAGGAAACTTCTTCTTTCCTAGCGCAGTGATGACATAATAAAAAAGAATTTTTTTCCTCCAAATGGTAAGTAAAAGGAAGATCGCAATTGGGGCATTTTTTTACAAAACCGCAATCTTGACATAAAAGTACTGGCGCAAAGCCTTTTCGGTTGAAAAAAATAATTATTCTGCCTTTTTCTTGAAGGGTTTTTTCAATCTCTTTTTTTAAAGGGACGCTAAAAACTTGGGATTTTTCTTTAAAAGATTCTTCTTGACGCAAATCGATTATTTGAATATTAATTTTGTTTTCTTGGGTCCCTTTAAAAAAGGGATAATGGTTTTTCTTAAAATACCAATAAGTTTGAAGGCTAGGGAAATTAGAACCAAAAATTAATCTGGCGCCAAATTGACGACTAAGTTCAAAAGCGACTTCCTTGGCGTTATATCTTGGCTCTTGACCCCATTCTTCAAAAGCAGGGTTTTCTTCCTCATCAACAATAATTAAATTAAGCTGTCGCCAAGGCAAAAGAAGCGCTGATTTAGCGCCCAAAATAACCTGAAAGTCATTAGCATTAACTTTTTGCCAAATTTGGAGTTCTTCCTGTTTTTTTAAATCTTTCAAAAAAACGCTAACCTCCAAAAAAGGCAGTTCTTTTTTAAAGAAGTTAAGCCAGAAATAAACCTTTTCTTTTTCTGGTACCAAAAAAAGAATTTTAGTTCTATCCTTTTTGAGAAACTTTTTGATGAATTTTAGGTAAAAAAAATGCCGTTCTTTCCGCCAAACTAATAAAGGTGGCAAAAAACGAGGATTTCTATTCTCTCTGTTTTTAAAGGACGGAAAACTTGCCAAGGTTTTTTCTTTGAAAAAAGCTTTTGGCAAAAATCTTTTTAAAGTCAGACCAAAAGGGGCGATGTTTTTTTGGCTGATAAAAGCCGCTAACTCAATTTGCTCTTCACTCAAAAGAGGATATTTTGAGAGAAGGCTCTTGATTGGTTTTACTAAAAAGCTGCTTTTTTTAACTTCAATTTTTGATTCCTGTAAAGGTTTAGATTCCAAAACACAGCCTAAAGCCAGTTTTTTACGAAAAGGAATTTTTACTAAAACTCCCTTGGCGATTTTTTCTTTTGAAAAATAGCTTAAAATTTGAGGGCCGGGGAAAGGAATTTTAAACAGGGGGATAATTTTGATTAAAAACATTTTTTTGCCAAATTTATTTTAGCAGGCGAATTTCTAAAATAAAAATTTAAAAGAAAATATGATAAAATAAATCAATCTCTATGGAAAAAAGTTTTTCAAAAAGAATTTTTTTAGCAATTAATCTCCCTCAAGAAACAAAAAGCCAGTTTTTGAAGGTAGTTTCCCGCTTAAAAGAAGAACTCCAAAAAAGCGGCGATTTTGGAAAAACAATCCGTTGGATACCGGCGCCAAATTTACATTTAACATTATTATTTTTAGGCAGGTTAAATCAAGTTCAATTAAATGATTTAATTCTTTGCGTAAAAGATTTGAGTCAAAAATACCAAAGCTTTGAACTTCAATTTGAAAAAATCATCTGGGCGCCGCCCGAACAAAAAATACCGAGACTCATTTGGGCCGAAGTTAAAGAAAATAAAAAATTAGAAAAATTAGCCGAAGACCTTAAGGAATCCGTTTTTAAATTACCTTCTTTTAAATATTTGCCCCAAGAAGAGAGGTCTTTTAAACCCCATTTAACTTTAGCGAGGATTAATCAGTGGGAATTTAAAAGAAAAATTGAGAACGATTTATTGGAAATTAAAAAAGAAATAGAAATAGCTTTCAAGGTTAAATCTTTTGAAATTATGGAAAGTAAACTTAAAAGAAGCGGCGCCGAATATCAAATTATTCAAAGTTTTAATTTTAAAGAGAGTCCTAACTGTCCCTAAGATGACCAAATTAAAATTCGCCCAAAAATCAGAAAATCAGAAAAACAGGGTTTATTTTATCGGAATTGGAGGCATTGGGATTTCGGCTTTAGCTCAATATTACCTTGAAAATAACTGGGAGGTTTTTGGTTCCGATTTAAAAGAGAGTGAAATAACTGAATTTTTAAAAAAAAGAGGGGCAAAGATTTTTATTGGAAAACATCAAGCTGGTAATTTACCAAAAGATACCAAACTAGTTATTTGGAGCCAGGCGGTTTCCAAAAACAACCCTGAAAGAGTAGCTGCCTCAAAAATCGGTGCTCGTTTAATGAGTTATCCCCAAGCGCTGGGTAAAATTACTCAAAAATATTTTACCATTTGCGTTTGCGGAAGCCATGGCAAAAGCACAACCTGCGGGATGTTAACTAAAGTTCTGGTTGCCGCCAAAAAAGATCCGACGGTGATTATTGGTACCAAATTAAAAGAATTAAAAAATAACAATTTTCGGCTTGGTCAATCAAATTATCTCTTAATTGAAGCTGACGAGTGGCGAGGAGCCTTTTTAAATTATAATCCTCAGATAATTATTATCACCAATATTGAAAGAGAACATTTAGATTATTTTAAAAATAAGGAACAGATTCTTAAAACCTATGAAAAGTTTGTTAAAAAATTACCCAAAAGCGGTTTTTTAATTTTTAATAAAAAAGATCCTTTTACTAATGATTTATTAAAAAGATTCAAAAAAAGCTCTTTTCAAAAAATTGATTTTACGAAAGTTTTCAATTTTTCTGAGATGAAAAAAATTTTGAAGGTTCCGGGAGATCATAATGTTCTTAACGCTTTAGCAGCGTTAGCAACGGCTCAAATTTTGAAAATCCCAGAAAAAATTATTTTGAAAGCTCTTAGCCAATATGAAGGGGCTTGGCGTCGTTTGCAAATTCAAAAAGGAAGAATAGGGGATAGAAAAGTTACTTTTATTTCTGATTATGGCCACCACCCAACCGAAATTAAAGCCACAATGAAAGCTATTCAAGAGAAATACCCAAAAGAAAAGATAATTCTTATTTTTCAACCCCACCAACACCAAAGAACCTTTTATTTATTTAAAGACTTTGTTAAAACTTTTAAAGAGAAATTAGGTGCTCAAATAGTAATTACTGATATTTTTGAGGTACCGGGTCGTGAAAATTTAAAAATTAAAAAAGAGGTTTCTGCTGAAAAATTGGTAAATAAAATCAATCTTAATTCCAAAAAACAGAAAGCCATTTATCTGCCTTTTTCAAAAATCAGGCAATGGCTTCAAGAAACAATCAAAGGTCGAGAAATTATTGTTTTAATGGGGGCAGGTGATATTTACGAACTTTTTTGCGCCCTCACTAAAAAAACCAAAAAATTATGTTAAAAGAAATTATTTTGCCAATTTTGGGCATTATTATTATCGGCATTGTGATTTATTTTATTTTAAGAGAAAGCAGAAGAAAATCTTAGTTTGATTGGCTGCTAAAATTTGATTATTATTAAAAAATGCTTCAGTCAAAATTATTTTTAAAAACTTTCAAAGAAAAACCGAAAGACGAGGATTCAATTAATGCCCAATTATTGATAAGGGCTGGTTTTATTGAAAAGAACAGCGCCGGCATTTATAACTTCTTGCCTTTAGGTTTTTTGATGCTTCAGAAAATTTCTGAGATTGTAAGGAAGCATCTGAGAAAAATTGGCGCTCAGGAATTATTGCTTTCGGCTTTACATCCCAAAGAGAATTGGCAAAAAACAGGTCGTTGGAAAAAATTTGACGCTCTTTATCAACTCAAATCAAGAACAGGAACCGAATTTGCTTTAGGACCGACCCATGAAGAAGTTATTTTCCCTTTGGTTCAAAAAAGAATCAATTCTTATAAAGACCTGCCTTTTGCTTTATTCCAGATGCAGACAAAATTCCGCGACGAATTAAGACCAAAAGCTGGTTTACTGAGGGGCCGGGAATTTTTAATGAAAGACCTTTATAGTTTTCATAGCGACTTCACCGATTTAAAAAAATATAAAGAAAGGGTAGACAAAGAATATCTGGCAATTTTTAAAGAAATGGGCTTAAAAGTCTTAATGACAAAGGCAGGCGGTGGTACTTTTAGCGATTATTCCACCGAATTTCAGGTTTTAACTGAATCGGGCGAGGACTCAATTTATATTTGCGAAAAATGCCTTTTTAGCATTAACCAAGAAATTCAGAAATCTTCTCTTTGTCCCCAGTGTCAGACAGAAATGATTGCCAGAAAAAGCATTGAGGTTGGCAACACTTTTGAATTAGGCGATAAATTTTCAAAACCATTTAATGTGGTTTTTAAAGATAAAAAAGGGGAAACTCGTTTTGTGTTGGCAGGGTGCTACGGTCTTGGTCTTAGTCGCACAATGGGGGCTATTGCCGAAGTTTCTCATGACGAAAAAGGTTTAATCCTCCCCCCAAAAGTTGCTCCATATCTTTTTCATTTGATTTTATTAGTTTCAGAGCCCCAAAAAACCTTAAGAAAACTAAAATTTGTCAACGAAAACAAAGAGGAGAATTTTTGGCTAATTGATGACCGTCACCAAGTTTCTTTTGGCGAAAAATTAGCTGAAAGCGATTTAATAGGAATGCCTTTTAGAATGGTGATTAGCGAAAAAACTTTAAAGAAAAATTCTTTTGAATTAAAAGAAAGAAGAAAAACCGAAGTTAAAATTTATAAAATTAAAGATTTGCCGAAAATTATTGAAAAATTGAAAAAAGAATAAATGCAAGCTTTAGCAGGATTTCTTCAAAAAATTTTGTGGAGAGTATTTGCGCCCTTTTTAAAATTTATGTTTAGATTAGAGGTAAAAATAGAAAGCACCAATAAAGATTTTTTGACAAATCTCAAAAAACCTTTAATCATTGCTGCTAACCATTATTCTTGGTTAGACCCTTTTTTAATTGGAATTTCTTTCCCTCCCAATTCTCAAGTTTTTCCAATTCAGTATGGTTGCCTTTATAAATATTATTATTTCCCCTTGTTTCTGCCTTTTTTATATCTTTTAGGAGCTTTCCCCATTAAAAGCAAAAAGGGAGGATTAGAAAATTCATTAAAAAGAGCTTTGATTATTCTTGAAAATAAAGGGGTAGTCGGTATTTTTCCTGAAGGAGCAAGGCGAAGAAGAGGAAGACCTAAGAAAGGCAGAAGGGGAGCTGCCTTTTTAGCGGTTAAAACAGGAGCCCCTATTTTACCTGTCAAAATTGAAGGCGCCTTGAATATGTCGTTTTGGGAAGTTTTGCTAAGAAAAAGAAAAATTTTAATTAAAATTGGAGAACATTTTTACCTGCCTCAAAAAGAAATAAAAAACCCAGAAGATCTCAATGAAGATGCTGATTATATAATGAAAACAATTAGAAGCCTTTAAAATGGTTACCCTTAAAGAAAATCTCAAAAAAATTTTAAAAAAATCATTAAAAGAAGCTTTTCCCCAAAAAGAATGGGATGATTTTCAAGTTTCTCTTAAAATTGACCCAAAAGGATTTTTCGGCGATTTTATTTTTTCTTGTTTTGGGCTTCAAAAAATTATTAATCAAAATCCCGCTCAAATCGCTCTTTCTCTTCAGAACACTTTAACTTTAAAAAATGAAAAATTAATTAAAAAAACTCAAGCAGTCGGTCCCTATTTGAATTTAACAATAGAACCTGTTTTTCTTATAAAAGAAGCTTTAAATTTTAAAAACTTTGGTTTCCCGAAAAAGAAAAGGTCCCAAAAAGCCATAATGATTGAATTCTCATCGCCAAATACCAATAAACCCCAGCATTTGGGACATTTGCGCAATAATTTTTTGGGCCAAGCGCTGGCGAATATTTTAGAAAGAAATGGCAAAAAAGTTATCAAAACTAGTTTAGTTAACGATCGGGGCATTCACATCTGCAAGGCAATGGTTGCTTATCAAAAATGGGGGAAAAATCAAACGCCAAAAAGCGCTAAAATGAAAGGAGATTATTTTGTGGGCAATTTTTATGTTGCTTTCGAAAAAGAACATAAAAAGCAGGTAAAAGAAATGAAAGAAAAAGGAAAGGTGGCACCAGCAACTCCAGATGAAATGGTAGCTACACCATTAATGTTAGAAGCCAGAAAAATGCTTCAAAAATGGGAGAAAAAAGACAAAAAAACAATGGCTCTTTGGAAAAAAATGCGGGGATGGGTTCTTCAGGGTTTTCGACAAACCTATAAAAGAATTGGAGTAAAATTTGATGTTGAAACTTTTGAAAGCGATATTTTTGATATTGGTCGCCAAGTTATTCTTGACGCTTTAAAAAAGAATCTTGTTCAAAAAGGTAAAGACGGAGCTGTTTTTATTGATCTCACCAAAGAAGGCTTTGGGGTTGTTATTCTTTTAAGAAAAGATGGTACCTCTCTTTATATTACTCAAGATATTGGTTTAGCTAAAATCCGCTTTGAAAAATATAATTTAGAAAAATTAATTTATGTGGTTGGTTCGGAACAAAATTATCGTTTTAAAGTTTTATTTAAAATTCTCTCAAAACTTGGTTTTGATTTTGCTTCAAAGTGTTACCATCTCAGTTATGGAATGGTTAACCTTCCTGAAGGAAAAATGAAATCAAGAGAAGGAAAGGTGGTTGAGGCAGATACTTTAATCAATCAAATGAGCCGTATGGCTTTAGAAATTATAAAAAAAAGAGGAACAAAGGTCTCTCAAAAAGGTCTTAAAAAATTAAGCGAAGCGGTCGCCTTGGGAGCCATTAAGTTTTTCCTTTTAAAAAGCGATCCCCAAAAAAACATCACCTTTAACCCCCAAAATTCGCTGAAAATTGAGGAAAGTACCGGTCCTTACCTTCAGTATACCTTTGCCAGAATTCACAATGTTTTAAAAAGGGGCCAAAAAATAAAAAGAAAGAAAGAGAAAAACGAAGAAAAATACAAAACTTTAAATTTGCCAGAAGAACTAAGGTTGGCAAAAATGATTCTTTTCTTCCCAGAAGTTCTTCAAGAAGCGGGCGAAAGTTATAATCCTGCCAAAATTAGCCACTTTTTATTGGATTTAGCGCAACTTTTCAACGAATTTTATCAAAAATATAAAATTATTAATCCAGAAAATCCTCTTTTAAGCGAGGCAAGATTAAATTTAACAGCAACAATAAAAAAAGTTTTAGAGGAAGGACTTAAAATTCTCGGTATTCCGGCTCCCCTAAAAATGTGAAAAATAACCCTTGCAATTAAAAAAAGAAAAATTAAAATAAAGATATTTAAAAATGAAAAGAGTTTTTGTCAAAGAAGCACCAAAATTTATTGAAGAAGAAATTGAAGTATCAGGTTGGGTTGATAAGGTAAGAACTCATGGGAGCTTAATGTTTATTGAGTTGCGTGATTTAAGCGGCATTCTTCAAATTGTCTTTGACGGAGTTTTGGCTAAAAATTTCGCTTCAATCAAACCAGAATGGGTTCTATCAGTAAAAGGGGAAGTAAAAAAAAGGCCTCCCTCAATGATTAACCCTAAAAACATTCTTGGCGAAATTGAACTTTTAGCAAAAGAAGTTTTAATCATCTCCAAAGCCAAAACCTTACCTTTTAGAATTGATACTGCTGGTTATGAAATTTCTGAAGAAAAAAGACTCCATTATCGTTATCTTGATTTAAGAAGACCGAGGTTAAAAAAAAACCTAAAAGCAAGACACCAGATTTTAAATTTTGTCAGAGAATTTTTAACTAAACGGGATTTTATTGAAATTGAAACACCCTTACTCACTAAATCAACCCCGGAAGGCGCTCGTGATTATTTAGTGCCGGTTCGCCAAAAACCCGGTCATTTTTTTGCTTTGCCTCAAAGCCCTCAACAATACAAACAACTACTTCAAGTAGCCGGTTTTGAAAGATATTTTCAGATTGCCCGCTGTTTTCGTGATGAAGACCCAAGAGGTGACCGCCAGCCCGAATTTACTCAATTAGATATTGAAATGAGTTTTGTTACCCAAGAAGAGATTTTAGAATTAATTGAAGAACTCTTTATTTCTTTAGTAAAAACTCTTTACCCGGCAAAAAAATTAAAATTAACCCCGGAAGGGAAATTTCTAAGAATAAGTTATCAGGAAGCAATGGCAAGATTTCAAAGCGATAAACCTGATTTGAGAGAAAATAAAAACGATCCGGACGAGCTTGCCTTTTTATTTGTTGTCGATTTTCCAATGTTTGAATGGAAAGAAACCGAAAAGAGATGGGACGCGACCCATCATCCTTTTACGATGCCAAAAGTTAAAGATGTTCAGGAGTTTAAGGAGATTTTTAAAAGAAATCCGGCTGAAATTCTGGCTTTTCAACACGATTTAGTTCTCAACGGTTTTGAAGTGGGCGGCGGTTCAATGAGAACCTTTGATTCCGAACTTTTAAGCACGGTCTTCGAAGCAATGGGTCACAAAAAAACAGAAATCCAGAAAAAATTTGGTCATTTATTAGAGGCTTTTGAATACGGGGTACCGCCGCATGGAGGTATAGCTCCCGGGATTGATCGCTTGGTAATGATTTTAGAAAAAGAACCAAACATTAGAGAAGTAATTGCTTTTCCTAAAACAGGAGATGGTCGCGATTTAATGATGGCTTCTCCCAGTTTGGTTGAAAAAGAACAGTTAGAGGAATTAAATTTGAAAATTGTTTCTAAAAAGAAAAAAACAAAATAAAATGAAAAATTTATTGCTGTTTTTCACGGCTTTAATTGGCGCTATCTTCTTTTTTGGTTCTTTAAATATTCTGGAAGAAAAAACAGCTTCTCATCTTTTTTATTTAAAAAATAAAGAGGCAGCCATTGCCAAAACCTCCAAAAAATTTGAAAATCCTCAAGAATTAGAACTGGAAAAATTAAAACCCCTCAGAAACTGGGAAGTTCCTCCTTTTGAAACCTCCGCTGAAAGCGCTTTGGCTCTTTTGATTGATAATCAGCATCAACAAAAAATTCTTCTTGAAAAAAACAGCGATAAAAAATTGCCTTTTGCTTCTTTAGCCAAATTAATGACAGCGATAATTGCTGTTGAAAATTATAATTTAGATGAGGTTATCATAGTTGATGAAACGAAAAAAGAGGATAACGGCATCTTAAAGATAGGTGATAGCTTTGAAGTCATTGATTTGCTTGAATTTATGCTAATTGCTTCCAATAACACCGCGGCTGAAATTTTGGCAAAAAAAATGGGTAGGGAAAAATTTTTATCTTTAATGACAAAAAAAGCTAAAGAACTGGGGGCGAAAAATACCGAATTTTTTAATCCAACAGGGTTGGATCCTGATTCAAAAACAGAATTAATGAATTTATCAACCGTGAAGGATCTTGCCAAAATCATCTTTGAGGTTTCAAAAAATCCCACTTTGGTTAATATCTTAAAAACGCCAGAGTTAACAATTTATTCGAGAAACACTCTCAACTCTTATAAAATTTCAAACACCAATTTGCTTTTAAACGAAATTCCGGAATTAAAAATTGGCAAAACAGGATTTACACCAAAAGCAAAAGGATGTTTAATTTTAATGACTAAAGCCCCCAATGATAGGGGAGAAATAATAGCAGTTATCTTAGGCGCTGATAATCGTTTTCAAGAAATGAAAAATCTGCTGGAGTGGTTAAAAAAAGCTTATATTTTCTAAAAAATGACGATTTTAACTTTTAAAGTAGTTAAAGTTTTAATCATCGCCACCAGTTCGGCTTTGATTTCTTTTCTGATTGCCCCCTTCTTGATCAGGCTTTTAAATAAATGGCAGTTTTGGAAAAAAGAAGCTCGAAAAAAAACAATCACTGGCGAAGAGGCGAAAGTTTTTTACTCCTTGCATAAAGACCGGGAAATAAAGATACCACGCGGCGGCGGTTTGTTAATCTGGACCACTTGCGTTTTTACCCTTTTGCTTTTTTTAATCCTGGGAAAAATTTTTAATATTGAATGGCTAAAAAACTTTAATTTTCTTTCCAGAAAAGAAACCTGGTTACCTCTTTTCACTTTAGTTTCAGCTTCTTTGATAGGTTTAGCTGATGATATTCTGCAGGTTTTTGGAAAAGGTACTTACATTGGCGGCGGCTTAAGTTTTTTTAGAAGAATGATAATGGTTATTCTAATCGGCTTGATTGGCGGGTGGTGGTTTTATTATAAACTTGGCTGGGACAGCATTTATATTCCCTTTTTCGGAGATATCAATCTTGGTATTTTTTATCTTTTTCTTTTTATTATCGTAATGGTTGCCAGCTGGGCTGGAGGTATTGTGGACGGCATTGATGGTTTGGCCGGTGGAGTTTTTATGTCAATTTTCGGAGCTTTCAGTATTATCGCTTTTTCCCAATCAAAAATTGATTTGGCAGCTTTTGGAGCCGCGATTTTAGGCTCGCTTTTTGCTTTTTTATGGTATAACATTCCTCCGGCCAAATTTTATATGGGCGAAACCGGGATTTTGGGTTTAACAAGCACAATGACGGTTTTTGCTTTTTTAACAGATTCCGTGGCTATTTTGCCCATTATTGCCGGTATCTTAGTGATTGAAGTAGGCAGTGTTATTTTGCAACTTCTTTCTAAAAAGTTTTTTAAAAGAAAAATTTGGCTAGCAACACCAATTCATCACCACCTTGAAGCGAAAGGTTGGCCCCATTATCAAATCGCAATGAGGTTCTGGCTTATTGGCATTATTTTAGCTTTCTTGGGAATCGCTTTCCGGCTGAGTGGCTAAATAATAAAAAATTCTCATAACCAAAAAATAGCTTAAATCATTGCTGCCATATTTATTTGCTATGTAAACCCAAAGCATTTTAAGGGTTTTTTTATTTTAAAAATTAAAATTTTGGGTTTTCTTTTAAAAAATTTTTTGATAAGGTGAAAAAAATATGACTTTAAGCTATCTTCAAAAAAAATACCCAAAATTCATTTATCAATCATTCAAGTGGCGATTTTTAAACAATAAAAATCTTGAAATAAATTTTGAATTTATCATTGAGCCTGATATTTTTTTTAAACCAAAAGTTCTCATTAAAAAAATTCCAAGTTCTGCCATCAGAAAATTGGGAGAAAAAACCTTAAACAATCTTATTTTTCATCTTGGCCTAATTGAAAGTTTAAGTTATTGGAAAGCCACTTGTTCGCCAAAAATCGTAATAAAACCAGCCGCGCTTAATCTCAGACAAAGAAAGTGGTGGCTAAAGATAATTGAAAAGGGAATGGGTCAATTCTTTTATGAGAATAAAATAAATCCCAAAACTTGTTTGCCGCAAATTATTAGTCAAAAAGACAATAACTTAAAAAGAGCTCAGCCAATAGAAAATCAGGAAAAAATAATTTTGCCTTTTGGAGGTGGCAAGGATTCAATTTTAAGTTTAGAAATCCTGAAAAAATCAAATAAGAAAATTCTGCCTTTTATTTTAAATCCAATTAAAGCTCATTTTAAAATCCTTAAAAAGGCGGGCTTTAGGAAAAACATTCTTGTGGTTGAAAGAAAGATTGATCCGAAATTGCTTGAATTAAATAGAAAAGGTTTTCTCAATGGCCACACTCCTTATTCGGCTTATCTGGCTTTTTTAAGTTTTCTGATAGCTGCCTTAAATAACGCTCGATTTATTATTCTTTCTAACGAAAAAAGCTCTGAAGAAGGTAATCTCAAACACTTTAACCAAGAAATTAACCACCAATGGTCTAAAACCTTCGAATTTGAGAAAATGTTCAGGCAATATTCTAAAAATTATCTTCTCAAAAACATTGAATATTTCAGTCTTTTAAGAGTTTTTGAAGAACTTCATATTGCTCAACTTTTTAGTTATTTTCCTCAATACTTTAACGAGTTCATTAGTTGTAACCAAGTTTTTAAGCAAAAAACTAAAAAAAGATGGTGTTTAAAATGTTCCAAATGCTTAAGTACTTACATTCTATTCTCGGCATTTCTAACGCCTTCAAAATTGGTTAAAATTTTTGGCAAGGATATCTTAAAAGATAAAAGTTTAAAGTCATTATTAGAACTTTTAATATTGAAAGAAAAACCCAAACCCTTTGAATGTGTAGGCACCAAAAATGAATTAAAAATTGCTCTTTCTCGGCTGTTAAACTATTACGAAAGAAAGAGATGGTTAGAAATGCCGTTTCTTTTGAAATTTTTTAAAAACAAAATATTAAAATCAGCTAAAAAACAGCTAATTATTCCAAAAATCAATTTCCAGGAAAAAAATTTTCTTCCATTAGAATTTAAAAAATTATTAAAAAGTGAAATTAAAAAAATGGCGCCTTCTTTATTATAATTGTATGAGTATCCTTAAAGAAATTAAAAATAAGAAGGTTTTAATATTAGGTTTTGGTTTAGAAGGAAGCTCAACTCTTTCATTTTTAAGGGCAAATTTTCCTCAAAAAATTCTGGGAGTTGCTGATTTTTTGCCTTTTGAAAAAATTCCAAAAAATTATCAAAAGATAATTAAAAAAGACAATTTTTTAAAGCTTCATTTTGGCAAAAAATATCTTGAAGCTCTTAAAAACTATGAAATTATAATTAAAAGCCCGGGGATTCCTTGGCAAGTTTTAAAACCCTATCTCAAAAAGAATCAAAGAATTACTTCTCAAACAGAAATATTTTTAGAAGAATTTCCCGGTCTGACCATTGGGGTGACTGGCACTAAAGGCAAAAGCACTACTGCCGCCTTAATTTACCATTTGCTTAAAAAAGCAGGTTTTCGCGTGGTTTTAACTGGTAATATTGGCAAACCAATGCTTTCCTTTCTTCAAAAAAATAAAAAATTTGATTTAGCAGTAATGGAATTATCTTCCCATCAACTTTTTAAAATTAAAAAAAGTCCTCATTTCGCTGTCTTGCTCAATATCTTTCCAGAACATTTGGACTATTATTCAAGCTTCAAAGAGTATCTAGACGCTAAAGCCGCTATCACTAAATATCAGACCGAAAAAGATTATCTTTTTTTTGATGCCCAAAATAATATCGTCAAAAAAATAGCCCAAAAATCCAAAGCTCAAAAAATTCCTTTAAAAACTGATAAAATTAAAAAGATAATAATTTCTCAAAAAATCCCTCTTAATCTTCTTTATCTTAAAAACATTACGGCTGCTTTTGAAGTTTGCCGAGCCCTCAAAGTGCCGCCAGAGAAAATTATCACTTTCTTAAAAAGCTTCAAACCTTTAAAGCATCGTTTGGAATTAGTGGGCACTTTTCAAGGTATTACTTTTTACAATGATTCTCTATCTACCATTCCCCAAACCACAATGGCAGCAATAAAAACTTTAGGCAAAAAGGTAGAAACTTTGATTTTAGGCGGTTTTGATAGGGGAGTGAGTTTTAAAGAATTAGCCGAATTTATTGTTAAAAGAAAACATCTTAAAAATATTATTTTCTTTCCAGAAAGCGGCAAAAGAATATGGCGGGAAATTCAAAAACTAAAAGAAAAAATCTCTTTCGAACCCTATTTTGTCAAAGATATGAAAGAATGCGTCCAAATTGCTTACAAAAAAACCGGCAAAAATAAAATTTGCCTTTTATCGCCGGCTTCGCCAAGTTTTGGACTCTTTAAAAACTACCAAGAACGAGGCAATTTATTTAAAAGATACATTTTTAAACTTTCAGAAAACCAAAGAAGTAAGAAATCAAATGGCAAATAAAAATTTTAATTATTCTTTATTAGGCATTGTTCTCTTTTTGTTGATAGCTGGTTTTATAGTTTTAACCAGTGCCTCAGTTTTTATTTCGCCGGCAAATAATCCTTATTATTTTGTTAAACGCCAATTTATTCTCGGATTCTTACCAGGATTTTTTTTGGCAATTTTTCTTTACAAAATTCCGCTTGAAAAATTAAAAAAATTCAGTCTTTGGCTTTTAATTTTAGGGCTTATTTTGAACTTTCTTGTTTTTGTACCCTTTTTAGGCGTGAAAGCTGGCGGCGCTACCCGATGGTTAAATATTGGGTTCATTACTTTTCAACCATCAGAAATTCTGAAATTATTTTTTATTATTTATTTAGCAGCTTGGCTGACAAATAAAATAAACTCAGAAGAAAAAATAAATTTCCGAAAAAAGAATCATTTTAACTATCAGCAAATTTTTTATAAATTAATCCCTTTTTTAATTATTTTGACAACGATTTCAATCTTAATAATAAAACAAAAAGATTTGGGAACTTTAATAGTAATGGCTTTTATCGCTTTGGCAATGTATTTTTGCGCCAAAACCCCGCTTTGGCATAACCTTTTAATAGCCATCATCGGCAT
>Ga0197142_1001529_pt1 | contig 21078 bp, 22 predicted proteins | sample GBS60_MetaG_FD_148614 | JGI IMG/M metagenome (GOLD analysis project Ga0197142, IMG submission 148614) | Sediment microbial communities from Great Boiling Springs, Gerlach, Nevada, United States - GBS 60_MetaG | ecosystem: Environmental > Aquatic > Thermal springs > Hot (42-90C) > Sediment... | reverse complement strand
CGAGTCCGAAGCTCAAGGTCAAAGGTGTAATATCCTTAGAACCACTCATTGGCTGATAACTTCAGTGATACCTGTTGTTTTTAATTAAAGCCCAATCACAATGTATAAAAGAGAAAAATCATTTACAAGGGTAAAAGAGTAACATGTTAATTTTGGAACAGCCTCACAAACGCTTGACAAAAGAAATTTCATTTCCTATAAGCAATTGCTCCAAAGGTGTTTTTTTGGGCTTGGTTTTAGGTAGCGTGGTTGCTTTGATAGCAACATAGCCATAAAGGTTGGAGAGGAAAAGATGAAAACGGAAAGCGCTAAGTTTGATCCAAACGGTCGCAAGTGGATTCTGGTGGATGCAACGGGGCAGGTATTGGGTCGGCTTGCCAGCCAGATTGCAGCACGCTTGAGAGGCAAACATTTGCCCACATTTACACCCCATGTAGACCTTGGGGACTTTGTGGTGGTGATCAATGCTGAAAAAGTTCGGCTTACGGGGAAGAAGTGGGATCAGAAAATTTACCGAAGACATTCAGGGTACATGGGTGGGCTTAAGGAAACCTCAGCGAGAAAAATGTTACAGGAACACCCTGAAAGGCTTATTTATTATGCAGTAAAAGGCATGCTTCCCAAAAATCGTCTTGGTCGTAAGCTTCTAAAAAAACTGAAAATTTACGTCGGTCCTAAGCACCCTCATGAAGCTCAACAACCTCAGTTAGTTTCACTTTAAAACAGGCGTTCATGGTGACATGAGAAAAGGAGAAAGGTGAAATATGGTGGAGCAAAAAAGATTTTATGGGACAGGAAGACGAAAAACTTCGGTTGCCAGGGTGTGGATAGCTCCAGGAGATGGTAACATTATTGTAAACCGCAGACCGATAGAAGAATTTGTTAAGTTGGAGACACAGAAAGCTCTTATATGTCAGCCTCTTATGTTGACCGGCACTTACGGCAAGGTTGACATTTACGCTACGGTCTCTGGTGGTGGTTATATGGGACAGGCAGGTGCTCTCCGACATGGTATTGCCAGAGCTCTTGTCGAATATAATCCTGAATTGAGAGATATTCTTAAGAAGCATGGATTGCTTACCAGAGACGCTAGAGTAAAGGAAAGAAAGAAATACGGACTTCGAGGAGCAAGAAGGGCCTGTCAGTATTCCAAACGATAAAACTGTTTCTTTGAAGTTAGAGTTGTGGTTCTGTTTTTCTATCACGAGGCGCCTTTGAGGTGCCTTTTTATTTAAGGGTTGTAAAATGAGCGGGCAGGAAGTTAGAGTAGCAATATTAGGGGCTTCTGGTTATACTGGTTTTGAGTTGGTGAGGATTTTGGTAGGTCATCCGAGGGTAAGAATAGCTTTTGCTTCGTCAAGAACTCAGGAAGGGACCATACTGTCTGACCATTATCCTGCTTTTAAAGGAATGGCAGATATATGCTATTCGCCTGTGGATGTAGACCGCATTGCTGAAGAAGCTGATTTCGTCTTCGCCGCTCTTCCTCACGGTGCCTCCATGGATGTGGTGCCCCATCTTCTAAAGCGCGGTCTTAAAGTGGTAGATCTTAGTGCCGACTACCGATTGCGGAACAAAGATCTCTATCAGGAATGGTATGGAACACATAAAAATCCGGAATTGCTTGATCAGGCGGTTTACGGTCTTCCGGAACTTTATCGAGGTGCAATAAAGAGAGCCAATCTTGTAGCCAATCCCGGCTGTTATCCTACAAGTATTATCCTTGCTGTGGCACCGCTTTTTAAGTATGATCTCATCGAACCGGATTCTATAATTGCTGACTCTAAGTCCGGGGTGACAGGTGCTGGAAGAGCTCTTTCTCTTGGCACACATTTCTGCGAAGTGAACGAGTCTTTTAAAGCCTATAAAGTGGGAGGGGTGCATCGCCATATTCCCGAAATAGAGCAGGAACTCAGTTTAATTGCTAGAAAGCAAGTTCGCATAGCTTTTACTCCTCATCTCGTGCCGATGTCTCGGGGGATTCTCAGTACAGTTTATAGCCGACCGCGTGACGGTGTTGGAGAAAAGGATATAGAAGAAGCATTTCGAACCTTTTACCGCGATGAGCCTTTTGTGAGGCTTTTTGGACCAGAGACTGAACTGCCGTCTACTTTGCAGGTTAGAGGCAGTAACTACTGCGATATAGGCTGGCGACTGGATAGGCGAACCGGAAGACTTATTGTAGTATCAGCGATTGATAACTTGACCCGTGGCGCTTCAGGACAGGCTGTTTGGAACATGAACCTTATGATCGGATTCCCCGAAAATATGGGACTACAATACGCCCCATGGCAGCCGTAGTAAGCCTTTGCTATGAGCCATTATCAGGAGCGGAATTTTAAGCTTGTGCTTGAATACGATGGCAGTGGTTACCATGGATGGCAGAGACAAAAGGGGGTCTTGACTGTTCAGGAAGTGGTTGAATCATGCCTTTCAACTATTTTGGGTAAAGAGATGCATGTGCGAGCAGCGGGCAGAACGGACGCAGGAGTTCACGCTCTTGGGCAGGTGATTAATTTTTACGCTCGCACAAGACTTAAACCCATTGATATTCAACGAGCCTTAAATAGCCTGTTACCTGATGATATTGTAGTGAAAGACGCTGAAGAGGTTGACGTTTCTTTCCACGCTCGTTACAGTGCAAAACGTAAAGTTTATCAATATTGCGTTTTCAACCGCCCTCTTCCTTCCCCATTGTGGCGTAAATACGCTTGGCATGTGCCTTATAAGCTGGATTTGGAAAGTATGAAAATAGCGCTTTCATACCTGGAAGGAGAACACGATTTTTCATCATTTAAGGCTGCTAGATCATCTGTTAAATCCTCCGTTCGCACGCTTTATCGCGCATCTTTTAAGGATAATCCAAACGGTTTAATAATTTTTTCATTTGCGGGTAATGGTTTCCTCAGGCATATGGTGCGAATTATCGTGGGAACGGTTATAGAAGTGGGAATTGGCAAAAGATCCTGTCACGATATGCCGACAGTTCTTGAAGGAAAAGATCGAAATCTTGCTGGAATAACAGCCCCTGCTCATGGGCTTTATTTAGTGAGAGTAGATTACGATAGTAGAGAAGGAACAACGGAAGGGGAAGAAAAGAATGAAGTTAGCAAAGAGAGTATCGGAAATTCGCCCTTCGGCTACTTTGAGTATTAATGCTAAGGCGCAGGAATTAAGAAAACAGGGTGTTAAGGTAATAAGCTTTGCTGTGGGAGAACCAGATTTTGATACGCCTACTAATGTAAAGCAGATGGCTGTTCAGGCTGTGGTGCGTAATCAAAGTAGATATACACCGGCAAGTGGAATGCAGGAGTTGAAAGAAGCTGTATGTTCCTGGATTGCTCAAAACTACGGACTTCATTATAGCCCTTCAAATGTGCTTGTAAGTTGTGGAGGAAAACACGCTCTTTATAATGTTTTCCAGGCTATACTTGATCCAGGAGATGAAGTTCTTATTCCGGCACCTTACTGGGTTTCTTATCCTGATATGGTTATTCTTGCAGGTGGAGTGCCTTCAATAATTTATACGTCCTTTGATGATGGTTACAAAATTACACCCGATCTCCTCAGAAAATCTATTACAGAAAAAACTAAAGCCATGATCATAAACAGTCCTTCAAATCCTACAGGAGTTCATTATCGCAAGGACGAGCTTAAGGCTCTTTCGGAAGTCCTGCTTGACTACCCTGATTTGTGGATTATTTCCGACGATATTTATTCTCACATTCTTTTTAGCGGTTCCGAATGGGTTAATATAGTAATGGTGGAGCCATCTCTGAAAGATAGAACGATCATAATTCACGGGGTTAGCAAAACTTATGCAATGACTGGATGGCGCATTGGTTTTGCTATTGGAAATGAAGAACTCATAAAGGCTGCGTCGAAAATTCAAAGTCAATCCACAAGTAACCCCTGTTCCATTGCTCAGTGGGCTTCACTGGCTGCACTTTTAGGGGACCAAAGCGATGTGAAAATTATGGTTGAATCTTTTGAGGCTCGTTGCAATTACGTAATAAACCGTCTCCAGGCCATCCTGGGAATTCGCTTTGTTGAGCCTCATGGGGCCTTTTACATTTTCCCTGATGTAAGTGCTTTCTACGGACGAAGTTGGGATGCTGGAAAAGTGGAAGACTCAATAGGCATGGCAAACTATCTTATGGACAAAGCCCATATTGCTGTGGTTCCAGGAGTAGCCTTTGGGGATGATCGATGTATAAGGCTTTCCTACGCACTATCCATGGGACAGCTTGAAGAAGGATGCAACCGCCTGCAGAAGGCTCTTGAAGAGCTTCGCTAGATTAAAAGGCACGGCAACGCCGTGCCTCTCTCATGAATTCTTAATAACAAGTTAGCCCTGGTTGATGTTTACCTTTTTATCTCAAGCAGATTGTTTACCTTTTTTACCCCAACGATGGATTCCGCAATCGCCTTTGCTCGATCTTTTTCAAACTGATTGTCCACAGCTCCTGTAAGAGTTACTTCTCCCTTAAATGTGGTTACTGAAATAGCAAAACCACTGAGATAGGGATCTTCAAAAAGCTTTCTTTTAATGGTGGCTGTGATGTTAGTGTCGTCTATAACTTCGCCTGGTGTTCTGCCTGCAGGTGTCATGCAAGAGGTAAGAATCTGTAGTAGAATGAGCACCAATAAAAGTCGAAACAATCTTTTACCCATAATACCGATCTCCTTTTTTGCTGAATTTACACTTTTCCAAAGGTCAGCACACCTGTTCCCTGAATAGCATCTTGTTTCAATAATATCAATGCTTCATTCGCTCGCTCCAGCGGAAAGGTGGTGATGTGAGGTTTAATTGGGATTTCGGCAGCTATTTTTAGGAGTTCCTGACCGTCTTTTCTGGTGTTTGCCGTAATGCTGTGCACGTTTTTTTCATAGAAAAGATGCTGTTCATAATCGAGCATAGGGATAGGAGTCATGTAGATTCCTGCAAGAGCGAGAGTGCCACCTTTTTTGAGATGTTTTAAAGCTTGCGGAACCAGTTCTCCTGCCGGAGCGAAAATAATTGCAGAATCGGCTTTTTCTGGCATTCCTTCAGGAGATGTCCCTACCCAATGAGCTCCCATTGAACGAGCCAGTTCTTGATGCTTTGTACCTCGAGAAACCACAAAAACCTTGCAACCCCAGTGAAGCACTATCTGGATTACAATGTGAGCCGAAGAACCAAAGCCGTAAAGAGCTATAGTATCCCCAGGGCGACAACCACTTCGTTTGAGAGACCTATAACCTATTATCCCGGCGCAGAGAAGAGGTGTGGCTTCTGCCGGCTCGAATATAGGCGGTATTGAATAGGCAAATGCCTCCGACACAACGGCATATTCGGCAAATCCCCCTGGAGCATGATAACCGGTGAAACGCTGATGTTCACAGAGGTTTTCTCTATCACTTCGGCAGTATTCGCATTCCCCGCAGGTGTGTCTTAACCAGGCAATTCCTACCCTATCGCCTTCCCGAAACCGCTTAACGCCTCGCCCAACCATGTCAACTATTCCAACTATTTGATGGCCTGGTGTCACCGGATGTGGAAGTGGTGGTAGTTCTCCTTCGATAACATGAAGGTCGGTTCGGCAAATTCCGCAAGCTTCAACCTTAACTCTAATTTCTCCTTCCCCGGGCTGTGGATCCGGTACTTCTTCAAGTTCTAGAGGGTGAGACTCAATGGGAGCGCATTTTTTCAAAACCATAGCTTTCATCTTGGTTACCTCTCTTTGTATGGTGATATGCTTTACTTTGATATGGGATCTGCTATAGTTTCTAACTATCCTCGAAAAAACCGTAATACTTATACCAGGGAAGGTGTCGTATGGGCAATGCTAAGAAAAATGTTTTGATCGCCATTGGATGTTTGGTGGCTCTTTTGTTTTTTGGAGCTTCGATTATTCAGTGGGGACCTTTCCAGCAATATTTGGCCAAACGAATTGTTAGCTTTATGACTCGGCAAACAGGCTGGTATGTCGATTTCAAAAAAATTGCGTGGCATCCCTTGTCTGAACTTCACCTGACTTCTATGGCGATTTATGCGAATGGCAAACAGGTAGTGTCTGTTCAGGAAGTCGCTTTTTACTACAGCTTATCGTGGAGAAAACCCTTTATTGTTCCCAAAATGGTATTGCTTGATAAACCGTTGGTTGTAGGTGAGTTGGACGAATCTGGAAAGGTTATCAACCTTCCCGAGATTTCCAAAAGAGACGGATCCAGGAGAGCTTCTGTTATCGATATTCCCCCACCTGATCTGGAGATGAAGGATGGTCGTGTTGTGGTCATAAAGAACGGGGTTATTGTTGCTTCGTTAAAGGATGTTTCGGCAAGAGCAAAAGTTGCTGTTTCACCAGTTGAAAATAAGATACGGGTAAGGGTTTCTGACGGAAATTTTTTTGTGGAAAAACCGCTTCTTGAGACCTTGCGATGGAACGGAGTTGTAATTGTTTCGAAAGATGGGATTGTGCTTAGAAGCTTTACCGTGTTTTCGAAATACTGGGGAGTATTGACAGGATCTGGGTTTTGGGGACTACAGGATAAACAAGGCTTTTTCAGGTTTTCGGTTCAAAACATTATATTTTCTACCATCCAAGTTGTGGAAGTTCCATTTGCCAAATATTTGGGAGCTACATCAGTCGATGGGGAAGTTGCTATAGAACCTTCATCTTTTGAAATAGATTATAACATTGTGGATTCTCGTCTGGGTCAAATAAGAGGAACTTTATTAGTCAGGCTAGGGGAAAAGCTTAATATTGTTAACAGGGCTAACTTTAGCCTGGCGTCATCTTTTGAAAAAGGTTCTTTTGATTTGCACGGTAGAATTGCAAGCAATTTAGAAATGGTTTCCGGGGAAGATATTGCCGGATATGGGGATGTCTTTCTGATGTCTTCTAAAATTACCTTAAACACGTCAAGTCCTGTTTTCATTGATCGTGGTCTTGTGAGGTGGAAGTTCGATAAGGAATTTTTAGAGCTGGATAAAGTTGATGTTGTTGGACCCTTTGGTAAACTGCTTGCCAGAGCGTATCTTCAAAGAAATGATGGACTTAAGGCTTTGTTAGAATGGAAAATTGTGGCAAATCAGGGTGGACAATCTGAAAACATTTTCCTGGCGACCAACAAAATCCCGGTCAATCAAAGTTCTGGCTTGATAAATCTTTATTGTGGTGATCTGTTGTGTCGTGACATCAGATCTATTAAAGTGTCCGGCAAGATACTTTTTGCATCTTCTGGATCAACATTTCTTGCTGAGGGGAATATTTCGGAAAAAGCGGTCGCTCTTATTGTCAGAAGTAAAATCGATAATTTTTCAGAATGGACCTCTATTTTTGGCTTACCCTTTAATGTTACTGGGCTGTTTGAAATGGATGGAACTTTCAACGGTTCAATTGATGAAGTAGCTTTTCGACTAAAAGGCAATCTTGTAGACGGTCGAATCAATGACTTTTTCGTAAAACGCCTTGGTTATGAATCTAAAGGACATATACGATCCTGTCGCTCAAGTTCAAAGAATCAATGCCAGGGAATTGCTATAGGAAATGTCACTTACAATGCTGAACAGGATGCTAAAATTGTGTTTGAGAAAGTTCAAAACCCCGTTATAGGCGGAACTGCTAAAAAAATATTTAATGGGCTATTAACGATTTCCCAGACGGGAGCTGGTGTGAAAATTTCCGGAAATGTTAAATCAGATGATGGAATTCCTTCTGGCAAGTTTGTTGTCAGGATAGCAGATATCTGGAAACGTCCCTCATTTTCCATTACGGACGCAAACCTTGTTTTGCCAAAGGTTGGGAATCTTACCTTAAATCTTCGTGGCACCTTCCTGAATGACGGCGAAGTCGACATTGAGAGTTTCAGAATTAACCAAGGTGCCCAGCTTGTAATGGGTTCTTTTAATGTTTCTAAAGCCGGAAGACTTAAAGGTAGAGTTACAGGGGAAAATATAGCCTTGCTTGAGGATTTTTTAAGTTCAAAGGGTATAAAGTTGTCAGGCGGTCGAATTGGGGGAGAACTTTTACTCGGTGGGTCATTGGAAAGCCCTCAAATTCAGGTTTCAGTTAATGTTAAACCTGGGAGTCTTTTGTGGGAAAGAGGAACATCCAATCGTTTGAGCTGGGACAGGTTTATAGTTGAAGCTCGACTGGAACGAGGTAATATGTTTGGTAAAGTTCTTTTTGAATCTCCCAATGTCAATAATCCACTGCAAGTAAAAGGAAGTGTTCCTGTTCAATTTAGTCTTCGTCCATTTAGGCTCGCCATTCTTAAAGATAAACCTATCTCAGGCGTGATTGATTTTTCCGAACTCGATCTTGCTTACTTAGCTTTGTGGTTTTTTCCTGCAGAGCGAGTAGAAGGTACTTTCAGCCTACATGCTAATTTCTCAGGCACCATCGCCAAACCTAAAATTGGTGGTGATGGTTTTATTCGTAAAGGCAGAATGGAAATTAAAAGAGGCTATATAATTTCGGATATTGACGGGCTGATAAAATTCGAACAACAAGGGATAAATATTGCCAAAGTGTCCACCAAGGTTTTTAATGGTGAGGCTGTTTTGCATGGCTTTATACCGTACAATGATTGGCGTCGGCTTACAATTTCGGGTGTATTTAGGAATGTAGTGGTACCTAGGTTTTACGGCATTGCAGGAAGTGGATCGGGAGAAGCGGTTTTGACAATTGTTCAGGGACATCCTTTTATAGAAGGAACTTTTAGGATCACTGAAGCCTCTCTGGACCTTGCCGTTTTAAAAGATACACTTAGGAAAAATATTGATGTTGTAAGTGCTTCGGATAGCTCTGTGTCTTATAATAAAGAAGAAAAATCGTCATTAGACTTTGCCCTTAAGCTCTTGCTTGACCTTTCGGAAGCCAAAGCTAAAGTTGTAGGTCTGGGAGTTTATGATGAAGTAGCGGGTAAATTGTGGATTGTTAAAAATCTTGGAGACAAGGTAGGACTTGAAGGAAAAATTGAACATCGTAAAGGTTGGTTTGAATTTGGTCATACAAAAATTGAATTTTCCGAAGGTTACGCTCTTTTCAAAGGAGCACCTGATCCAGATCTTTTTCTTGTTGGAACAAAAAAAATCAGAGACATCGAAATTACGGTTAAGGTTATAGGCAAAGGTTCTGAGCCTGAGATTGTCATGAGCAGTGATCCCCCGCTTGATCGAATTGACATAGTCTCTTATTTACTGTTCAATAGACCTGCCACAAGCCTTACGGGTGGTGAAGGTTTGGCTTTGCAAACCCAGGCGGCTGCTCTTATTGGTTCGCAGGCTTCGAAAGTTTTGAAAAAATCAATTGGTGACACACCTTTTACACCAGATGTGATCCAGATGAGAGGAAGTGATTCGGGAGAGAGTAGCGTTATCGAGATTGGTAAATATATTACTCCTGACTTTTACGTAACTTATGAGAAGGACTTGAGGTCAAGCGGAGGGGATAATTTCAAGGTAGAATACAGGTTAAACCGCCACCTTTCTATTCAGACTCAAATAGGTAGTCAAAGCAAAAACGGCGTAGATTTGTTGTGGCGGTATGATTTTGGTAAATAAAATTAGCAAACTAGCACGATAACAAGGAGAAAATTTATGAGTCGAGGTGTTAATAAAGTGATTCTTGTGGGACGATTGGGTTCAGATCCTGATGTTCGTTTTACCCCTAACGGAGCGGCTGTTGCCAGGTTTAATATTGCTACTACGGAGCGGGTGCCTGTGGGTGAGGGTGCCTGGGAAGATAGAACGGAGTGGCATAGGATTGTAGTGTTCGGAAAACTTGCTGAAACCTGCGGAAATTACTTGGCTAAGGGGCGACTTGTTTATATTGAAGGTCGTTTGCGCACTCAGCAGTGGGAAGATAATCAGGGTATAAAACGATTCACCACCGAGATTGTAGCCAGGGATATTCAATTTCTTGATTCGGCAGGCGCTGCCCAACGAGAAGGTGGGGTGCCTCAAAAACAAGGCCGAGAGCTCACGGAAACTAATGTTATTCCGGAGGATTTACCCAGCCTTCCACCAACTGATATGGAGGATGATATACCGTTTTAGGGTAAGCTTTTAATGATCTGGGATTGTCCGAAAATTGCCAGCTTTGGTGAGTTCAGTTTGGGTAAGCCTATGATCTTACACCTATGCCAGATGTGCTGTATTTTCGGACATTCCTTTAAAAATGTTGACCCTGGGGGTATTGTTGGATATTTTCCTTACTCTGGTTATTTTGTTTCGGTAATAAAAATGTGGTGCCAGTATCTTGTAAATAGGTAATTGTGAAATGAAGGTGGCTGTTATTTCCGATACTCATCTTACGGATGTAACTTCAGAATTCGAAAGAATATGTCAGAACTATCTCAAAGATGCTGATCTTGTTATTCATCTTGGAGACTGGACTGATGCTAAAATATTAGATTATCTTAGTCAATTTACTTTGATAGGTGTTTCTGGCAATAGTGATAATGACGCTATCAAACAAGCGCTTCCGGCGAAGAGAGTTGTAAGAATACATGGGTACCGAGTGGGTATTATTCACGGTTGGGGATCTCCTTACGATCTTGTGCCAAGACTGCGGAAAGAATTTAAAGACGTGGATATAATACTTTTTGGTCACAGCCATGTTCCATTTCAAATGATGGAAAATGGGGTTCTCTGGCTAAATCCTGGGTCGGTATTTCACGGAAGAGGTAATGTAGAGCGAAGTTTTGCTCTTTTGTATCTTGAAGAACGAGTATGGGCGGAAATAATAATGCTGTAGAGAGGGGAGAGGGGGAAAGTGAAAAATCTCTGGGCACCATGGCGAATTGATTACATTCTTGGAGAGCGAGATCTTTACTGTATTTTTTGCCCCGAAGGAGGAGGTAAAAGTGATGAGGAACGACTCATCCTATATCGGGGCGAGAGGGTTATGGTGGTTATGAATAAATATCCCTATAATAGTGGTCATTTGCTTATAGCTCCCTGGCGGCATGTGTCAGATATTGAAGATTTAACCGAACTTGAGATGCTTGATATTATGAAAACCATCAAAAAATGTCTTGGTGTTTTGAGGAAAGTTATGAAACCGGATGGGTTTAATGTGGGAGTTAATTTAGGAGTAGTTGCTGGTGCAGGGATAGAAGAACATCTTCATTTCCACATTGTACCTAGATGGAATGGCGATACCAATTTTATTGCAGTTCTGGGAGATGTTAGAACCATCCCTGAACATATTAGAGAAACTTACAAAAAACTGCTTCCATATTTTCAGGGAGGAGTCTGAGTTATGAAAACAATCAAGGTTATTTTTTGGCTTATGGTGATTGGGTTTTTGGGGCTTGCAGTTTATCAAAATCGTCAAACTCTTACTATAAACCTTCCGTTTTCTCTTAACGTTTATTTTCGTCCGGAAGTTAGATGGTCTTATACTGTCGGTCATATCATGGGATTTTCGGCTTTCGTAGGTTTCCTTGTTGGTTCATGGACTTTTTTCAGGCTGTATTGGAGAAAACGCAGAGAGCTTAAACAATGTATGGACTCTTTGCGTGAAATATCAATTGCTTCTGAAAGTAGTTTGGGTGATAAAACAGAGCCTAAAGATGAATCTTCTACACAATCAAATGGTTCTTGAGAGTAGCCTATGAGCTTACCAGTGCTTCTTAAAAAGATTGTGATGTTAACTGGGGATCTTCCCACTATTCCTTACACTTCTCAAGCAGTACTTCAAAAGCTTGCTGATCCTAACGCGACTGCGAAAGACATCGAAGATATTATCATTCGTGATCCTTCTCTGGCTGCTCGTATTCTTAAACTTGCAAATTCTCCCTTTTATGCTCAAGCAAGAACAATTAAGACCATCAGGGAAGCTACGACGGTTATAGGTTTTAACACTTTGAGGTCTTTGGTTATAGCTTCCGCTGTTAGGGAAATGTTTAAAACTTTTGGTTTGGTAGAAAAGCTTTTGTGGGAACACTCTGTTGCTGTCGGATTTATTTCAAGATACATCGCTATGAAGAGAGTTCCTAAAAATAGCGAAGAGTATTTTATTGCTGGCTTGCTTCATGACATTGGGAAAATTGTGCTTCAGATAAAAATTCCCGATCGGATGGTTCAGGTAATAGAGGAACTTTATGGAGAAGAACGTGATGATTCAACAGCAGTCGAAACCAAAGTTTTTGGTTTTACCCATGCTCATGTTGGGCAACTTATTGCAAGAAAATGGCTATTTTCACAGGAAATAGAAGAAGCCATTGGTTATCATCACTGGCCAGGGCGAGCAAAAATCGATCCCGTGATGTGTTATACAGTGCATTTAGCAAATGCTATGGCCCATAAACTTGAGATTGGACCTATTAAAACGCCTGATGTTGATTTGTCCAAGCTAGTTAGCTCTGTGTTTCTTGAATTTTCCCCGGAAGAACTGGGAAAAATGATCGAAGAATGCCATCAGATGCTGAAGGTCGAGGCTGGAGATATATTTTCATGATCGAAGAAAATGAAAAGATTGCGATTGAACTTGTTAATCTTCGTAAAAATTACGGTAAGCTGGAAGCTCTCAAGGGAGTTAGTCTAAAAGTTCTAGAAGGAGAACTCTTTGCCTACCTTGGACCTAACGGTTCTGGAAAAACCACAACTATCAAGATTCTAACAGGTCTTGCACGTCCTTCAGCAGGGACAGCCTATGTTAACGGTTTTAACGTAGAAAAAGATTCTATTCAGGCTAAACGCCAATGTGGTTATGTGCCTCAAGCCCTTAATCTGGATAATGAGCTCACAGTCGAACAAAATCTATTTATACATGGATGGCTTTTCCATCTGGATAAGAGATTCATTAAGGATAGAATTTCTGCACTTCTTGATTACATCGGACTTTCAGATAGAGCAAAAACTCCGGTGAAAGAGCTTTCAGGCGGGATGAAACGTCGGGTTATGATTGCTCGAGCTCTTCTCCATGAGCCTAAAATTTTATTCCTTGACGAACCAACAGTTGGTCTTGATCCATCAATACGCCGCAAAATATGGGCTTTAATTAAAAGAATTCAGATGGATGGCACAACGATTTTTCTGACCACCCATTACATTGAAGAAGCTGAATTCCTTGCAGATCGAGTAGCCTTTCTTGCTGAAGGGAGACTTATCACCGTGGGGACTTCTCGTGAACTTATTGAAACTCTGGGAAGATGGGCTCTTGATATCGTTGACGGTGAACACATGAAAACTCTTTATTTCTCAACCCAAGAAGAAGCTAAACAACAGGCTCTTCAGTATCCAGGCTCGTTTTCAGTAAGACCGGTTAATCTAGAGGATGTTTTCATTTCTATGACGGGAAAGAGAGTACAGACGTGAAGGGATGGGTAGCGATATACTACAGGGAAATTTTGATCCTCAAGCAGAGGTTTTTTCGCCAACTGGCCTCTATGTCTGTCATGCCGCTTCTTTACATGGTGGCCTTTGGTTATGGAGTAGGTGAAAAAGTTACAGTTGATGGTGTTAACTATATGAGATTTATGATACCGGGATTGCTTGCCATGAACAGCATGGTGCAGGGATTCAGTATTGCCGCAGAGATTAACATTGCTCGGTTTTACTGGAGGGTTTTTGAAGAGTTTCAGTCCGCTCCTATAAGACATGTGGCTTATGTTACGGGAGAAGTGCTTTTTGGAATTACCAGAGCCATAATGGGAGCTGGAGTTATTATCATCTTGAGCTGGTTTTTCGGGGTTAGTTTTTCATACAATCAATATTTTTGGTTGGCTCTTGTGCTTAACGCCTTTTTATTTGCATCTATTGCTGTATGTCTTGCTATGCTGGTTAAGTCGCACGCAGATCAGGCTCTTCTTGTTAATTTTGTTATAACCCCTATGGGTTTCTTGGGAGGCACTTTTTTCCCGTTGGACCGTATGCCCTTTGTTTTAAGGGAAGTGCTTGCCTATTTGCCGATAACTCATGCGGCAAAGGCTATTCGTCAGGCGCTATTTAATCAACCGCCGCCTGTTGTCTCCTATTTGGTTTTGCTGGTGTTGGGGATTGTTTTCTTTATGACGGCTATTTGGTGTGTGGATCGAGCTAGGGAGTGATAAGCGGCGCAGGCCAGGGGCCTGCGCTATGAAGTCGGATTTTTAACTGTTGAAGAGAGTGTAAACTACTCGATCTCCCTCCTTGGAAGCTTTGCAAAGCTCCATGTGTCTCAGCACAGCAAATGCTGTCCGAAAATCTTCTTCGGTGATAGAAAGTTCATAGCAAATAGTTTCCATATCCGCAGAACCACGATTGGCAATGAAATTGTATATTTTTTGTTGAAGTGGTGTAAGGGATGGGTTCTTTTCAACTGTTCGCTTAGCAGTATAAACAGCCCAAGGATCACAGGTTTTTGGGGTTGCCATTCGGTCTATGTAGCAATCTTCGCATAATGTTTGCCCTGCATGTTCATAAGTATTTCCTTCAGAAAGTTCACATCCACAACGAGCGCAGATTATCATATCCGATTCCCTCCTTTCTTTTTATCGATTTCCGTAAAAAAAAAATAATGTTATCCTTAATCCTTTGCAAGCTGGTTGGGGCTAACATGCACAAGAAAGGAGAGAGCGTATTACACTTCCTATTTCCTCGATTTTTTAAGTGTTTTGATTAAAATTTAGTCCTTATTCAGAAGGCTCAACTTCGCTTACTATGATTGTGTTTGTTCCATATATGAGTAACCCTTTTACTTTCACTTCTTTACCGGCATAGTTTTCAAGCTCTTTTCCTTCAAGTTTGAACTCTTTTTTACCTTTGGCTTTTAACACAAATTCTTTGTCGACAATCTCAATTTTCCCAGCCTCTATGACTCCTATTGCAGGCCTGAGGTTGGTTTCAGTTTTAATTTCAGGTTTTTTCTCCTGCTTGAGTAAGTAAGACGTTTCTAACGTCCCCTGGTTGTGAAGTGTTGAAACTTAAAGTAATGAGAACTCCCATAATGATGCTTGAAAGAAAGATCGTGTGTTTTTTCATGTTTACTTACCTCCATTTTTTTTGCTATGTTTTTGGTTGAAACTACTGCGTTTTGGTCTTTAAATTTGAGCAATTATTGTGCCAACAATATGAGGCCAAATTGGATTGTGATGTTGATGATTTATGTTGATTCATTGCTTTGAGTTAGAGTAGACAAGAATTTTCAAAAAATAGAAAGTTTTTGGGAACTTTGTGTTCTTTTTGTATTAAGGTAGCAAGTAGAACGAGATTGTACAAAATGTCTCATAGCGGGACATCGTGGAATATTTGACTTGCCATGTTCTGTTAATGTATCCTTGGATAAGAAATTGATCGCAGAATTAAAAAGCGCTGTTAGGAGGCTTTTGGGAATGCTGAATAATGAAAGTCGTCGAGAAAAGGGGTTTACTCTTATTGAGCTTCTTATTGTTATGATTATTCTTGGGTTGCTCGCTGCTCTTGTTGCGCCTAAGCTTTTCCAGAAAGTTGGGAGTTCGAAGCAGAAAGCAGCAAAGGCACAGATTGCTCTTTTTGAATCAGCGCTAGATGCTTTTAGATTAGATGTAGGACGATATCCAACCACAGAAGAAGGTTTACAGGCATTAATCAAGAATCCTGGACTTGCAAAATGGGATGGCCCATACCTTCCCAAAGGTATTCCCAAAGATCCATGGGGAAACGATTATGTGTACAAATACCCTGGTGAACATGGTGAATATGATCTTTATTCTTTGGGAGCTGATGGGCAGGAAGGTGGGGAAGGAGAAAATGCAGATATAGTAAGTTGGGAGTGATGCCTATGGATTTGATACTTACTGAAGAAAAGCAGGCCAGAATTTCTGACATTATTGATCAGGAGTTAATTAAAAATGGTGTTGAACATGTTTTTATAGTTGATACGGCTGGCAATTTAATTGTCGAGAAAGGCAATTATCCTCTAGAAGATGTTCTTCCTCTTGCTGCGCTTTCTGCTGCTAATTTTGGTGCCACTGCTGAAATAGCTCGTCTAGTAGGTGAAGAAGATTTTACTCTGTTGTTTCATAAAGGCGAGAAATATAACTTGCATTTTACTAAAGTGGGTGACCAATTTATATTGGTTCTTCTTTTTGATAAAACTGTATCTTTAGGATTAGTTCGCTATAAGATAAGCAAAATTTCTGGAGAGTTATTAAACATACTGATGGACTGATGTTATGGCATTCATTGATCTTGCTAAAAAAGAAATTCAGGTAAAGATAGTGTATTATGGACCAGCTCGGAGCGGCAAGACTACAAATCTTTTATACCTTTACAAGTCAATGAGCAAAAATGTTGCCGGCAAAATGGTAACCATTGACACCAAGGGTGATAGGACGCTATTTTTCGATTTTCTTCCGCTCAATATAGGTAAAATTAAAGATCTTAGCGTTAGGATTCAGCTTTATACCGTTCCTGGTCAGGTGATCTATAATGCAACTAGGAAACTTGTATTAAAAGGGGTTGATGGCGTTGTTTTTGTGGCGGATTCTCTGAGGGTTCAGCGGCAGAAAAATATTGAAAGTCTTGTGAATCTCGAAGAAAATCTTAAAGAATATCATATTGACATAAATACATGTCCTTTGGTGTTTCAGTATAACAAACGAGATCTTCTTAAGACCAATTTCCCGCTTCTTTCCGTTGAAGAGCTTGAAGAGGATCTCAATGCACGGTTTAAAGCACCCGCTTTCGAGGCAAGTGCCACCATTGGTTTTGGGGTTTTTGAGACTCTTAGAGAGATTACAAAGATCACGGTACGGAGTGTGGCTAGAAAGTTATTAGGTTAGAAGTCTTTGCAAAACAACATGATGAGAGAAAGGGTGCGTCATGTCGGAAAAAGATGATCAAATCAAGAAAGTTAGCCTTGTAGATCCAGGGAAGGGTCTTGACTCATCTAAGAGATCCCCTATTAATGGGATGGATGTAAATATTGATGAACTTACTAAAACTATCGAAGAACGAATTGATCAACTTTTTAGACCAGAGGCTGAACTCTCTTTTGATTTTGAAGATAGGGCAGGAGAAGATAAGTCTATTATTTCTGATATTATTTCATCCGAAACTACTGAAAGTAAGATATCTGAGAGTGTTAAAGACACGGAAACACTTACTGTTGATCAGAAAATTGAATCTAAACCTCTTGAAGTTAGTGAAGTTTCAGATGAGCCAACATTGTTTGAGTTGCTTGAACGGGCGACAGTAACCTATCTGAGTTTGGATTGGGAATTTACGCAGGAGAATTTAAGGGCAATGACCAATGCTGTGCTGGCTATAGAATCAAAAGTTGATCCAATGCCAGAAGTTCGTTTGCTTTTTACTATACTAAAGAAATTGCTTGAATGGTTTTCTACTTATGAACAAGCTGTATCCGCAAATTCTATGACTTTGTTCAGAGAGACTTTGCAATTTCTTACCAAAACACTTCAAAGAGGCCAGAAGATAGGAAACAAAGAGCGAGAATTTATAGGTCAGTTTTGTAAGAGATTTAATATCCTAAAGAAGCAATATAATATTAAGGAACCTGATTTAACAATGCCTCCTATTTCTCCTATTCCTTCAGAGGTTTTCACTGAACCGAAAATTGCTGTTGGGATTGAAGCTGTTGAGAGTGCTGTAGAAACTAGACCTGAGACCCAAGTTCTACCTAGAATTACTTCTATACAAGATATAGAAACAGAGATTCGTAATATTAGAAAAACTTTAGAAGAGGAAAATTTAAGGTTACGTCGAATTATTGAAGTTTTGTATAATAGACCAAAATTAAAACCTTTAGGTGACAGATTGTCAAAAGTTGTTAATAGATATGAATCTTATGTTAATCGTATTCAAAATTTGGAAACTGCTTTGGTGACATTTAAAGTGGATTTTACTAGAGAGATAGTCTCTGATAGAGACAAGGATAAATCAGTTCCTATTAAAAAGGAAATACTATCCGAGGCCAAGGCCGTTGAACCTACTATTATTGCAAGAGAAGTTGAAAAAGAAAAGGCTATGGTTGGTGACCGTTTAGAAAAAGAGGTTGTGTCAGAGATCGTTTCCCAGCCGTCTGAAGATTATGAGTCTGTGAAGAAAGTTTATCTCTTTTTATATCAGGGCAAATATTTCGCTGTCCCTGCTGATCAGTTGGTAAAATATGATCAGATCTCATTTAAAAAGGCTGGTAATTTAATGTCTAAAGGGTTTGGAACACTTAAAGATGTAAAACCGTTCTTAAAAAAAATTACTCATGGAGTGCGTGGTCAATGGCTTTATAAACCTGAAAAAGAACTTAAGTCTATGGTTTTCAAATATGTGAATATTAGGCGAGTGTTCGGTCTTACTGAAATTAAAGAGGAATACGGGGGTGTGGCTATTTTTGCTTCGGATGGTGTTAACAATGTGATGTTTGTTGCGGATTCTGTGATTTCCGGAAACCCTCTTTCTGTAAGAGAAATAGGACCTGCTAAGACTCCAAAAATGTTGGCTACCGTTAATGTTGATCAATATAAAAATGTGGACGTAATAAATATTGAAGCTCTAGTTTAACTGTTGATCTTGATTCTTTCTGGGGTTATTTGAGGTTATCAGAAGCTTGAAGAGAGACTGTCTGATATGGCAGAAAATGTCAGAGATATAATATTAGATCGGTTGAGAGAGATAAATCTATATAAAGATCAAGGTATTGATGATGTGGTTAAAGAACTTGTTAACAATATTTATGAGGAAATTATTAATAGTAACTTGTCAGAACAAGAAAAAAGTGAGTTAATATCTATATTGGAAAATGAATTGGGTTCTCTTAAGCGATACATCTCCAGTTTAGGTGTTCAGAAACAGGATAAACTTATAAACTCTGCTGCAGTAGTTACTTCTGATATCGAAAAAAGTATTATGAACAGATTGAGCGAAATCAAGCTTTACAGAGATCAGGGGATGTTTGATGTTGCTAATGAGTTGCTTCAGGGAATTATTAATGATATTGATAAATCACCTGGATTAAGTGACATTAAAAAGAAGGAACTTTATGGCTTGATTGAGAATGAATTGGGACCGCTTGATTCTTTAAATTTAGATACTGAACCTTATGTTCCTGATAAAATTGAACCCATAGAAATTACTGATGATCCGGAGAGGCAGTATGTTTACGCGGAGAATCTTATTAGTGCCCATCATTGGGATGAGGCTATTGCTGTGCTAAAACTTGTTGCAGCGACAGGTTATAAATATGAAGAATGCTATGAACTTTGTGGTGATTGTGCTCAAAGAGCTGGACGTTATCAAGAAGCTATAGAATATTATGAGATTGTTTATTCAGTTCCAGGACTTTCAGAAGATGTAAAAAAAAGAATCTTCGATAAGATTGTAAAATGCCGTCAAAAGAAATTTATGGAAAAATTTCAATCGACCAAATTGCCGCAGGTAGATCTGTTTGAAAAGGAATCTTCTCTATTGGTTGCGTCTTATGTTGGCGAGTTAGCACAATATGTAGGTGTTGTTCTAAAATCGTGGAATTGGAAAAAAGATTTGCCATGGAAACCTATAGTTTGCAATTATAAACTTGAAGAGCTTATGCAAGTCGGAAATACTTGGGGAGTTTTCGAGGCTGTTAGACAAACTGATGGTCGTCATTACATCGCTATTACTTTGGTTCCATCATGGTGGACATGTGTTAGTAGTGAATCTTTTGTAGAGTGGGTTTATACAAGTATGATGATGGAATCTGATTATCTTTTGGTGCCAGTTGATCTTTCTGTAACTTCGGATGGTAGACTTTTTATTATTTGCCCGTATTACAGACATTCTCTCTCTGAATTTTTAAGTAACCGAACTGAGAAAATCGGTCTTGACGAAGCTCTGGTTATAGGCTACCAAATCTTGGAGGGCCTTGGATATCTTCACCTACATCTGGGGAGGGATAGACAAAAAAGAAAAGTTTATCACCTTGATTTAAGACCGTCTCGTATATTTTTTGCTGGGCAGTATAAAATTAAAGTCGCCTACGGGGGGCTTTGGCATATGTTATCAACTTCTTGCCCTAATTTAACAAATTATCGAAAGTTGCCTTTGGCTTATTTAGCGTATAAAGCCCCTGAGCAATTTAGACCGTATCTTTGGAATCCTAAAAAACCTCTTATATGCACCGATGTTTATCAGTTTGGAGTTGTTTTCTATGAAATACTTACGGGTGTTAATCCTTTTATGGGTGAGTCTGTAGAAGAAATTGAGATGTTACATTGTGATCAGAAACCTATACCGCCTCAAGTCTTTCGACCAGATCTGCCAGAGGCGGTTTGTGAGTTAGTTATGGGTTGTCTAAATACTTTCCCGTCAAAGCGTTGGCGTAGCACGACTCAAATACTTTTAGAAGTTGAAAAGATGTTGGGGGGAACCTCTCGTATTAGAGAAATAATGAGTCGTAAAAAGGGGGAAATAAATGATCGGATCAGTGAAATGTAAATTGTTTATAGGAATTATAATCGGCTTCTTGGGAATGTTGGGATGGATTGGTAATGTTTTTTGTGCTGATGCGAAAGAATTTTCTTTAGGGATTACTTATATCGATGAACCTGTGTCTACATTTAAGAGGTGGGAACCTCTCGGAGGATATATCTCAAAATTGCTCAATGCTAATGTTAAGGTTGTTCCATTAGATTTTGTAGCAACTGTTCAATGGGTTGAGGCTGGCAAGGTTCAGATGCTGCTTACAAATCCGCTCGCCTTTCTCGTTTCTAAGGATAAAGCACAGCTTTTTCCTGTTGCTATTGTTGTCCAAAAGGTGAAAGGAGAAATGGGTGATAAATACGGTTCCGCGATTATTGTTAAGTCTGATAGCCCGATTAAATCTATTCAAGAACTTGTTGGAAAAAATATTGGTATAGCCAGTAAATTTTCCCTCGGTGGAGGTGTAGGAGGACTTGCTTTACTTGAACAAGAGGGCGTTAAAGTTGAACAGGTAGTTATTAAGGAATTAAAAACCCAGGACAATGTAGTGTTTGCTGTCCTGAATGGCACTGTAGATGTGGGAATTGTGAGAACTGGTCTATTGGAGAAACTTGCATCCGATAGGAAAATTAATATGGGAGATTTAAAGGTCCTACATAAAATTGATGATACATTTCCTTTTGTCCATTCAACACCTTTATGGCCAG
>Ga0197142_1001528_pt1 | contig 21081 bp, 11 predicted proteins | sample GBS60_MetaG_FD_148614 | JGI IMG/M metagenome (GOLD analysis project Ga0197142, IMG submission 148614) | Sediment microbial communities from Great Boiling Springs, Gerlach, Nevada, United States - GBS 60_MetaG | ecosystem: Environmental > Aquatic > Thermal springs > Hot (42-90C) > Sediment... | reverse complement strand
GGTGCCGCAGATCCCGCTGAAGGCCACCTCGATTTTGACTTTGCCCGGCCCACACTGAGGCTCCGGCACGCGCATCAGGACTACGTTTCCCGGTCCCGGCGCCGTTTTTACCACAGCCGCCATCGTGGCAATGGGGGCAGCGGGTTCCGCAGGTAGTGTCGCCGTCTCCGTTCCCATACGCTTCATGCCCCTCCCGGCACTTCGATCCAGCGTTTCTCGGCCGCCGCCTGTTCGACGGCGTCGAGCACGCGCTGCACTTTCAAACCATCGTGAAAATTGGGCGACGGCAGCGCATCGGTTTCGAGCGCGTGCAAGAACTCGTAATACTGGTGAATGAAGGTATGCTCCCAGCCCAGAATGTGGCCGGGCGGCCACCAATGATCCACGTAACGATGGACGGGCTCGGTCACCATGATGGTGCGAAAGCCCCGCGCGGCGCGATCGTCGTCCACGAAATAAACCTGGAGCTCGTTCAGGCGCTCCAGATCGAAGATCAGGCTTCCGCGGCTGCCGTTGACTTCGAAGCCCAGAGCGTTCTTGTGGCCGGCGCTCGTCCGGCAAGTTCCGAACAAACCCAGCGCGCCGTTGCCAAAGCGGGCCAGGAAAGCCGCGGCGTCGTCCGTGGTCACGGTACGCAAGCCGCCGTCGGGCGCTCGGCGTTCGCGCAGGAAGATCTCACAGCTCGCCGCGACCTCGACAATGTCGCCCACCAGGTACAAGGCGAGGTCCACCACGTGAGAGCCATTGTCGGCCATGGCGCCGGCGCCCGCGATTTCGCGATCGAAGCGCCAGAGAAAGGGTAGAGCCGGGTCCAGCGACCAGTCCTGCCAGTAAGTACCCCGAAAATAGTAAATCTCTCCCAGCCGTCCCTCCTCGATCAGTTGCCGGGCCAGTTGCACGGCGGGCACGCGGCGGTAGTTGAAGTTCACCAGATGCTTGACCCCGGAGCGCTCGACTGCCCGGCACATTCGTGCAGCTTCCTCGCCGTTGAGCGCCAGCGGCTTTTCACAGATCACGTGCCGGCCGGCCTCGGCGGCCGCGATCGCGATTTCGCAATGTGTGTTGCCCGGACTGGCAATCACGATGACGTCAATCTCGGGATCCGCCACCACCTCGCGCCAGGAATGGGTCCACCGCCGCCACCCGTAACGCGCCGCCGCCTCGGGCAAGTCCTCTTCCAGGCCGCAAAGCACCGCCCGCACGGGTTCGTAGCGGGTCTCGAAGAAGAACGATACGTCGTGCAGGGCCTGGCTGTGCGCCTTGCCCATGAACTTGTGCCCGATCAAGCCGAAGCGCAAAGGTTGCTTCATCGCGACACCCGCTCGTTCTCGCCGATCCAGGCGATAGCCTCTCCCACGGGGACGGTTTCGTTTTCGGCCCGCAGGATCTTGAGCAGTCTGCCCTCTTCGGGTGATTCCACTATCATGGCTACCTTGTCGGTTTCGACCTCGACCAGCGGCTCACCCCGGTGCACCATCTCGCCTTCCTGCTTGAGCCATTTCAGGATGGTTCCTTCGGTCATCGTCTGACCGAGCTGGGGCATTCGCACTTCGCTCATGACATCAGCTCCCGGACTGCCTTCACCAGATCTGCCGCCTGCGGGATGACGTAATTCTCCATGACCGGCGCAAAGGGGATGGGTACGTTGCGACCGCAGACTCGCCGCGGCGGTCGCTTGAGGGCATGCATCGCGTGCTCCACGACCTGCGTTGCAATTTCCGCGCCTACGCCGCAGCGCGTATAACCTTCATGGGTGACGATCAGCCGCCCGGTCTTTTCCACGGAAGCGAGAATGGTCTCCAGGTCGAGCGGCGCCACTGTACGCGGGTCAATCACCTCGACGCTGATTCCCTCCCGCGCCAGCTCCTCGGCCGCCTCCAGCGCCTTCAGCACCATCCGGGACAAGGCGACGACGGTCACGTCCGTACCCTCGCGCGCTACTCGGGCCTGGCCGAACGGAATCAGATACTCTTCGTCGGGCGCCTCGCCCTTGATGCCATAAAGAAGCTTGTGTTCGATGAAGACCACCGGGCTGTCGTCGCGAATGGCCGTCTTGAGCAGGCCCTTGGCGTCGTAGGGCGTCGCCGGCAGGACAACCTTCAGCCCCGGTATATGGGCCACCCAGGCTTCCAGACTCTGCGCGTGCTGCGCTGCCGAGGAGCGTCCCGCGCCTTCCTGCGTGCGGAACACAACCGGGATCCGCGCCTGGCCGCCGGACATATAAGTCAATTTGGCGGCCTGATTGGCGATCTGGTCCAGCGCGATGGTGATGAAATCCATGTACATGATTTCAGCCACCGGTCGCATGCCGGTCATAGCCGCCCCGACCGCGGCGCCGGCGATGGCGGCTTCCGACAAAGGGGTATCGCGCACCCGCTCGTCGCCGAACTCCTCCCACAAGCCTTGCGTGGCTTTGTAAGTTCCTCCGAACCGACCGATGTCGAGGCCGAGCAAAAACACACGTTCATCGCGACGCATTTCTTCGCGCAAAGCGTCGCGGATCGCCTGGCGGTAATAGATCTGGCTCATTGCGGCAAATCCCTCAGAGCATCTTCGGGCGCCGGCACAGGGCTTTGGCGGGCGAATTCGATGGCGGCTTCCAGCTCCGCGCGAACCTGTTCGTGCGCTCGTTCAATCTCTTCCTGCGAGAGAATCTCCATCTCGATGAGCCTGCGCTCGAACAAAGCCAAGGGGTCCCGTTCCTTCCACCAGGCGACTTCCTCCGCCGGGCGATAGGTTGCAGGATCGCCGATGTAATGGCCCATCCAGCGATAGGTGCGGCACTCCAGCAATGTGGGACCGCCTCCCGATCGCGCCCGTTCGACGGCCTCGCGCGCCGCCTCGTAAACCGCCATCGGGTCGTTGCCATCCACCGTCACGCCGGGAAAACCATAACCGGCGGCCCGTTGCGCGACGGAGCTGACCCGCATCTGTCGGCTCACCGGCGTGGAGACCGCGTAATGGTTGTTCTCACAGACGTACACGATGGGCAGGTTCCAGACCGCAGCCAAATTGGCCGCCTCATGAAAAGCGCCCTGGCTGGTGGCACCGTCGCCGAAGAACGCCACCACGACCTGGCCGGAACGCCGCATCTGCGCGGAGAGGGCGGCGCCCGTTGCGATCGGTATGCCGGCGCCGACGATGCCGTTGGCCCCCAGGACGCCTTGGCTGAAGTCGGCGATGTGCATGGACCCGCCCTTGCCTTTACAGTAGCCCGTGGTCCTGCCGTACAGTTCGGCCATCATCCGATCGAAGCGCAAGCCCTTGGCGATCACGTGACCGTGACCACGGTGCGTGCTTGTGATGTAGTCGTCCTCGCGCAGGGCGGCGCAGACGCCTGCGGGCACCGCCTCCTGTCCCAGGCAGGAATGCAGGAAGCCCGGCAGCTCGCCCGCCATGAACAGTTCGATGGCCCGCTGTTCAAAGTGGCGGATGCGGACCATGGTCAGGTGCATTCGCGTCAACAATTCCCGGTCCATCGCGTCCGGCGCCACGGAAACAGCCGATGGGCGATGGACTTTTTCGCTCCCGTCCATATGACTGTTGTAACTCGGCTTGCGACGAATGGGGAGTAATTAACGGTTAATCAGGGGCGCGACCCGGTCACCCCGGCGAGGATGCGCGAACTTACGCAAACGGTCTGGACCACCTCGTCGTTGAGATCCATCATCTCGACCTGCATCAGGAGCTGAAAGCGATCGGGCATCTCAGCCTCCGGCCCCAGGCCCATGCTTGCCAGCAGGGAGCCCACCTGGTCCTCCAGGGTGAGGAAGTGCCCGGCGCCCTCGATCGCCTTGCCGTGGTTGGCCGCGATCCAGGTAACCACGCATCCCGGCGCCATGGCCGGGCGGCGGGTGACGACGGCGAACTCGGTCCGGCGCGCCAGATTGCCGTCGTAACGACGGCTGCCGGCGTAGGAAAGGGGCTCACCCGGCAGCGGATCCCGGTTTTCGATGCGGTCCGGGGCGACAAAGAACGGCTCGTCGCCTTGAAGTGTGCTGAGGAAGGGATTGGTTCTCGGGCTTCCCAGAAGGATCAGACTGGCGTGGCGCAGCTCGTTCCAGGAAGTAATGCGGCTGCTGCGTGTTTCCACGGGCACTCCCATCTCATGGAACATTCGCGACAGGGAGAGCAGGCAATGCACCTCGCCGGCGGACAGGTAGTGATAAGCGGGCTCGAACGGTCCGAGACCGCAGCGCCCCAACATCTCCTGCACCTGCCCGGCGGCGCCCGGATCGTTGATGTACCAATCGCGGAAGAAGTGCCCGCGATTGTCCCGGAAAAACAGGGGCTCGGTGTAAACGATAATGTTGGCGCTGCGCCGCGAGAAGTAAGGAGCCCAGAAGCGGGTCAGCGCCATCTCCGCCGGCGCCGACTCCGTGGCCTGCGCTTCCCCGAAGACGACGCGATACTGCCCTTTGGGAATCCAAAGCCGCCACGGTTCGTGCCGGCCCTCGGTGGCAAAGTAGGCCGCAAGACGATTGCGAATGCTGCTTACCGAGACCCGGACGATGGGATCGGTGCGCGGGTCGAAACTCTCCGCGCGACCCAGCGCGTGCACCGCGATTTCGTATTCCTTCGGGGTCTCGCCGCGCCGGGAACAGTCCACCAGGTACAGCAGCACACGCTTGAGCATGTGCGCGTGCGCGAACTGCCGGCTGGAAAGAATCCGGCTGATCAGTTGCTGTTGCGCCTGCGCCGTCGGCCGCCTTTCCGCCACTGCGCCTCTATTTTCGCACAGCGGGCCGCGGCGCAGGCTGCCGGCTCACCAGTACAACTGCAAGCCGAACTGGATGGAACGAGGCCGGTTCAATTGCGAGGAGACGCGTCCGAAGGCCGCGGAACCGACGCTTCCCGACGGCGCGGCGAATTGCGGCGTGTTGAAAGCATTGAAGGCCTCGGCCCGGAACTTCAGGTTCACGCGCTCCGTGAAATAGAAATTCTTGGAGAGCACCAGGTCGAAATTCTTGACCCCGTGCGCCCTAACGTCGGGCAGGCGGCGCCCCACGTTGCCGAATGTGAAGGGCTCCGCCAAGCCGAAGGCCGCCGTGTCAAACCAGCGGTCCACGTGGGGCTTGTCCACGCGGGCGCTGCGTCCGAAGTTCACCGAGGGACGGGAAATGGCCACGGGCGGCCCGCTCTGCAACGTAGTGATGCCCGCCAGGCTCCAGCCGCCCGCGATTCCGTCCACCACCGGATGCCAGCTCCGTCCCAGATCCTTCCTGCGGCCGAAGGGGAGTTCGTAAACGTAACTGAGAACCAACCGCTGGGGCGTGTCGAAGCTGGAGAGGGACCGTTCCATCCGCAGGTTTTCCCGGTCCAACACCGCGGCGCCGAACGGATCCTCGAAATCGTCAATTTGCTTGGCCAGCGTGTAGGAGCCGAGCATGGTGAAGTCCCGCGTGAACCGCTTCTCAACGCGAAGGGTGAACGCATGGTAAATCGAGTTGCCCAGAGACGGACCCGTGCGGTTGACCGCCGTGTAGTGCGGGAACGGCAGCAAGAGCTGCCGGCGGGCGACGCGCGGCCCGGAAAGAGCGCCCTTCTCGATAAACCCGAAGAACGGATTGGGCACCAGTTCATTGAGCGCAGCCTTCAGCTCCAGGAAGCGGTTGGGCAGCCAGTTCTCGGGCACGCCGCCGAAGCGCTGTAACTTGGTCCCCTTGTTGCCCCAATACGCGGCTTCCACCAGCAACGAGGAACTAACCTGCCGCTGGATGGTGAAGTTCCACTGCTGCACGTAGCCCACAGGCTCCTTGCGGATCCAGCCGGAGATGGTGGAGCCGAGATTGGTGAGAGGATCGCGATCGCGCTTGGGCAGACTGAAACCCTGGGGGAACGGGTTGCTGATGTAATTTTCCGGCGTCAAACCGTCGAGCGTCGCCACCCAGTCGGTGTTGGAATTGAAACTCGCATAGATGTTGGCGTCGTAAGCTTCGATCCACTGGGGCGCATAGAAGACGCCGTAGCCCGAGCGCACGACCGTGTTCTCCCCGAGACGCCAGGCGAAGCCCACGCGGGGACCGAAGTTGTTCTTGTCCGTGTCCACCATGTTGCGCGAGACTCCGCCGCGGCCCACGAAGCCGAGCAGTCCGCGCAAGGGCAAGCCCACCTTTTGCCCCAACGGATTGGGCGAGTCGAGATCCAGATAGGCAATGCGATCGTGACTTTCGTTTTGCCCGATTTCCAGGCTGTAGCGTATCCCGAGATTGAGCGTGAAGCGATTGGTCAGTTTCCAGTTTTCCTGGAAATAAAGACCGTAATACTGCCGGTTCAAGGTGAATACGTCGGTGTGAGTGACGTTGCCGCCGGCCCCGGCGCCGAGCAACAGCGAGGCGGCGCCGAAGCCGCCGATGGCGGTGGCGCGCAGCGGATCCGGGCCTTGCGTCATCGCGCGGTTGAAGCTGAAGGTGCCGGTCGAGTTCAGGTTGCGGTTCAGATGGAACCGCGGAATGCGGAAATCAAAGCCGCCTTTCATCGAGTGGCGGCCGGTCAGCTTGGTCATGCTTCCCTGCACGGCCAGCGTATCGCGCACCTGATTGTAGTAACGATCCCGCCCCATGGAGGACAGATCCGCCACGCTGATCTTGGGGAAGAAGGGCAGCGCGACCTGGGCGAAGGAGGCGGGAAAACCCAGCCCGGTCAGGTCGAAGCCATACGAAGGCGAGATCTCGGCTGTGTGATGCCGGGCGAAGGAAGCCCGCAGTTCGCCGGTCAGCGTGGGCGAGAAGCTGTGGATGTCGGACAGGGTCGCGTTGTAAGCTCGGTCGGTCGGGGCGCCCTGGAAGGTGGCCGGATGACCGGGACCGTAAGGATTGGCCGCCGTGCGCGTGTCCTTGCGGAACGACAGGCGTCCGAAGAGCCGGTTGGCCGTCCCGAAGGCATGGTCAATCCGCACGCCGTAGCTGTTCAAATCGCTGCGGCCATTGTCGCTGATGAAATGGTTGCGAGCTGCGGTCACCGGATCACCGGCCTGGTTGGGCTCGGGGTAGGAATTGAGCAGAGCCCGGCCCACGCGATCGAAGCGCTGCGACGGAATGACGTTGCCCGGAAAGGCCGAGCGTTGCAATGCGCCCGTGACCGGGTCGCGTTGTAGGGTCAGGGGATCGTAGATGACGATGAGGCGGCCGTCGGCGGCGCGCGTGGCCGAGAAATCCCCACGCCGTTGCGCCGGAGTGGGCACGGTGGTCAGAAAGCTGAAGGGGACGATCTGCCGCAAGCCTTCGTAGTTGCCGAAGAAGAACGTCTGATCGCGCTTGATCGGGCCGCCCAGATTGAAGCCGAACTGGTTACGATGCCACACCGGCTTGTCCGTCCGCCCGGCGCGATTGAAGAAGAAATCGTTGGCGTCCAGGCGGCTGGTGCGGTAGAACTCGTAGGCCGTGCCGCGCAGCTCATTGGTTCCGCCTTTGGTCACCAGGTTGACCACGCCGCCGGTCGTGCGATCGAATTCCGCTGAAAAAGGATTGGCCTCGATCTTGAACTCCTGGGTGGAGTCCACGGGAGGGATGTAAGCCATGTAGCCGCGGTCCACGCTGGTGTTGGGTGCGCCGTCGAGGTAAATCTCATTGGACAGGTGACGCCCGCCGCCGATCTGAAAAGCAGCCGCGAACTGGTCACGACCCTGCTCGATGTTCCCCGTGCCGATGCCAGCGGGGCTGAACCAGCCCGTGTGGGTGATCACGCCGGGCGTGAGCGTGACCAGGATCATGGGATTGCGCGCGTTCAGGGGCATCTCGCGGATGAAGCGTTCCCCCACCACCTGGCCGAAACTGGCCGTCTCGCTCTCCAACAGCGGCGCCTCGGCGGTGACCGTGACGCGTTCGGCCATCTCGCCCACTTCCAGCCTCACGTCCAGGGTCAGGCTGCCGCCCACGGGCACGGTGATCGGCTCCTGCACGAAGGTCTTGAAGCCGGTCAGCGATACGGTGAGCCGGTACTGACCGGGTTCCACGCTGGGCAGCAGGTACACGCCCTGTTCATTGCTCACTGCGCGCTGCACCACCCCGGTGGCCAGGTTGGTCAGCACCACCTCCGCCTGGGCGATCACGGCGCCAGTGGGATCCGTAATGACGCCGGTGAGGCGGCCCCGGAACGTCTGCCCGAACAGACAGACGCTCATCAGGGCGGCCAAAAGCCATACTCGGCCATCCGTCTTCAACATCATGAGCTGCAAACCTCCCCTCCTCACGATAAGCGAGACGCGTTTAACAAACCAGTAATTAACGGTTAATCAACCTCTTAACAAGCGGGCCCGGATCGGATGGCGCGAGCGCGAACTCCGCCAAGACGCGGAAGCAATGGGGGCGTCAAGCGACGCCCCCATCGGGCGAAAGCGCGCGGCTCTTGCTCAGAAGTGCAGGCGCAGGCTGTACTGGAGCTGGCGCCCGAAAGTGAAGTGGCGCGGGCGCGTGGTCTTGCCGAACAGCGAATCGGTGACGGAGGTGCTGGGGTTGGCCATGGTGAGATTGTTGATTACGTTGTAGGCTTCCACCCGCAGCTCCAAACGAAATTGCTCAGTGAGCGCGAAGGACTTGGACACCGTGCCGTCCCAGGCAAAATAGCCGGGTCCGGTCAGCCCGGGGAAATCGCGCGGGTTGGTGCGCGGCGTGTAGGGCAGGGCGCGTGCGAACACCTCGGTCTTGAACCAGCGATCCGGCGTGGGCTTTTCCACCTTGGGATCCTGCCCATTCCACTCCATCTGCCCGAAGGTGAGCAGGCTGCCGGATTCCCAAGTTACGATCGAGCTGACCTGCCAGCCGCCCAGGATTCCCTCCAGCACCGGATGGAGCTGGTTGAGCCAGGGGCGTCCCTTGCCGAAGGGCAGCTCAAGCACGCCGGCGCCCGCAATGCGATGCCGCGGCCGCGTCCCGTTCAGGAAGGTGAAACGCCCGGCGTACTCGTCGTCCACATTGAAGAACCCCTCGCTCTTTTCACGATTGTAATTGTAAGCCAGGAGCAGGTTGAAGCCCTGGGCGAAAGGCCGCTGGGCGCGCAACTGGAAGGCGTGATAGCGGTTGCGCGCGCCGGGGGTGTTCTGTTGAGTCAGTGTCCCGTAGTGGGGATAAGGCTTGAGCAAATCCCCTTTGGTGATCTCGGCCCGGTTGCGTAACTGGCCGGGGAACTTCTCCGGCGTCAGATACAGGTAAAACGGGTTGGGAATGCGACGGCTCAATTCGGCCTTGTATGTGTAATTCAGCGAGGGATCCATCAAATTGGGCCTTTTATTATACGCCAGATTGTGTCCCAGGTTGACGAAGTAAGTCGCATCCACCACGATTTGCTTGACTGCTTCTCGCTGCAACGACAGGTTGATGCGGTCGTTCGTGGCGGGTTTGACGTCCTGGTAACTCCAGCGCGTGTCGCCGCCGATGCCCGTGTAACGCCCGAGGCTTTTGCCTACCGGCATGATGAGCGGGTTGGTGGGCGGGAAGGGGTCGTGGAAGCGAGCCGTGGGAATGCCCTCCAATACCGGCGTGGTGTAGGTATCGGCGTTGAAGCCGGGCATGTAGAGGCTACCCAGCAGGGAGTCGCCCACGCCCCCCAGGGGCATGAAGATGGCAGGGATCACGAAACGGGCCCAGCCGGCGCGCAGCGCGGTCTTGTCGTTGATCCGGAAGGCCGCGCCCACGCGGGGCAGGAAGACCAGCTTGGGGCTGTTCCACATCTGACGGTCGTTTTTGTCCGCAAAATACCAGGCGCCGGTGAACTTGTAGGGCACTTTCATCATGGCCGCCACGTCGGCGGGGATTTTTGGGGGATTGGCCGTCATTTCCGGGATGGGATCGTCCAGATCCAGATATCGCGAGACGCGATCCTGCGGATCCCAGGGCGCCGTCTCGTACTCCCAGCGCAGCCCGAGGTTCAGCGTAAGACGGCGGCTGATCTTGAAGTCGTCCTGCAAGAACGCCGCCCAGTAACGGAAGCGGGGCTTCTGCATGGGAATGTAGCGGGCGTAGGAGGCGCCGTCCAGCGCGCCGAGCAGGAAGGTCGCCCAGCCGTCGCCCACGTTGGCGGTATTGGGGGCGATGAAGGTGTCCGCGGTCAGAGCACGGTAGAACATGAAGCGCATGGGATCGGGACGAGCCGAGCGTCCGCCGTGGCCGCGCATTTCCAGGCCCTCCTTGAGATAGTGCGAGCCCAGATAGTGCGACAGCCGGCTGTGGACGCTGTAGCTCTTGGGTCGCTGAAACCAGTAATTGCCTCGGGCGAACTGGCCGCTTTGATCTATATCGAAGCGCGGCGGCAAGATCTGGGGAACTTCTTTCATGTAGGGCTCGAACCACTTGTTGGGCCACAGTTTTGCCAACCCTTCCACGTTGGTTACGAAGGGACCGCCGTCGTACTGATCAATGATCGAGTTATAGGCGGCGCGCAAGTTCAGCACCGTGGCGGCGGAGCGAGTGTAGACGGCATCGCCCGCTATGTTCAGGCCGTGCCGGATGCTGCCGGCGTCATAAGGCCACCACTGCGAGTTGTTCCCCGAGAGATTGTTCTCGGAAACCACGGTGTGGAACTGGCTGTAGCGGCCAAAGACCTTCCATTGGTCGTTGATGTGCCAGTCCACGCGATCCGACAGGTTCCAGTAATCGAAGAACCGATTGGATTCCACCTGGAAGTTGTTCCGGCCGCTGGGATCGGCGCCCGGATTGTTGGGGCGCCACACCTGCTCCATGACTTTGACGGAGAGCGGGTCCATGCGCGCTCGGGGAATGATGTTTCCCGGGAAGGGCTCGCGGGTGGCCACGTTGCGCGCGGGATCGAATTTGGTGGTCCAGGGGTCGTAGATGGGACGCAGCGTGCCCCGCGCCGTGAGCGTGCGCGAAAAATCCCCGTTGCGCTCGAGATCCGTCGGCATGGTGCGGGTGAAGTTGAAGGGTTGTACGGTCCTCCAGTCTTCGAAGGAGAAGAAATTGAACAGCCGGTTGCGCACGACGGGATGGCCCAGGGTTCCTCCGAACACGTTATGGCGCACGCGGTTGCGGCTGCGCGGGATGACGGTGCGGTCGGCTACGGCGTTGAGCCGCGGCGTGCGGCCCAGGTAGAACAGCGAGCCATGGTACTCGTTGGTTCCGGATTTCATGGCCAGCGTAATGATGCCGCCGGCGCTGTGGCCGAACTCCGCATCCACGCTGTTCTGCTGGATGGTGAACTCGGCCACCGCGTCCATGTTGGGCGTGTAGGCGGTTTTGGGTCCGGTTTCCACCGGAGTGCCGTCAATCAGAATGTCGTTGCGCCGGTTGGTGCCGCCGCCCGTCTCCAGATCCTGCGCCGCCCAATGGTGGTAGGGCGCCTGCTCGCCGCCCGAGGTGTTCACCACCGCGGGATCGAGAGCCGCCAGCTTGAAGGGGTTGCGCGTGATCAGGGGCAGCTCGCGCACCATCTTGTTGTCAATCGTAAGATCGCGATTGGCGGTGTTGAACTGGATGGCGGCGGGAGCTTCCGTCACTTCGACCGTCTGGCTGGCCATGCCGACTTGCAGCTCCACGTCCAGGGTGATGTCGCCGCGAGTCTGAACCAGAATGTTCTGCTGCACGAACTTGCGAAAGCCGGCTGCCTCGACGGTAAGCGTATACGTTCCGGGATCCACGAAGTCGAAGATATAGGTACCCATGGGTCCGGTGGTCCGATGCGTCTCCACGCCCTGGTTGACGTTGAGCAGTGTCACCTTGGCCCCGACCACGACCGCCTGTGTCGCGTCGGTCACCCGTCCTTGAATGCGCGCTCGATAGTCCTGGGCCTGAACACAACCGAGGGTCAACGCAAGGCAAACAAGGAGCCGCACGATAGCAAACCTCGTCCAATGCATGTGCAACCTCCTCCTGGTTGGCGCGGCGCAAGGCCGCGCCACTGTTATTCTACTCACGCTTTTGACTTTCGGCTCGGGTCCCTTTCGAGCGGAGCCGGCACGCCGGGCGTCGGCGGCGTCCGCAATCGCCCTCCGAATGGCGCGGCCGTTCCGGCGGGCCGCACGTCCTCGGTCGAGACCCCGCCAGACCTGTGCTGAACCGGTCCCATCGCGCGATTGTCCGACGCCGGCCTCAGCTCCGTCTCCGCAGCCTGGAAGAGTTTCGCACCAGCGCCGGGACTCCCCCCACGTCGCCCGGGCGCACTCAACACAAAGCTACGTTCGATTCGTGGGAAGCGATCGGGAGATGGGGTGGGGCGGCGTCGGAACTTCGCAATCATCTCCGAACGACTTTACTTCAGGCGTGCTGCGTGCCAGAAGTAACTTACGGTTAATCGTCTTCCCGTTAACCTGCAAACACTTTCCCCGTCTACGCTGCCGTGGTAGTAAAAGAAAGGGCGCGATTTCGCGTCTGCCGCCGGCCCAACAGGGCGGTGGTACCTTGTATTCGGGAGTCATGATGGAAGCCATGCGGATTATCGTTCTTGCTGTTCTGGCCTTGCCCGGGGGCGCACAGGTCTTCTGGACTCACCTGTCGAGCGCCAGGGGCGAACTCCCCGTGCCGCCTGCGGAAATGGAGCCCACCGCCAGCCTCACGCTGGATGTAGACAAGGACCGAATCGAGGACGTCATCATTGCGGGCCGGCGGGCTGGTCCGTCCGTGGTCTGGTACCGGCGCGGGGCGGCAGGCTGGTCCCGCTACGTCATTGATCCGGAGTTTCTCCGCATCGAGGCGGGTGGAGCCTTCCACGACATTGACGGGGACGGGGATCTCGACCTCGTCTTCGCCGCGGACGCCGGCGACAACAAAATCTGGTGGTGGGAGAATCCCCATCCCGACTTCCATCCCGAGCGGCCCTGGAAGCGGCGCCTGATCAAGAACTCGGGCGGGAACAAGCATCACGATCAGATCTTCGGGGACTTCGACGGCGACGGCAAAGCCGAGCTGGTCAGTTGGAACCAGGGGGATCGCGTGCTTTTGCTCTTCCGGATCCCGCCGGATCCCAAATCCACCGAACCGTGGCCCGGCGTGGTCATCTACCGCTGGACGGAGGGCGAGGAGCACGAGGGCCTTGCGGCCGCCGATGTCAACGGCGACGGCAAGCCGGACATCATCGGCGGAGGCCGCTGGTTCGAGCACAAGGGCGGCGACAATTTCGTGGCCCATGTGATTGACGACGGCTACCGTTTCTCGCGCGTGGTGGCGGGCGATTTCATCCGCGGCGGTCGTCCCGAAATCGTCTTCGGCCCGGGCGACAACATCCTGCGCGTGAAGATGTTTGATCTCCGCCGCGGGCGATGGGAAGCGCGGGATTTACTGGGCTTCGACGTCAACCACGGCCATAGCCTGCGCGCCGGCGACATTGACGGCGACGGCCACCTGGATCTGTTCGTGGCGGAAATGGCCAAGTGGAGCGGCAAGGGCGTGGATCACCCCGATGCCCGGATGTGGATTCTTTATGGGGATGGCAAGGGCCGCTTCCGCATCCAGGAGCTGCACCGCGGCCAGGGCACGCACGAGGCGCGTCTGGCGGACCTGGACGGCGACGGCGATCTGGACATTATCAGCAAGCCTTTCCGCCACAACTACCCGTTGATCGAGGTATGGCTCAACCAGGGAAGGAAGCCGCTGGCTCTGGATCGCTGGGTGCGGCACGTCGTGGACGCCGAAAAACCGTGGCGCGCGATTTTCATCGCCGCGGGCGACCTCGACGGCGACACCCGGCCCGACATCGTCACGGGCGGCTGGTGGTATCGCAACCCGGGCCAGCCGGGAGGAAACTGGGAGCGCCGGGATATTGGCGACCCGTTGCGCAACATGGCCGCGCTGTACGACTTCGATGACGACGGACGCCTCGACGTCCTTGGTACTCAAGGCCGCGGATCCGAGAGCAACGCCGTGTTCATGCTGGCGCGCAACCTGGGGCAGGGACGCTTCCAGTTGCGCGAGCTGGCGCGCGGCGTGGGCGATTTCCTGCAAGGCATCGCCGTCACCCGTTTCGGTTTCCGCGGCCCGCTCGAAGCCGCGCTCTCCTGGCACAAAGCCGGACTGGGGATTCAAATGCTCACTTTCCCCGACGGCAAGCTGCGAACCATCTCGGAGTTCTCTCAGGATGAAGCCCTGAGCTGGGGCGACATGGATCGCGACGGCGACATGGATCTGCTGCTGGGCACTCGCTGGCTGCGCAACGATGGCGATTCCTGGAGTCTGCACCTGATTCACCCCACGCCGGGCGATCCCGATCGCAACGTTCTGGCGGATATCAACCGCGACGGGCGGCTCGACGCCGTGGTCGGTTTCGAAGCGATCAACGTTCCGGGCAAGCTGGCGTGGTATGAACAGCCCGTTGACCCCACCGCCCAGTGGACCGAACACGTCATCAGCCTGGAAGTGATCGGTCCCATGAGCCTGGACGTGCGCGACATGGACGGCGACGGCGATCCGGACGTGATCGTGGGCGAGCACAACTACAAGGATCCGGCCTCGGCGCGCCTGATGATCTTTGAAAACGCGGACGGTCGCGGCCTCCAGTGGAAGATGCACCTCATTGCGAAGGGCGACGAGCATCACGATGGAGCGCGCGTGGTGGATATAGATGGGGACGGGGATCTGGATGTCGTTTCCATCGGTTGGAGCCACGGGCGCGTGTTGTTGTACGAGAACAGGGCGGTCGCGCGCTGAGAGACTCCGACAGAATTTACCGCACCCGCTCCGGCGCGCCCACCGTCACGCGAAGCGGATGCAGGATCCGATGGACGGCGCGTGCGACGTTTTCGAAGCCCGTGTCTTCCACGAAGCCTATGCTGAAGCGGGCGGGCGCCCGTTGTAACCTCTGCCAGCCCTCCGCCTTGGGTCCCCGCCCGAAACCGAAGACCGTCATCCCGCCTTCGCCGAAATGCCAGAACTCGTCAATGACCGGCTCCTTTTCGTGAAGCAGGAGAAAGAGGACGCGGGCCAGCCTGGCGTCGCCGAAGTACACCCACTCCGGATCGGGCAGATCACCGTGCCAGGCGTTTTGCACTCCCTGATAAGGCGGCATCTCGAAGCGCCGGCCGCTGGAATCCACCCAATAATCCCGCAAATCGAATTCTCCGCCCGGCGTGCCCTCGTAAAGGATCCAGTAGGGCTCCGGACCCTTGCGAAGCAAAGTCATGGTGGCGTACCAGGGGTAAATGTCCCAGTGCAACGCCCAGCGCTCGTCTTTGGTTTCCGATAAAATCCGGACGCGCAGCGGCCCCACTGCGGCGACGCGACTGGGTTTGTTGCCTTCTCCGGGGCCCGGATGAAAGCCTGCCGGAGCAATGTTCGGAATGCCCCGGTAATTGCCCTTCGGCCCGCCTTCAGGACGATAACTGATCCAGTCGTTGCCGTCGCGGTCTATCATGCTCGCGAATCCCGAACCATGCTTGTGGTAATAGTAAGTTGCACTGGGCGTGATGATTCGAAAAGTCTCGTCGCCCTGGTAGACTCCCGCATCCTCGATTTTCACCAATGGGTCGAATGGGACGCGCGAGTAACTGCGAAGGGCCTCGCCGAAGTACAGGTGATACCGCCGCGTGCGCCCGGCAGCGAGAGCGCCGCGCAACCAGAACACCAGGGTCCCCTCCGCCCGGCGGGCAGCGTCGAAATGGGGCGCCGGATCGAACTGAAAGGGAACCTCGAAGCCCATCGCTTTTCCCTTTGCGTCTATCTCTTGCAGCCGCAGCGAGTCCGGCGCGAACGAAGCGCGGCTGCCTGCGGCGCGTAACAAGTCCGTGAAATTTATTTCCAATTCAACGGCCTGGTCGAACCTGTCGTAACTGCCGGCATGAACTTCGATAACCGTCCGGTAAGGCGGCAGGTCGCCAGCCGCCGCAAAAACGTAACCCCATACCAAACTCGCCAGACCGAGGGCGCTGCTTCGTATGACAAAGTTCATGGCTTACTCCCGCGAAGGATCTTCCGTGCGATACCGGATCACGAGGGCCGGACCCGGCTCAAGAATTTCGATCCCGTGATGGTCGGTGTCGGAAAGGAGCACGATCTCGTTGCGTCCCTGGCGAATGAGCCCGGTCGGTACTGGTAGCCGTGTGTAGATGACATCGTGGCGTCCGTTGCCCGCCACTTCCAAAGCGTGGCCGTTGAAGGTGAAATATTCGCGGACGTTGCCCCGGCCGCCGTCCCAGACGACCGTGTGCAGCTCGGCTCGCTCGATCCGGGCCGGATCCACGTCCACCAGGATTGCTGCCACCCGCTTCCGCCCGGCGCGCGACCAGAAAGGAACGGGCTTCTCGCCGGTGGGCAGGAGTTTCACGGCCGCAGCGCGGGCGCGACGCGTCGCCAGGCCGGTCCGTGCGGCAGTTTCGTAGATCAGTTGCGGCGCGTCCTTGAAGGTCACCGTGGCGCGCACCGCCATGTCCTGCTGATCCGGCAGCATCGAAGTGTCCCAGGGGATCGCGAAGGGCGGCGCTTCAGCGCTGCCCAGGTGCCCGTATGGGCGACGCTGCTTGCTCATACCGTGCCAATCGCGCGCGAGCGTGTTGCCGTTCTCGTCATAGCCTTCAAAAAAGCCGAAATAGTCCACGCGCGCGATCCGCGACAACGCCTCGGGGGTCGCCTGGAGGCTTACCTCGAAGACTTCGGCGTCCGGTCTGGGCCGCACCACCACGGCGGCGTCGAAGTCTTGTAAACCGGACGCCGCAAGATCGGGATGCGAGCGGGGCAGCAAGGCGCGCAGGCACGCGTTGTCCACGATGAAATGACCCCAGAAAGACGATCCCCGATCGCAGGCGAATTGCAACGCGTTATAGCCTGAGACCAAATCGGTTCGCTTCAGCCGAAAGATGGGGTACTGGTGGGTGCACTGGCCCGCAGCCGTGCCAACCTCCGGAATTTCGTAAGTGGTTCGCCCGTTCAGGGTGACTCGCTTGCCCGCGGTGCCGGGATGCCCGCCCCAAAGCTCCAGATACAGTTCGGCGCCGTCTATTCGCAGCAGGTCCTCCTCCATCCGGATGTGCATCATGCCGCTGCTGCGGACCTCTTTGCGATAGGCGAACCGCGGGTCGAGGACCACTTCCGGAGCGTTCACCCGGAACCGCGGGTCGGGCATGGGATTGCCGTGTTCCAACCCAGGTTCGAACCACCAGAGCCGCACGAAGCGACCTTGGGCGGATTCCTGCGAACTGTCGTGAATCGGTTGCGCTTCTACACGGGCGAGGAAGCCCATCAGCCCGATCAAAAAGGAGATCCAAATCTCTCTGGCCGCCGTCATCGCACACCGCTCGTTCGGGTTCTCACTGGATAGTAATCCGGATGGGCCCCGACGCGGGAGTTAATTACCGTAAACTGCTGCTGGCGCCGCCAGGGGCGGCAGCCCCGCTCCTGTCGAGGCCCTCCCGGATTAGCCGCCAGGGGGCGTGCGATGTCGCAACCGTTGCCCGGGAAGGCGTCAGAAGACGGCCCGCACCGACAACTGCACAACCCGGTTGCCGCCCGCCGTCTGGATCACGCCGAACGTCGCCTTGCTGGCCATGTTGGTGCCGGGCGCATCCCACTGCGGGCTGTTGGTCACGTTGTTTGCGTCCGCCCGGATGTCCAGATTGATGCGCTCGTAGATCTGAAGGCGTTTGATGATCGAGGCGTCCAGGGTCTTGCGGTGCGGCGCCCGGAGCTCGGCGAAGTGGGGCGGCTCGGGCGGCACCATGTAGGGAGTCGGCAGGGAGGCGAAAGCCTTGGTATCGAAGTAGGGATTGAGCACCTCGCGGGTGACAGGATCCACCCGGTCGCCGATGCGATCACGGATCGGCCCCTTCTTGGCCGCATTCCAAAGCCGGATGGGCCTGCCGTTGCTGTCGGTAATGGAGAGCGGGGTTCCCGACGAATAGAAGGCCCGAGCGCTCACGCTCCATCCGCCAATGATGCGGGACCAGAAGCCGCTGGTGACCCAAGGCCTGCCCTTCCCGAAAGGCAGATCGTAAACGAACGCCAGGTTCATCACGTGCGGCCGATCCATGTCGGAGATGCAGCGGTAATACCGTTTGTTAACCAGGCTGGTCAGGTTGTTCTCGATCATCTTGGAAATCGTGTGGTTGAACACCAGCGTGAGTCCATGGGTGAGGCGCTTTTCGACATTGAGGTACACGGAATGATAAACCGTGGTGGCCGCGTTGGTGAGCATCTGCGTCACGGATGTGAACTGCGGATAAGCAAGCCAGAACTGCCGCTGAGGGATAGTGCTCGAGCTGCCCAAGGGCGAGGTGGGCGGGAGGATCCCGTAGAAGGGGTTGGGCACACGGATGTTCTCCGCGGGTCCCAGCTCCAGATACTTGTCAGGCTTTTCGTTGAGGTTGAAATTCTGGAATCCCTTGACGCTCAGCATGCGCACAAAGGCCAACTCGAGCCGGGTCTGCGCGGGCAAAGCCTGCTGGATGCTGAACTGCCACTGCTGGGAGTAGGGCAGAACGCGGTCTTGGGCGGCAAAGGAGATCGAGTCTCCGACTCTGGCGGCCAGGCCGTCGGCCGCGCCGCGGGGCCTGGTGACGCCCTGCGGGAAGGGATTGGCCAGCGTGGTATATGGGGTCACGCCACGGTCCACCGTACCCACGTAAGTGATCGAAGTGGAGAAGGTGGGCGGGATGGCGATGCTAATATCCTGGTTCTCAATGGCGCTGGCGTAGAACAATCCATAACCGCCTCGGATCACGGTCGAGGGCAGCACTTGCCAGGCGAAGCCAAAGCGCGGTCCGAAGTTGTTCCAGTCGGTCTTGCCCTGCCGGCGAGACACATTGTTCACCCCGGCGAAAATGAGCCCGCCGCGCAGATCCATGGCAGGGACTTTCACGGGGCTGGGCGCATAATAATCGAACCCCCAGCTAAGCTGGTTGAATCGCTCGGTGTAAGGCGTCTCGACCTCCCAACGCAGCCCGATGTTCAAGGTCAACTTGCGGGTTACTTTCCAGTCGTCCTGCACGAACGCGGCAGCGTAGTAGCTACGCAGGGCGTACGGGGCCGGGCCTGAAATGGATCCGGAGACCGGGATCCCCATGAGCAGGCCGGCCATGGCGGTGCCGCTGACCCGGGCGCTCATCGGATCGAAGGGGTCGGAAACGTGAAAGGTGGGCCGGAAGGTGAAGTAACCCGCGGCCTGCGAATCCGGGCTGATTTCGTTCCAGTTGACAACGCGGAAATCACCCCCGATGCGCAGATTATGCGAGCCGGCCAGCCTGGTAACCGTCGGGCGTGCGACGTAAGAGTCGTTGGCGCGAATCTTGAACCGGTGCCCGATCATGTAAAAGCCCTCAGCCATGTCAATGCCGGGCCAGGCCGGCCGCATCTGGTTGGCGAGGATGTCGGGGTGAAGCTTGAGGACCTTGGGATCGAGCTTGTTGCCAGAGAAGACAGTATCGCTCCAGTAACGACTGAACGCCAGCCGGAACGAGGCCACCGTGGTCGGCGAGAAGGTGTAGTCGTCGTTGATGCTGGCGTTATAAAAGTGTCGGAAGTCGGCATTGGGTGTCCCACCGATGGGCGAATCGCGCAACCCCGGAGGAACGGCCTTGAAGTGCTGGCCGTAATCCATGAAGGCGAAACGTCCGAAGAGCCGCTGGCGCGGGCTGAGCAAGTGGTCCACGCGCTGGCTGATCTGCCGGGAGGGGAGGGTGTAATTGGACTGGGCCACCCAGTTATATACGCCGATCTGCGTGGGTACATTCAGATTGGGGGCCGGGTAAACCGACATGATGGCCTGCCCGGTCTCGTTCTGCCGGGCCGGGGGTATGACGTTTCCGGGGAAAGGCTGGCGCAGGACCCTGGTTCCTTCCACCACGCTGGTATCAGGGTCGTAAATCATCAGCGGACCGCCCTGCGGGTTGAGCGTCCTGGAGAAATCCCCCCGCCGCTCCGCCTCGGTCGGCACGCGCGCCGAGTAGGTGGTGCCGCCTTTGTTGCCCTGCCACTGGAACGAAGTGAAGAAGAAGGTCCGGTCCTTGCCGTTGTAAAGCCTGGGCAGGACGATGGGCCCGCCCACCGTGGCGGAGTAAAACTGGCGGTTGTCGGGAGGACGCGGGACGCCGCGCTTGTTGTTTGTCCAGGAGTTCGCGTTGAAAACCTCGTTCCGGATGAACCCTTCGAAGGAACCGTGCAACTCGTTGGTGCCCGAGCGGGTAGCATAACTGACCACCCCGCCGTTAGTATGACCGTAGGCGGCGTCGAACATGGTGGTTTGCACACGCAGTTCCTCGACGGCGTCACCCGAGGGCGAGGTGCCCATGGCGCCTCCTTGCCGCGGCATTACCACCGAAGCCCCGTCCACCAGGATTTCGTTGCGTCCCATGGTCGCACCGCCGCCATGGACGCTGAAGAAGTGTTGCTGAGAATCCGCGAAGGGGCCGCCAAACCACTGGGACTCGCTCCTGACGCCGGGGGTGAGGGTGATCAGGTTGAGCGGGTTGCGATTGGGGAGGAAAAGCAGATCCACGAATCGCCGATCCACGACCAGAGCGAGGTCTGCGGAAGCAGTCTGCAACAGGGGCAGTTCGGCGGTGACGGTGACGGTTTCCGTCGGCGTGCCCACTTCGAGCTGAAAATTCAGCTCCAGCTTTTCGCCCGTGCGGATGACAACCTGCGAGCGCACCAGCTTCTTGAAACCCGCCGCCTCGACCGTGACCGTATAGGTTCCGGGCTCGAGAACCGGAAGGATGTAGTTGCCCTCGGCATTCGACAGGGTGGTGGCCTTGTACCCGCTGCCTTCCTGGACCGCGGTGACGCTCGCTCCCGGGATTACCGCCCCGCTGGGATCACTGACACGCCCGAGCAGGGACCCCCGGTAGTCCTGGGCGGCGAGGATGGACAACAACGCTGAGCCAACAGCCATGAAACGAGCCCACATCGTTACCTCCTTCGGCGCCTGGTGGTGTGTCGGCCGGCTGCGGGATCCTCTGCCCCCGATCGAGGGACCGGCTCAAGGTAAGCGTCAGACCAACCACATTCTTGACGGGCGGTAGGTTTTTGAGTTAGTCAGCGGTTTGCCTCAGCCGCCGCGAGACGCCGCCCAACGAGAGGGAGTAAGTTCCCCGACGCGCTGGATGCTGGTCGTCGCCAGCCGCGGCAAGACGTCCGCCAGGTAAGCGCGCAGGTCCAACCCGAGCCTCTTCGAGGTCTCCACGACCGACAGGATCGCCGCTACCTTCGGCCC
>Ga0197142_1001527_pt1 | contig 21089 bp, 13 predicted proteins | sample GBS60_MetaG_FD_148614 | JGI IMG/M metagenome (GOLD analysis project Ga0197142, IMG submission 148614) | Sediment microbial communities from Great Boiling Springs, Gerlach, Nevada, United States - GBS 60_MetaG | ecosystem: Environmental > Aquatic > Thermal springs > Hot (42-90C) > Sediment... | reverse complement strand
AGCCTGCAGGAAGACCCCCCGCCGTCCTAACCCGCCTCGACACTCTTGCTCTTTTGCCGCCGAAACGTTTGGGGTAGAATTTGTATTAATGAGCGGAGACGGGTGGTAAACATAAATACGCAGGATGTTTCCCATGGAGCGTAAATACAAGAATCCCCCTATCCTAGAGGCCATTTGCGAATTTCGGCTCACGCCGGATACTCCTTGGGATCTTGCGATTCCGGGTCTGTTTTATGAAAGAGTCAAAGATAACTTTCCGCATCGAGAGCAGAGGATGGTTCAAGAGATTGTAGTGAGGGGAATTCCCCAGAGCTTCCAACATCGGGTGCAAACGACGGAGCGGGTGCTGTTTTTTGTACCGGATAGAAGAACATTAGTTCAAATAGGACCTCGCCTCTTGGTGATCAACACCACCAAACCTTACCCGACCTGGGAAGGTTTCAAACCCTACATCAAGAAGGCATGGGAATCCCTCCAGCAGGTGGTAGAGGTCCGAGGTCTGGAACAGATGGGACTACACTACATCAATCAGATCGAGCTGCCGTCCCAAGAAGCCAATCTAGAGGAATACTTTGAGTTTTACCCTTTTGTTGGAAAGCGGTTACCCCAACGGATGGTCGGGTTCATTTCGGGAGCGGAGTTCGCTTATGCGGAGAATCGAGATCACTGCCGAGTCCAGTTAGTCCCAGCCATTTCCGAATCCTCCCAAATGGTACTCATCCTCGAAATACATTACTTCCTGGCCCGTCCGCGTGCTGTCAGCACGAACGAGGTATTCGCCTGGCTTGAAGAAGCCCATGGCCGACTCATAGAGATTTTTGAAGGATGCATTACCGACAGATTAAGGCAAATATTTGACGTAACATTTTAGCCGAATGGGGGGCGTGCTTAGCAGGCCCGTCCGGGGGGTTCAAGGCGGATACCTCCGAAGGTATCGGACCTGACAAGCAGGTCCCTCCGGGAGTTCTTCATTCGGCTAAAATGTTACTATTTGACGAGGAACAATAACATGGCAGTCGTTGCAAAAGTCGAAAGGTCATCCTGGGACCCTTGGATATCCAGCACGTCGGCGGAGTATCCCCGCACTCAGGCTGACAAAAGTAGCCGCTGGCAGCGTTTGATAACCAGTCCCTGGGGATTTGCGCCTACGGAAAAAACAGGGCAACCGGATTTTCAAGAACCAGCCCCTGCCCGTGCCGATGATCTGGAAATGATTTCTCTCCACCTACTGGTCAGTTTGTGTGAAAAATGGTCGCTCTCGTCAGAATCCATCCATGCAAACATAAAGAGGCTTCTCGAAAGCCTTGTGTCCCAAGGGGTTCGGATCGGGCAGCTAAGGAAAACCTATGAATACCTGATGCGATTCCCTGAAATGATGGATGTTGTCGAGCAGGCTGTTTCCTTGGCACGAGACCATCTTCCCGCGGCGCAGCTCCAACTGGAAGTTTACCAGGATCCCGAAAACGAGGATGAGCACTTGGTGCTCTATGCGAGATTTCCCCGCTACGACGCTGCCACGATGGAAAGCATTCGGTCGGTAAGAGCACTATACCGGCCTTTACTTTCGGGCAAATCGGGATGGTTCCTTTTGACCACGGATTTTCGGCCGCCGGAGTAGCTCTTGGATGCCATGGGATTGGAGAAAGTTGGTAGCGAGTGTCCAGGGGATTTGGTCCTCGAAATCGTCCGGCAAGGTCGGCCATTTGATTGGAGAGAATTTTTGGAACTGGCCCGGGACTGGAAAGATCGCTCCGGAGCTGCCTACTCCGCCGAGGCAGCAAACCGGGCATCTGTCAGTCGGGCTTATTATGCTGCCTTTTGTCATACCAGAAACTATGCTGAAAATAAACTCGGTTTTCGTCGCACCAGCACGCCCAAAGACCATCGCTTACTCCGCGATTGCTTGTTGCAACTTGAGAATCCACCTTGGCCGGAAGTCGCGGAGAAACTGGACGAGTTACGAAAGTGGCGTAATCAGTGCGATTACGATGACGAAGTTTCCGACGTGAAGGGGATGGTCTTAGACGCCATAACGACCGCCGAAGAGATTATCCATCAGTGCCGGGAATAACCCAGGCCTTTTCTTGAAGCGGCGACTTTCCAAATCTCGAATGCGGATTTTGATCACCTTTTGATATTTAAAAGGTTACGATTTTATGGAGTGCAGGAACTTGCTTTGCACCCATTCTTGCCAAATAAGAACTTAGCTAACATTTTTGCCGAATGAAGATGCCCGTGGAGGGACCTGGGTGTCAGGTCCGACGGTGCCTCTCTCCTGGTGGGAGAGGCCGGCCTGTTCGAAGACCTGGCCGGGTGAGGGGGATTTGGGTGGCACAAAGTATCTGGATTCCTGCTTGCGCAGGAATGACACAACACCCATTCCCTTCGGCTAAAATGTTACGAAGAGGAAACTGGTCTGGTTCGGATACCGGCCTTTCGCCAGCAAGACTTCCATTTCCACGCAGGGGACAGCCATCTGAGGCACTTCCGGTTTTTGGTGGCCTTATTTAACTTTAGCCTGCCTGGGCAGAGGCGGCTGATTCCTTCGGCTAAAGTGTTACGGGTATGAGAAGAAATTGCCCCTCACTAAATAGATCCACATCATTGCGAAAGTGGTCCACGTGTTCGAAATACCTTCGTGTTCGTACTTGCCAGGAGTCCAACCACTTCCAGCATTTTGTGGACTTATTTAGCCGGAAATGGTAAAAGCAAAGGAGATGCTGTGATGTGGGTCCGGATGCGGTTTGACATCGGCTGGTCGGACATTGCCTACGGGATTGCGTGTACAGGTCGGCCGTTGGATCGCCGTCGGTTGGAGTGGGAAATCCGCCATTATTGGACCTGTCCGGAACAAATATTCCCTTGCCTTTCCGTGCGCACGGGATTTGATCTGTTTTGGAGCGCCGTGGGCCTGCCGGCCGGGAGCGAAGTGTTGATGACGGCCCTGACGATTCCGGATATGCCGCGGATTGTGGCCCACCATGGTCTAGTGCCGGTCCCGGTGGATGTAGCGCCGGGCACGATGGCGCCTCGGGAGGAGATGCTGGAAAAGGCCCTTTCGCCTCGGACACGGGCCATTGTGGTGGCCCATCTGTTTGGGATCATTGTTCCGATGGACCCGATCGTCGAGTTTGCCCGCCGTCATGGGCTTTTGGTGCTGGAGGACTGTGCCCAGGGGTTCATCTGCCGGGGTTATGAAGGCCATCCGGAAAGCGATGCAGTTATGTTTAGTTTCGGTCCGATCAAGACGGCCACCGCCCTGGGCGGCGCGGTGCTCCGAGTCCAGGACCCGGAAGTTTTACGCCGCATGCAGCAGCGCCATAGCCAATACCCTCGGCAGCCCCGGCGGGCGTATCTCAAACGGCTTTTGAAATATCTGGTTTTAAAAGGGGCTTGTTCTCGGCCGATCTGCGATGTGGTGATTGCTACATGTCGGATGGCCGAGTGGGATCATGATCAAATAATTAGTAACGCAGCGCGTGGCTTCCCCGGTCCTGGCTTCTTCCAGCGAATCCGCCATCAGCCGCCCGATCCGCTGTTGGCCATGATGGTGCGGCGACTGTGGAATTATGACGAAGCGAGGCTTCAAGAGCGGATCGCCCGGGGCGGTTATTTGGATCGGCTTCTGCCGGGGGATTTAGAGCGGCCGGGCAACCGGGCTGCCAGGCATTCCTACTGGGTATTTCCGATCTTGGCGGAGGAGCCGACGACCGTCATTGCCGCCCTAGCTCGGGCTGGGTTCGATGCCACCAGCCGAAGCAGCCTCCGGCTGGTCCCCACGCCCGAAAACCGGCCCGAACTGCACCCGGTATTAAGCCAAGCCCTCTTGGACCGGGTGGTGTTTTTGCCGTTCGGCTTGGAGATTCCGCCCCGTGCGTTGCGTCGGATGGCCGAGGTCCTGGCCGGCCTGGGCAATCAACTGACCCGCCAGCCGCTGGAGGAGATACTCTTGCAAGGCTGTTCGGCCGCTTCTGTTGGTCCCTGAATCCATCCCGTCCTGAAGAACTCTCTTTTTCCGAGGTTCCCCTGGCCTGTGTGTGCAGGGCCGAGGCAAAGTGTTTTCCCCGCCGGAATCGGACGGTTGGGGAAACGGGTTCCTTTTTGCCTGCAATAAGCAAGGCCTTTCCGGCGTTAAGAAAATAGGTAACATTTTAGCCGCATGAAAGGCCAGGAAAGGCGCTGTGTCATTCCTGCGTAGCAGGAATCCAGGCTCCTTATGCTGCCGACATGCCGCTCACCCGGCCCGGCCTTTGCCAGGCCCATCTCTGCCGCCTGCGGAGAGCCGAGTTGGTTCATTCGGCTAAAGTGTTACAGAAAATATAGAGTGATGCAAGTTCCTTCTGAGCCGGCTAGCGACCAAGAGCGTTTTGAGGGCTGGGTCCGGGAGCATGGCCGGGCTGTTCGGGGATACCTGTTGGCCCAGGTCCGTCGGGCTGATCTGGCCGACGAATTGGCCCAAGAGGTCTTTCTTCGAGCCTGGCAGGCGCGGGACCGGTACCAGGAAAAGGGCACTTTGCGCGCCTATTTGATACGAATAGCGGACCGGTTGGTCTGCGACCTAGCCCGGCGTAATGGCCGGTATCCCCAACAGACCTCTTTAGCCGACCAGGATTGGAGTTTCTTTTCCCCGGCCAAGCCGGACAGCGATCCAGTGGCTGCCGCCATGGTCAGAGAAGCCAGCGCGGAGGTCCACCGAGCCTTAGAGCAGCTTTCGGCCCCGCAACGGCGGGTATTGCTTCTGCGTTATTACGGCCAAATGAGTTTTGCCGAAATCGCCCACATTATGGAAATCCCGTTAAATACGGTGTTGAGCCATTGTCATCGGGGATTGGAAAAACTGCGGAAAATCCTAGGGAAGAACATGCCGTGAAAGAAGCGGGACCAGTCCCGCAAACCTGCACAAGCGGCACCGTAACACTTTCGCCGAATGATGCACCTCGCCTCTCCCAGGCAACGGAGTCAATTTTGTTGTCATTCCTGCGCAAGCGGCAGTCCAGAACGTATCCCAGAGTTTCCGATTGCCCACCCGGCCCACAGGAGCAGGCACAAAGCAGCCTGGACTGCTGCTTCCGCAGGAATGACACATCATCCCCTTCATTCGGCTAAAGTGTCACCCTCCATCTAAGGGAGAACCGAGGATGACCGAACCGTGGGAAGAATTACCGATAGAAGAGCTTCAAAAAAAGCTGGAAGCAGCGACTTCTTCCGAGGGTTGGGAGGCCGGGTGGGCTGCCCAGCGCCCTGGGTTCCCGGACGACCGGCCCGTACCGGAGGATGCCGCAGTGGCCCAGTGGAGGCAGGTGTGGAAGGCCTTTGGCCGACTGCTCAACTTGGCCGAACAGACACTGCCGGAACCTGCCTGGAAACTTCCGGCAGAAGGGGCGGAAGGGATGGTGGAACGGGCCTGCTATTGGGTTCCCTGCCCGGCCAGGCATGTCCGGAGTAGGGCCGCTTTGCCCCGGAAGTTGGACCCGCCGGAGCGGAAGTTTGCCCAACCGGAGGCGGAAGGCTATCCAACAGATGGAGCGACCATGCCCCTTGACCACCCGGGCCAGAAGTTTGGCCAACCCGAGCAGCCTTCCTGCCGACCAAGCAGGCCTGTCCGGCCCATTTCCGGGGGGACCGGGGCAGGATGGAGCAGGTACCTGGCGGCTGCGGCAGTCGGAGTGGCGTTGGTGGGCGGTGGGTTTGCGGTTTGGTGGGTTGGCCAACCCAGACCGCAAGGGCCAGACCAAACCAGCCTAGTTTCCGGACTGGTTTCCGGATCTGACCCATCCCCTGGCCGGGATTCCACCGCCGAGTGGCCTTTGCCCATCCAAAAGGACTCTCCTCTCGGCCCAACGGGCAACCGGCCTGCTCCCCCGGCACAGCCGTCGGAAACCCAGGCCTCCGAAACGGCCCAGCAGTCGAGTTCTCCGCCCTCGGACATCCAGGAAACCCCGGCCTGGGATGATCAATGGGAAGACGCCCTGCTTTCGATCCAGCAGATTGCCCGTGAAATCCAAGGCCTCGGCCTTTTCCAAGATGACCCTTTCAGCGGCATCCGACAAAAAATCCAAGAAATCCAAACCGAGTTGGATCAAACGATGTTGTAAGGTCCAAGCCAATCCATGGTTAGATGGTGTGGGTGTTACTTTCGTTTTGCTTTGTTCAGAGGAGGGCGTAGTATGAAGAGTTGGTGGTGGAAGCTCATGCTGGTAGTGGTCTTGGCCGGTTGGGTAAGCACAGACCGGCTCTGGGCGGATGGGGGAAAAGAGCATCCGAAGGAGAAACCCCCGGCCGTGAAGGAAAAACCGGAAAAACCTCCGGTCTGGGAAAAACAGAAGCCCGAAAAACCGCCCCTTTGGGAAAAGGAAAAACCGCCTCTGCTAAAAGAGAAGCCGGAAGCACCGCCGGTCTGGCCGGAAAAACCCCCGGTTTGGGAAAAGGGCAAACCGGAAAAGCCGCCCGTGTGGGAAAAAGAACGTGCCGGCGAGTTTGGGCCGTGGGGTAAACCGCCTCGGCCGGAAGGTAGGGAAGGCCGTCCGCCTCGAGAAAAGGAGTGGGCTGAACCGGATCGACCGTTCCGGGCCGAGAAGGAACCTTCGGATCGGCCGGAGCGATGGGAACGGGAAAAACCGGATCGTCCTCGGCCAGAAGGCAAACCGGACTGGGAACGGGCAGAAGGGGTTCGGCCAAAGCCGGAGCGTCCGGACCGGCCCGACCGGCCCCCATTTGGTCCACCGGAAGGACCGCCTGGCCCGCCCATGCCGCCTCGACCTGATTGGCAGCGCCTCCAGCGGGCCGATCCAGAAATGTTCCGACTCCTCCGGGCCGATGAAGAACTCGAAGAACAGACCCATCGGCTGGCCATGCACTATCGCCGCGTTCCAGACTCGGAAAAAGAGCGTATCCGCAAAGAATTGGAAGCCCTGGTTGCCAAACATTTTGAGGTGCGGCAAGAGCGTCGGCTTTTGGAGGTGCGTCGGCTGGAGGAAGAGCTGCGTCGGCTCCGAGAGGCCATCGAGCGCCGCCAATCCCACCGGGAAGAGATCATCCAGCATCGGCTGCGTGAATTGCTCGGCCCGGAGGATGTGCTGCGATTCTGACTTTTCCAGCCGTTTGGCTTACACCCGCTCATACCGCCCGGGTAGGCCGGTCCAAGAGGCTGTCCCGAAATGCCCCATTTTTAGCCGGACGCCCAACCAACGGGCGATCCCCAAGCCTCCCATAACCCTCTCTTAACTTGACTGTATCCACCGGGAACTAGGACCACAATCTGTGGTGTTCGATCCGACTTATAGCTCCTAAATCTGGTAGGGGCCGGCCGGGCGGATACAGTCAAACTAATAAAAATGGGATTTGGTTAAAGCAGGACGGTTGGAACAGAGATCTGGCCCGCCGCTGGGCTGCCAATGTCGGGACAGCCTCGAAGAGAGCCTAGAGAAGTCATCTTTGCCCAAGGTCCCCCCCTTGTTTCAAACGCTAATTCGGGACACCTTCTTTCCTTCAGGGTCTCGAAATGGCGTTTTCTTTTACCGGGAGGAAGTCGAAAGATGTCGGGAAACCAAGTGGCTCTGGTTACGGGCAGCACACGGGGGATCGGCCTGGGCATTGCAGAGGCCTTGGCTAAGGAAGGCTTCGATTTAGCGCTGTGCGGGGTTCGGCCGCCGGAAGCGGTGCGGGAAATCCTAGCCCGGCTGGAAGCGCTGGGCAGAGAAGTGGCCTACGTTCAAGCGGATGTGGCCCAGGCGTCGGATCGGGCTAGGCTGGTCCAACAAGTGGAGCAACGGTTTGGCCGATTGCATGTGCTGGTCAACAATGCCGGCATCGCTCCTCCGGTTCGAGCCGACCTGCTGGAAGCCACCGAAGAAAGTTTCGATCGGGTTCTGGCCGTCAATCTGAAAGCCCCCTATTTTCTTACCCAACGGGTGGCCCGCTGGATGATCCGCCAGCGTCAGGAGGATGCCGGCTACCAGGGAACTATCGTCAATATCGGTTCCATTTCGGCCACGGTGGTCTCGGTCAATCGGGGGGAATATTGTGTGTCGAAAGCTGGTCTGGCCATGGCCACCCAATTGTGGGCCGCTCGGCTGGCCGAGTTCGGCATCCGGGTGTACGAGGTTCGGCCTGGAATCATCCAGACGGACATGACGGCGCCGGTGCGGGAGAAATACGATCGGCTTTTGGCCCAGGGACTATGTGTCCAGGCCCGATGGGGCCAACCGGAGGACGTGGGCCGGGCTGTGGCCATGCTCGTTCGCGGCGACCTGAGTTATAGTCCCGGTCAAGTGCTGATGGTGGATGGGGGGTTAACCATCCCCCGACTTTAAGCATTGGTATCTCCACATCTTCCTAGTTGGACTCTCTGTAACTATTTCGCCGAATGTAGCACACCGCCTCTCCCCTCGTGGGAGAGGCCGGCCTGGCCTTCGGCCAGGCCGGGTGAGGGGGGTTCCGAAGGCATAAGAAGCCTGGATTCCTGCTTACGCAGGAATGACTCATGGGGCCTCTCCATTCGGCTAAAATGTTACGAGTCTCTTTTACGGAACCGGCCCGACCAGTTGTAGGGGCTAAAAATCGGCTCGAACACCACAGATTGTGGGCATGGAACCCGGTCGATACAGTCAAACTAACCAGTGGGACGGTAACTCTCCAGGTTCTTTTGGAAAGCAAAATATAGACAAAACAGGCAAATTGGGCAATCTTGGTCCCGAAAGGGACTGTCGAACATAGCCTACAAAACCATCTTTTGCCGATTGCTAAAAATCTGGGCTATTAAGAATCCCTTTCGGGACAAGGGGGGAGAAAACTATCTCCTCCGAGATGTATAGATACCAATGGACTATAACAGGCCCGTCCCGAATCCCGAAATGGGTTGCCGCAGGGGCTGCAGCGGCCGCAGCTAAAAGAGTTCTGCCTTATCCAAGTGCCGTGGTATTGGGACTTTTCAAGGGGTGGAGGCTGCTGGAGGGGCATCCAATCCGGCTAAAAAAGAAGTTTGGGATAGCCTCTTAGTGCCGGAGGAGCTTTCTTATTCTGTGTATATTCCCTTGTTTGCTCATATTTCCCAAAGTATTTTGCCAGTAACTGTTTAGCCGAATGTAGCAAATCTGCCATAACCCTTTATAAATAAACAACTTAAGTTTTTGGCTCTTTTTGGGGTGCTAGCAGTGCTAGCAAAAACCCTAACCCATGCCCAGTCCATAGGTTATGGCAAAAAATCTAAGGGTGACTTCATACGGCGAAACGGTTACCTGTGTCAAATGGCAAAGAGTTTCTGCACATTGACAAAATGGGCAATTTATACAGGGATTACATACTGGTTTGAAGGGATTGTGAGGGAAAAACCGATGTAGGCAAAGAGTTATTCTCCCGGATGGGTGGAGCAGTCTCGGACGGGTCGGTCAGGAGGGCCAACCGCGCTGTATTCGCTTCCTAGTAGTGGAGGGGAATTGGCTGGGCCCCTCATATCCTGCCCGGTACCGAACCGGGCATCCCAAAAACCCTCCTGGAGGACCGCCCCAAGGACAATACCTCGTACCTCTTTCCGCCTACTTGACCTCTCCCATGAAGTTTTCTGCTTTTGGCAAGGCTAGTTGGTTTGTCGCTCTGGTGGGGATATGCCTGGTAGGAATATGGGGGTGGGGTTTGCGTGTTCAAGCCCTCGGTGCGGAAGCCTCTTCCGGCCGCATGTCTCCCCTCGTGCGGGCGGTGCAACGTGCCCGGGCAGCCGTGGTGAATATCCGGGGGGAGAAAACCCTGCCCGCTCCGGAAGCCCCTGGTACCGGCGTCGAAGGCGCCCGACGCGTCAACGGTATGGGCACCGGCGTGGCCATTGACCCCCGCGGCTATATCCTGACCAACCACCATGTCATCGACGGAGTCAAGGAAATCCAAGTTACCCTGGCCGACGGCAACCGCTATATTGCCAAACTGATCGCCCGAGACCCGGAAACCGATCTGGCCATTATTAAAATTGATCCGCCTACCCCGATGGCGGTCATCCCGATCGGCCGGTCCGATGATCTGTTGCCCGGGGAAACCGTGATTGCGGTGGGCAATGCCTATGGCTATGAGCACACGGTAACCCGAGGCATTATCAGTGCGTTGCATCGGGCCGTGCAAGTAAGCGAAGCGCAATACTATGAAGATCTCATCCAAACGGATGCCAGCATCAATCCGGGCAATTCGGGCGGACCGTTGCTCAATGAAGACGGAGAGATGATCGGCATTAATGTGGCGGTTCGGGCCGGGGCGCAGGGCATCGGCTTTGCCATTCCCGTCAATAAGGCGATGGAGGCTACCGCTCGGCTATTAGCCGAATATACCCAACGCACCGCATGGCATGGGCTGAAAGTGGGCGAAGTGCCCGGGCAAGAAGGGGTTCGGGTGGAAGCGGTCGAACCGAACAGCCCAGCCGCCCAAGCAGGCCTCCAACCCGACGATGTGATCACCGCCCTCGGCAAGGAGAAGATTCACCGCTCGCTGGATTTCTATCGAATGTTTTTAGAACGCAAACCGGGGGAAAATATTCCTCTGGTGATTCAGCGGGGCAACCAGTCGCATCAACTGGCTTTTACTCTGGCGGCGCATCCCCGGTACCAAGGCCCCAGCGGCATGATCTGGGAAAGCCTGGGCCTAGAACTCCAACCGATCCCGGCGGAAACCTTCAAACAGCAGTATAAAAGCCGGTATCGGGGCGGTTTGTTGGTGGCAGCGGTCCGGCCCGACAGTCCTGCCGCCGAGCAGGGGATACTGCCCGGCGATGTGCTGGTCGGAATGCACATCTGGGAAACCATCTCGCTGGACAATGTGCTGTATGTTCTCCAACGGCCGGACCTGGCCCGGATCAGCCCGGTAAAATTCTATGTATTGCGGGGCCAGGAAACCCTCTACGGCTATCTGCCGGTACCGACCCAGGTGGCACAAACTTCTGCCCGGTCCTCGCAATAAAGCCCCTTGTGTGGAGTCTCCTGCCCGCCACGGGGGGTTCCTCCACCCGGAACAGCTCCGCTGAAAGGGGCCTCCGAGGTAGGTCCGCTTTCTATGGGGTGCTCCTCTTTTCCAAAAGAGGTAACTCAACCTGTAAACCGAAACGCCGGTTTTTGGCCATAACGTATTGCAAAATAAGGAGTTATTTGCGTTCTCCCGGCGGATGGATCCCTTCGGTTCGAGAGGACCGAATCGGCGCTTTTCTGCTGCTTTTTGCCGGGGTTGGGCAGTTGTATTTACAGTTTGAGGAGGTAACATTTTAGCCGAATGGAGGGGCGTGCTTGTCACGCCCACCCAGGGCGATGCAAGGCAGATACCTTCCAGGGATCGGACCTGACAAGGAGGTCCCTGCAAGGGTATCTTCATTCGGCTAAAATGTTACAAACTTCTGTACCATGTAAAATTGACTGTATCTACCGGGCCCCATTACCCCAATCTGTGGTGTTCGACCCGACTCGTAGCCCCTCCAACTGGTAGGGGCCGGTTCCGGTAGATACAGTCAAATTAGCTTGCCTGTAGCTACCGGGAAGTATGACCACAACCTGTGGTGTTCGATCCGATTTGTAACCCCTACATCTGGTAGGAGCCCGGCTTGGTAGATACAGTCAAATTAGGTGAATGGAAGGGCGCGCTCGTTGTGCCCGTCAGACCTGACAAGCAGGTTCAAAGGTACCTTCTTTCGGGTAAAATGTTACATCAAGCGCAAAAAGAGACCTTCCATGATGGTACGAACCCGTTTTGCACCGAGCCCGACCGGATATTTGCATATCGGCGGGGTACGGACGGCCCTGTTTAACTGGCTGTTTACCCGGCGGCATGGCGGCCAGTTTATCCTTCGGATCGACGATACGGATCAAGAGCGCCACGTAGAAGAGGCGCTGCGTCCGATTTTGGACGGTCTGCGCTGGCTAGGTATCGACTGGGATGAAGGACCCGACGTGGGCGGCCCCTATGCCCCCTACTTCCAATCCCAACGGCTGGAAATCTACCAAAAGGCGGTCCAACGCCTCTTGGAGGTCGGAGCGGCCTACCGAGATTACGCCCGGCCAGAAGAAATCCAAGCCGAACGGGAAGCCGCCCAACGGGAAAACCGCCCCTTTGTCTATAGCCGACGTTGGATGGCCGAAACGACCGAGCAGGCCCGAAGCTTCGAGGCCCAGGGACGGCAGGCAGTGGTTCGCTTGAAAATGCCCCGATCTGGCAAACTGGTGCTGCACGATCTGATTCGTGGACCCGTCGAGTTTGATTGGGCGCAGGAGCAGGACCATGTCATCCAGCGGGCCGACGGGACCTGCTTGTATCATTTGGCCAGTGTGGTCGATGATTATGAGTTTCGGATTACCCATGTGATCCGGGCGGAGGAACATCTGTCCAATACTCCCCGCCAGGTCTTCATCGCCCAAGCCCTCGGTTACCCCCTGCCCCAGTATGCCCATCTGCCTTTCGTGGCCGAACCCGGTAGCCGCGTCAAACTCAGCAAACGCAAACTCGACAAATACCTCAAAAACAAAGAGTTTGCTGAGCGGGTCGAACACGGCCGCCGCATCGCTGCCCGACTGGGACTGGCCACCGATCTGGAAACGTTCAATCCGGTCGGGGTCGATTTTTATCGCCTGATAGGCTATCTGCCCGATGCTTTGGTCAATTACCTGGCCCTGTTGGGCTGGGCGCTAGACGATAAACGGGAGTTCTTCACCAGGGAAGAGTTGATCCAATATTTTTCGCTCGAAGCGGTCAATAAAGCCCCGGCCAGTTTCGACCCGCAAAAACTCTGGGCCTTTCAGGATCAGTATATGCGGGCCCTGCCGATGGACCGAAAAATAGAACTGGTCCTTCCGTATGTACAGAAGGTCGGTTGGGCGCCGGAGCCGTGCCCAGAATCCATTCGGGCCAAAATCGCCCAAATTCTCCAAGCCGCCGGCGACCGAATCAAGGTGGCCGGCGACATCTTGGATTACGGCTACTTTTTCGTTCCGGACGACCAATTGGAATACGATCCGGCGGCCGTGGAAAAACGTTTGCGCATCCCGGGAACGGCAGATCGGCTCCGACGGTTCGCCCAGCAATTGGCCCAGGTAGAACCGTTTGAATCTGGCCGGCTAGAGACCATGATGCACGAGTTTATCCGGAACGAAGGGATCAAACTGGCCGACATCATCCATGCCCTGCGGGTGGCGGTAACCGGCACAAGCATCGGTTTGGGCATGTTCGATGCCCTGGCCATCCTGGGGCGTCAGTCCTGCCTGGCCCGAATCGAACGTGCCCTGCAATACGCCCTGTGAGGCGGAGGCAGTACCAGTTTCGCCGAAAGATGCACCCCTCGGAGCGTGCGAACGTCCCGTCATCTTGGGAGTGTGAACGTCTCGTTCGCAAACCTCCTGCGGGCCGGAGGCCTGCACTCCCAGGCCTCCGGGGAGGAGGGAGGTCCGGCCGGAGAACTTGCCTTCTGAAGGAGCCTGTCGGATGCACTGGCAAGAGCCGACCAATTATGAATTTTTGATTCCTGGCCGAATTGTGTTCGGTTGGGGCCGGCGGCAAGAGGTGGGCCGATGGGCCGCCCGGCTGGGGCGCCGAGCCACCATCATTTACGGTACCGCCCAATTCGCCCAACAGGGGCTGCTGGACGAGCTGGCCGACTGGCTCTGCCATGAGGGGGTTACCACCCTTCGGATGGAGCTGATTGAGCATGAACCGCTGGTGGCCGACGTAGATCGACTGGCCGGGCAACTCCGCCAGGACCGGGTGGGACCGGGCGATTTTCTGCTGGCCGTGGGCGGCGGATCGGCCATCGACCTGGCTAAAGCGGTGGCTGCCATGGCCGTCCAGACTGAACCTGCCTCGGTCCAGGATTATCTGGAAGGCGTGGGCCGGGGGCTCCGCCTGGTCGAAGACCCTTTGCCGGTTTTGGCCATGCCCACCACCGCTGGCACCGGCGCCGAAGCCACCAAAAACGCCGTCCTCAGCTCCTATGATCCACCGTTTAAGCGGAGTTTGCGGGACGATCGGCTTTTGCCGCGGCTGGCCCTGGTCGATCCAGAACTGTCGGTCAGTGTGCCGGCGGCAGTAACGGCCGCCAGCGGCATGGACGCCATTACCCAACTGATCGAAAGTTATATTTCCCGCCGTGCGCAGCCGATCCCCCAGGCCCTGTGCGTGCAAGGGCTTCAGTTGGCCTGGACGGCGCTGCCGGTGGCGTTTCAGGAGCCAACGGATCAGCAGGCCCGGAGTCGCATGGCGCAGGCGGCGCTGCTGTCGGGCATAGCGCTGGCCAATTCCGGATTGGGGCTGGCCCATGGGGTGGCCGCTGCACTGGGCGTACATGCGCAGGTGCCGCATGGCTTGGCCTGTGCCATGCTTTTGCCGACGGCCTTGCGCGTCAATGCCCAGGTTCGGCAAACCGAACTGGCCGAACTGGCCCACATGCTGCTGGACCTGCCCGCTGGCTGTTCGGCCGAGGCGGCGGTGCAAGCCCTCATCGAGGCCGTCGAAACGCTTTGCGCGGAGTTGGGGTTGCCCAGGCGGTTAAGCCAGGTGGGCGTCCGACCGGAACAAATCCCGGCCATTGTCCGGGATTCCTACGGCAGCAGCATGCAAGGTAATCCCCGAGACGTGCCCGAACCGGAACTGACCGCCCTGTTGGAAGCCCTGGTGTAAAGCCCGCTGGCAGCATGATGGAATCGGTCTTGGCGGCATTCCTGCCGGGTAACATTTTAGCCGAATGAAGAGACAATTGGAGGGACCTGCTTGTCAGGTCCGATGGGCACGATAAACGTGCCCCTCCATCCTGGGAGGTATCTACCTTGGATCGCCGCTTTTGCGGGCCTGCCAAGCACGCCCCTCCATTCGGCTAAAATGTTACCTTTCTGGATTCCCGCTTGCGCGGGAATGACACACGGGGGGCTGGACAAGGGAATGGCCCCCAGCCAAAATGATGCTGGAGGTTAGGTATTTTCGGTTTTTCCTGTTGCTGAAGGAGGCCAACCATGAAACGAGGGGAATTGGTAGCTTGGATGGTGGTGGTCTTGTGGGCGATTTGGGCGATTCCGGTTGCCCAAGCCCAAGAGAAGTTCACCTATCGGGATTTGATCTGGCGTCTGGTGGATTTGGAGCACTTGGCCGTACTGCCCGCCGAGGGCGAAACCTGCAAACAATGGTCCAGTTGGGATCGAAGAAGCCAGTATGATCCGAAAGAAGATAAATATCTCTCTTGGGATGCTAACGGCGACGGCGACGGCGTCATCCGCAAAGAGGGCGATCTGTTCGTATTTGCGGAGATGGAAGGCCCAGGGTGTATTTGGCGTATCTGGTCCGCCCGTGCCCAAGAGGGCCGAGTGAAAATCTATCTGGACGACCAAGAGACACCGGTGGTCGATCTACCGTTTAAGGATTACTTCACCGGCCAGACCCCGCCGTTTAATTATCCCATGCTTTCTTATGACCTGAACAAGATGGGCTGCAGCGGACAGAACCTCTACTATCCGATTCCGTATCAGAAATCTTGCAAAATTGTGGCGGAGGCGGGTTGGGGCCGGTACTATCAGATCGTCTATACTACTTTTCCAAAAGGAACACAGCTACCCACCTTTTCAGTGCAACTGGCCCAGGAACATGCCCAGGAACTTCAAAAACTGAACGATTGGCTCCGGGACAAGCAGGGCACCGATCCGAAGGGGGACCGGCCTGGCCAGGAGGTCGTCAAGAAAGAGGTTCGGCTGGAACCCGGGCAGGTGTACAAAATGACTCTCCAGGGTCCCCGGGCGATCACTGCGATTCGGTGCCGCATGGCATTGAAAGATCGTCAGGACGAAATGGCCGCCCTCCGACGTCTGCTTCTGCGGATCACCTTCGACGGAGCGGAAAAGCCGCAGGTTTGGTGTCCGGTGGGCGACTTTTTCGGCACCGCCCCTGGCTACAACAAGTATAAAACCGTACCGACCGGCATGACCGACCAAGGCGCCTATGCCTATTGGTACATGCCTTTTGCCCGTTCGGCGGTCCTGGAACTGGTCAACGAAGACCAGACGGCCCGTGAAGTGGAATACGAACTGGTCCATGCGCCGCTGGCCCGTCCGTTTGAACAGTTGGGCCATTTCTACTGCAAATGGCATCGGGATACCTTTGAGGTTCCGGCGGACCGCTGGCCGGATTGGTCGCTACTGCGCACCAAAGGCCGAGGCCGATACTGCGGCGTGATGCTTCATGTGTGGAACCCGGCGGGCGGCTGGTGGGGCGAAGGCGATGAAAAGTTCTTTGTTGACGGAGAAAAGTTCCCTTCTACCTTCGGCACCGGCAGCGAAGACTACTTCGGCTACGCCTGGTGCCATCCGGGCCTGTTCCAACGCCCCTTCCACGCCCAAACCATGACCAGCAATAACAAAGGACATCAGTCGGTCCTCCGCTGGCATCTGGCCGACAATGTGCCCTTCCAAAAGGCCTTCGACAGCTACATCGAAAAATATTTTAGTAACGAAGAAAGGGGGACCCTATATGCTGTTACCGTAGTTTGGTATCAGGCGCCGGGCGGCAAAGACTTTTATACGCCTGTACCAGTCCAAGATCGCCATGATTACTACGCCCCGCACGCACTGTTGGGGAGTCATTTCAAAATCCTCGGCAAGCCGCCTGGAAAGGTCGGCATCCAGAATATGAGTCAATGGGCTAAGGATGGTCGCCAATGGCGAAGCCACGATCAATTTTGGTGGCGGGAGGCCAAACCGGGTGATAAGCTCAACCTAGCTCTCCCGGTCCTAAAGACGGGTACCTATCGAGTGAGCGTTATTTTGACCAAAGCCCGTGACTATGGGATCGTCCAGTTTTACATAAATGACAAAAAAGCCGGCGAGCCCATCGATCTTTACAATCCCGAAGTCGTCAGGACGGATCCGATTCCGTTGGGAACCTTTGATCTGACCGAAGGCGAACATACTTTGACCGTGGAGATCGTCGGCGCCAACCCCCAGGCCATCAAGGCCTACATGTTCGGCATTGACTATGTGAGCATCGAGCCGGTCAACCGGTAAGCATGGCCCTCGGCTGTGAAGAAGGTTACACTTTTTAGCCGAATGAAGCAACTTGCCTTTCCCCACCGCGGGAGAGGCCGGCGGGGCTGAAGGTACCGCCGGGTGAGGGGGGCTGCTGGGAATGCGGGCCTCCTGCCCACATAAAAGGGCGGAGGAGACGTCCGCTTTCCTGGGATATCTCTCCATTCGGCTAAAGTATTACCGAAGAAGAAATACTTCCGGAACGTCTTTGGCGTTCACGGAGCGGTAGCCTCTTTCAGGACGGGCCACTGAGTGCGGAGCCGGACCTGCAGGGACGATAGCTCCGCGAATACCGTGCCGTGCCGTCCGGTGTGGAAGATGCGGGCGCCGGCGGAACGATAGTGATGTTCTGTTTCTTTGGTCGGCAGGAACCGGCCGCCGCTGATGACGGCCCAGTGCGGCCGGCACCATTGGGCCAGTGCAGCCGGTTCGCTCTTTCGGCTTCCATGATGCGGCACGAGCATCAGATCGCACGGCCAGGCCGGTTCAGCCAAGAGCCGTCGGATGCCGGGCGGTTCCAGATCGCCGGTGAGCAGTACCCGACGGCCATGAATTTCCAAGCCTAGGACCAGGCTGTTGGCGTTGTCGTTTCCGGGTACTCCTTGGACCGGAGGATGGAAGACCCAGCAGGTCACTCTGGGTGCCGGCTGCCAGGACCAGGGAGCATAAATACTGTAGATGAAAACACCTTCCCGGCGGATTGCCTCGTATAACTCGTAGAGCGTGGCTTCTCCGGCATAGTTTTTTGCTTGGCGATTCTCCTGGCGAGAACTGGACAAAACATTTTGCTTCGCCTGATCGGTAGCAGCCGCTTTCTGGGACATATCGCCAGCAGTGGGTTTCTTCACCGATGCGAAATCCGGTTGCGATGCCCTCCAAAGTTGGCCGATTTGGCGAAGCATCCCGGAAGGCAGGATCACCCGATCAATAGAAATCCGTTCCATAAGATCGGGCAGGGCATTGTAGTGATCCTGATCGGCATGGCTCAGGAAGACGGCGTCCAGCCGACGGATGCCCCGGGACCAAAGATACCCGGCGATCAGCTCGGCGGTATGTTCGGGCGATCCCACCGAGCCGGCGTCGTACAGCCAGGTTTGGCCATCCGGCAAATGGAGGACCACTGCCAACCCATGGCCTACAGAAAGAAAAGTACACTCCCATTGGCCGGGTTCGTTGCGCCGGAGGGATTGGAGGATCGGGTTGGCCCAAAGGCCAAGGACAATCCAGGCCAGCAAGGCCCCCAGCGCCCACCGAAGCGCTAGTCGCCTCCGGAACCAGACCAACCAGACGGCCAATCCGCCGTAGAAACCTGCCAGCCACCAACCGGCCGGCCCGGGCGTCCAAAGATAACTTCCCGGCCACTCGGCAACCCGCTCAATGAGCCATTTGAGACCCTCCAGGCAGAAATAACAGAGGCCGGCCAACAGGCGTCCCAGCGGCGGCCATATCCACCCCACCATCAGGAAAAGGCCGCCGCTGATCATGGCGCCCAGCATCGCAAACCAAGCCGGCACATTGAGCAGCAGGCCGGATAATGGACATAAATGCATTCTTGCCATGATCAGCGGCGTTACCACAGCCCAAATGGCCGCTCCCGCTAGAAACATAAACCCCATTGTCCATACCAGCCAGCGCAGGAAGCGTTCGGTTCGGCTCATGGAGCGGAGGATCAGCCGATCCAGCGGGTCTGCCGCATCCAACGGTCCCAACCAGGTCCATACATAATCCTTCCATCGCCGCAGGAGTTGCCCAACTGACTCCTGGCCTTTCGGCAAAACTCGGTTCTCAAGCAGTTCGCACACTTTACGGAGCCAGCTTTGTGCTGGACACCAAGTGCCGCCGTGCGCCTTCGGCGGATTGGGGCGGGTCAATCGACCTTCCGGGGCCAAAAGAAACAGCGCTCCGACAGAAAGGAAAGACAGTTGAGTTCCCAGCCGAAACAGTTCGGTGGGATTTAGGGCCAAGATGATTAGACCTGCGGCGGCCAAAGTGTTCCACCCGAAGGGGCGTCGGCCTGCCAGGGCGGCTAGGCAGGCCAGCTCCACCAGCACCGTAGCTCGCACCGTGCACGGACGGGCGCCGGAAAGAAACATGTAGGCCAAACACGCACCGGCCACCACAAAAATCTCCACCTTGTGCCGGGCCCCGGCCAGCCGCATCAACACCCAAACCAGCAACACCACCATCCCAACATGAAGGCCGGAAATGGCCAATAAATGGACCGTACCTGTCCGGACGAACGCTTCCGTGTAATCAGGCGGCAATTCCTCTCGAAGCCCCAGCAGGATGGTGGCTGCCAGGTGGGCCGGGTGGGTTGTTCTAGATGCTTCGGATTCGGCGGAATCGGTTGCCTCGAAATCGGTACCCCCTAAGCTTGCAACTCCATCCGAAGGGTCAGCGCCGGTATCCGTTCTGGCGGAGCTGCTCTGCGAGTTTGGCATATACTGGAGGAATCGCGCAGCGCTATGCCGACGGAAGGCGTCCAGGAGTCGATCGGGCCGATACCACGCTGCGGGATACATCAGTTCAATACATTCCGGCCCGGAACAACTCACCGTACACAAGACCCGATAGCTGCGCATGACCTCCGCAAAATCGTACTGTCCGGGATTAGCTGGCGGGGGAATCCGGCCCAATTGGCCGAAAATCCGTATCCGGTCGCCCAGACCAAATCGGCCCGTTAGCTCCTCTAGCCGACCAGCGCTGACCCAGACCAAAACACGCCCGACTGCCGGACGCCACTCGGTCCGGTCCCGGATGCGGCCCACAGCCGCCACGAAGCGAAACCGCCGGAGATTTTTCTCCCGTTGCCATGGCTTTGTGCTAGACAAAGGTACGGCATAGGGCGTGCTCAGCACCGTGGCTTCCAGGGCAACGGGCTTTACCGGCCAGCGGTCAGGCCAGGAGTCTCCCTCCCCCCCGAAATCGGCTTCCGGAAGCATTTCTGCCTGGTGGCCAGAGTCCGGCGGGAGAGTGCCATTGGGAAATCGATGGTTTTGGGAGGAGGCGGTTGGTCCGCTTGCATAGCGGGCGATTTCCCAGGGGCTGAAAAGCCGCCAGCGAAGATGATGCCAGGCGCCGCCTGCCGCGGCCACGCAGGCCAGCAGGATCAGCCCAGCCAGCCGATCCTTTCGGCAAGCCCACCCAACCGCCCACACCAATAGGCCCCCGCTGCCTAAGCCCACCCAAACTCCCAGCGGAATGGCGCCATATCGGTCGGCCACGATACCAGCTGACATGGCGGCCAGCACCACCATCAACGGTGTATAGGCCCAGCAGGATAGGCACTGCCCACCTCTTTTGTCCGAATCTATTCGGTGGCCGGAGTTCGTCGGGCCACAGTCCGGTCCCCGCTGCTCAGAAGCCGCCACGTCCGTTCCTGTCGGCTCAGCCTGCCCCTGCCAAACCGTTTCCCTATCTTCCCACCGCTGTCCCAAAGTCCGCTCCATCACACCCCATCAACCATCGAAAAAGCACCCTGCCCAATACCCCCCGCGGGGACCACCGCTGATCCCCTTCCCCGAGAACCGATGCCCTCCTGCCACATCCCCGCTTAGGGATCTTCGCAAATTGTAGAGACGCTAAACTACTCCCTGGTTTTCGGCCACATTGGTGTCGCTTGGGTTGACGATGATGAAGGCGCAAACTGTAAAGGCCCCTCCGAACACGTCCGAAAACCGGCCGATAAGCGGCTGGTTCGTCGTCGTCGAACCCGATGAACCGAAACAAGCATAGAATGCAATTAATTTCTCAACCTGTAAACAGAAACGCCGGTTTTTGCCATAAATTATTGAGAACCTCTGAATAATTCAACGTGGACAAAAGGGAAGTATTTCGGGAGATTTTTCAGAAAACCCCATATATTGAGCTGCTGTCCATGCTAGCATACAATCCATCGGAGGTACCTTGGGCAACCGCAGAGGCCGACAACATAACCAAAAGGCCACCTAGTTCACTATATTTTCAGGATTTTTCAGAGGTTCCATTGCATAATCAAGCAGTTCATTGTCGTCTTACCGACAGATCGATCCGTTCGGTTCGAGAAGGCCGAATCGGTCGTTTTTCTGCCGGTTT
>Ga0197142_1001526_pt1 | contig 21115 bp, 25 predicted proteins | sample GBS60_MetaG_FD_148614 | JGI IMG/M metagenome (GOLD analysis project Ga0197142, IMG submission 148614) | Sediment microbial communities from Great Boiling Springs, Gerlach, Nevada, United States - GBS 60_MetaG | ecosystem: Environmental > Aquatic > Thermal springs > Hot (42-90C) > Sediment... | reverse complement strand
TCCTTTTTGTCATATTTTATTTTCTTACCACAGATTTTTTTTATTCTTTTTCTAGGTTTTTGTTTTTTTTATTTACTCTTTCCTTCAAAAATTATTTTCATCTTATATAGGGAAAAGTGTGCCAGGTTTTTTGTATAATAATTTTTACATTTTTGTTAAGATTCAGGATAAAAATGCAAAATTTTTACAATTTTGTTATCTTTTTTGTTAAATTTTAGGTATTTTTCTTCTTTTTGGAGAAAGTAATGCCATACTTTTTCATACGCCATTCAAGTTGTCTCCTTGAAATTCCAAGCTTTCTGGCAGCGTCAGATATATTCTTTGAATAAGACAGGACATGTTCAATTGCCCCCTTCTCTAACCTATGAACAATAAAAGAAAGATCAACCTCACCGGAACCACTAACTATATCTGTAATTTCTTTAAAACCAAGATGAGAACCTCCCGCATTTTTGGAAACTGATGATCCTACAAAAATCTCTTCTGTTTCGCTTTTTCTTTTTTTCATCACATAATCTCTGATATAATCTGGGATGTCATCGGGTGTAATTACAAGGTCAGAAGATGTTATAACAAGCCTTTCAACAAGATTTTCAAGTTCTCTCACATTACCATACCAATCATAATCTTCAAAAATTAGCATTGCACCTTTCGAGATGGAAATATTTTTTCCATATTTTTTATTGAATTTTTCAAGGAAAAAATCAACAAGAGGTCTTATATCTTCCTTTCTTTCACGGAGTGGGGGGATAAATATAGGGACAACATTTAACCTATAATATAGGTCTTCCCTGAATTTTCCTTCTCTCACAAGCTCTTCAAGATTTCTGTTTGTTGCAGCAATAATTCTAACATTGACTTTCTTTGTAGTTCCACCAATGGGTTCGATCTCTTTTGTCTGAATAACTCTGAGCAGTTTTGCCTGAAGAGAAGGAGGGAGATCACCTATTTCATCTAGAAAAATGGTTCCACCTTCTGCAAGTTCGAACTTCCCCTTCTTATCTGATATTGCTCCTGTGAAAGCACCTTTTTTATATCCGAAGAGCTCACTTTCGAGAAGATTTTCAGGTATAGCAGCACAGTTTATTTTCACAATTTGTTTTCCTCCTCTATATGAGTTCTCATGAATAAGATCAGCTATCAGCTCTTTCCCAACGCCACTCTCACCTCTTATGAGAACCGTAGCATCTGATTTTGCAACTTCAAGACAAAGCCTTATAACCTCTTCCATCTTCTTTGACCTGAAAATTATATTCCCGACTTTCTTTATGTCTGCCTTCTCTCTTGCCAAAATGAAAAAAGAGAACCCAATCATAGTCCCAACAATAGAAAGAAAATCCAACTTCATCTCAACTTCTGTATAATCAGATAATCCACTTATGAATCCCAAATCTCTTCCTTCAACCCTTATTGGAGAGACAATAATCTTGAGTTCCCGAAAATCTATTATATCTTTCCGAGGAGCTCTCATAATTTTTTTTTCTTTCTCCTCCCTCTCATCTTCTTTTGGTCTGAGGGAGCTTGAAAAATTCAGAATATATACAGATGGATTTATTATCCCCATTTCGGTCTCAATAACATGAAAAACCTGCTTCAAAATGCTGTCAAAAACACCATAAGATGAAAGTAGCTTTGAAATCCTTTCCAAGGACGAAATATATTTCAAAAATTTTGAAGATTTCAAAAACTGTTTCTCCTGATTTGAGTTTGAGTAATCTATTCTATCCTCCACAAATAAAATAACCTAAATCACTATTCATTCAATTTTGAAAAATCTGTAAATGTTTTAGGGGCTTATTTTATAATTTTATAAGTAAGATAAGTAAGAGTGCAAAAATTTTTCAACAATATTTTGCACCACTTTGATATTCCAAATAACATATATTTGGTTCAATTTGATAACAAAATTGCGTTAAATAGTGTTTAGTTGAAGCCCCTGCTTTCTTATTTATTTCTATTTTACACCGCTCTTTTCAGTATCTCCATAAATATCTACCAAGTATAACCCAAATATAAATATAAATCTATACTTGGCCAAATAAAAAAAACACCAGTCCGCAAACTTAAACCTGAACCAGGCCACAAACTTAAACCTAAACCTAAAAAAGGATCAACAGTGAAACCATCTTCTTCAACATATTTATAACCACCTCCAAAGGTTAAATATGTTACAGTACCAACACGAAATGCTCCCAAATGTTGATAAAGATAAAAACCTCTAAACCCTTTTTTCCCTAAATATTCCCTTACTCCCACCCTTGCTCCTATTGGAATTATGTATAACATCGTTAGCCCAAAATCCATCGAAACCTTTCTCCCAACTTTTAATTCAAAATTTACATCAGGAAGTAAAAGTATAAAAGAAGAAGCATGCCCAAATCCTACAGGAATAGGTGCAAGAGACAAAATGTTAATTCCTATTCGTATATTTATGTTCTGAACTCTCTAACTGTTTATGTTCTGAACTTTCTAATTGTGTCTCCGAAATCAAAAAAATTATTAAAACCCCTAATAACATAACATAATAGTAATATTTATTTTATTTTAATATCTATTCTAACTCACTTTGTATTTCCTCTTCTTTTCGTTTTTCCATAAATTCCTTCACAACAGCTCTAAAATTCTTAATTTTATTTACTATGAAGAAAAGGGCAAGAGAAAAAAAGTTGAGCAGAATTGATAGAATAGAAAAAATAGTTCAAAGACTTTCTGAGGAGAACGAAAGAGGATTTAAAGAACTCAGAGAAACCATCGCAAGAATTTCTGAAGAAAATGAAAGAGGAATTCAGGCTCTTAGAGAAACCATTGCTAAAACCTCTGCAGAAATTGAGAAAAAGACTTCTGAAAGGCTTGCCAAAACCTCAGAAGAAGTTGCTAAAACATCAGAAGAAATAAGAAAGCTAAAAGTAGAAGTAAGCAAACTCACAGGAAGCTGGGGAGAATTTGTTGAAGGTTTGATAGAACCATCTTCAATAAAATTTATGCAAGAAAAAGGATTCAAAGTTATCGGAATTTATCCAGAAGCAAAAGTCTCAAAAAACGGCTTGAACGCAGAATATGACCTATTTCTGGTTTGTGAAAAAAAAATCAAAAAAAGAACCGAAAAAGTCATTTTGTTGGTATCTGCAAAAACAAAAGTATCATCCAGAGATGTTGATGAACTTTTAGAAGATATGCAAAAATTTTTCTTCTTCCTTGAGGGATACAAAGGTTATAAGCTAATGGGTGCTATTGCAGGAATAAGATTTGGCAGAGGAGCAGATATATATGCTTTGAGGTCAGGATTAATTATTATGAAACCAGCAGGAGAAGTTATGCAAATCCAAGAACCAAAGAAAATTCGATTTGTTCTATCTCGTTCTAAATGATAATGTATGCATATGATCTGATCTCAAAATTATAAAATCCATCTAAAAAGTATATCTAAATTTCCGTTTCCATATAATCAATAGACACCAAAAATTATTAAAACCCCTAAACATATATTTGGTTAAACTTGGGAATAAAATTAGAATAAAATTGTGCAAAATTAGAATAAAATTGTGCTAAATAATTGAAGCTACTGCTTTTCTCTTATTCCATTCTATTTTACACTGCTCTTTTTTAGTATCTCCATAACTTATCTACCAACCCTAAATATAAACCTAAGGCTGACAATAGACATGCTGGAATGAATATCCTACCACCTTATATAGCCTCTGGTAAACCTTTTCAAAAGTTCTATATCAAACTCCTTCATTCTATAATTTTACGGACATTAATTTTGAGCTATCCAATAAAATTTCACGGACATTTTTAAGATCTAATGCGGATACCTTATCTTCTAAATAAATAAAAATATCAAAAAACCGGCAAAGATAAAGATATTAAATAAAGATAAAGATATTAAATTTAAAAATTAAAAATATTGCGAAATTTACAGTGCTCTACTTAATAATGATACACCTTAAAACTATTTATCAAGGAAAACTATTCTATTTATAAGGGAATTTTTAAGCTCTTACCCTAATATTTACTAAGTATGCCAGATAAGATGGGAACAGAGGGGAAGCTATCAGGAAAAGAATTAGATGAAAAAGAAAAGGTAAGAGAAGAAATAGAAAAATTAAGAAAAGAGATTCAATACCACGATTGGAGATATTATGTTCTAAATGATCCCATCATTTCCGATGCAGAATACGATAATCTTTTGAGGAGATTGAAAGAACTTGAGGAAAAGTATCCTGATCTTATAACTCCTGACTCTCCAACCCAAAGAGTCGGAGAGAAAATAGAAGGAGAATTTCCTACTTTCCCGCACTCAATACCTATGCTCTCCCTTGATAACGCATTTTCAGAAGAAGAAATTTACGAATTTGAAGAAAGATTGAAAAGGTTTATAGGAGATGAGGGGATTGTTTTTGAGTATTCGGTTGAGCCGAAAGTTGATGGAGTTAGTATAGAAATTATTTACGAAAATGGTGTATTCACAAAAGCACTAACAAGAGGCGATGGAGTGTATGGTGAAGATGTCTCTCCAAATGTAAAGACAATAAAAAGCATTCCGCTAAGACTTTTAGGTGATAACATCCCAGAGTATATTGAGGTCAGAGGGGAAATATTTATGAAAAGAGATGAATTTGAAAAATTAAATAAAGAACTACTCTCCCAGGGTAAGAAGCCTTTTGCAAATCCCAGAAATGCTTGTGCAGGTTCATTAAAACAAATTGACCCAGCAGAAACAGCAAAAAGAAAATTAGATGCCGTATTTTACGGAAATGGAATAATAAGAGGAGTTGAAATCAAGAACCAAAAAGAGCTACTTGAAAATCTCAAAAATTGGGGGTTTAAAGTTGTCCCGGAATGGAAAATAGTTAAAGGTATAAAAGAAACAATTGAACACATAAATCACATATACTCAAAGCATAAAGAGTTTCCTTTTGAATCAGATGGAGTTGTAATAAAAGTAAATGATTTCAAATTAAGGAGTATTCTCGGAGAGAAGGCAAAAAGTCCAAGATGGGCGATAGCATATAAATTCCCAGCAGAAGAGGTAACAACAAGATTACTTTGGGTTGAGTTCCAAGTCGGTAGAACAGGAACATTAACTCCTGTCGCTATATTGGAACCTGTAAGGATAAGTGGAGTTCTTGTCTCCCGAGCCACTCTACATAATTTTGATGAAATAAGAAGAAAAAATATAAAAATAGGAGATTGGGTTTGGGTTAAAAGGTCAGGCGATGTAATTCCCGAAGTTATAAAAAGCATTGAAGATAGAAGAAAAGGAATAGAGGTAGATATAGAAGAACCAAAAAAGTGTCCCGCATGTGGAGCTGATTTATATCGTCCAGAGGATGAAGTAGCACTGAGGTGTCCTAACATGTCTTGTCCTGCACAACTTATTGAAAGAGTAAAACACTTAGTATCAAGAAATGCATTTGATATAGAAGGTTTAGGAGAAACTTTCATAGAAAACCTTGTCAGCAAAGGAATTATAAAAGATATTTCAGATGTCTTTTACCTGAGAAAAATAGATCTTCTGAAATTTCAGGGAGTAGGAAATATTCTTGCGACAAAAATAATAGAAAGAATAAACAAGAAAAAAGAAATTCCTCTTCATAGGTTCATATTTGCTCTTGGAATAAGACATGTAGGGGAATCCGTTGCAAAAATGATTGCAAAGCGATTCAAAACACTTGATTCATTCTTGAAAGCAAATTATCAAGAGATAGCATCAATCTATGGGTTGGGTCCGGCGGTTGCGCAAAGCGTCGTCTCCTTCCTCAAAGACGAAAAAAACAAAATATCTATAAAAAGAATGCTTGAAGCGGGAGTAAAAGTATTAGACTACAAAGAAGAAGACCAGCAAATAAAGAAAGGGAAACTATCAGGGAAAATTTTTGTTTTTACTGGGACACTAAAAAGTATGACCAGAGAAGAAGCTAAAAAATTAGTTATAGAAAACGGAGGAAAAGTCACGGATACGATTACATCATCCGTAAGCTACCTCGTTGTAGGTGATCTTGAAGGTAAGACCACAACCTCAAAACTTCAAAAAGCAGAAAAACTCGGCATAAAGAAAATAACAGAAGAAGAATTCTTGAAAATGATAAAGGAATAAATGCTGAAGAAACAACAGAAGAAAAGTTAGATTTTGCGGATTAGACAAGAGAGATAAGATTGGGAAAATGAAAACAAAACAGAACAGACAAAATCAAACAAAATGAAAAAATAGTATAATTGAAAAATTTCTGGTCAGAGCAAAATTTATTGAAAATCATTACTTGAATTGAAAACTCATTAATAAGAAAATATTTTAAGCTGTTCTTTTATAATAAGATATTTTTTAAAGAGGTGATTTAATATGAAGGTACGACCATCTGTAAAGAGAAGATGTGCAAGTTGCAGAGTTATAAAGAGAAAAAATAGAGTTTATATTATATGCGAAAACCCAAAACACAAACAAAGACAAGGATAAATTAAAAACAAAATAGAAAGAAGAAAAGAGAGGTGAAAAAGGGATGAGAGTATTGGGAAGAGATATTCTTGACAAAAAGAAAGTTATCCCAGGTATTAAAGATATTTTTGGCGTAGGAGAAAATATGGCATACCATATCGTTAGCATGGTAGGCATAGATTACACTAAAAGGATAAAGGATTTAACAGAGGAAGATGTTGCAAAAATAAATGCCGCAGTTGAAAGATTGGGATTAAAAGTTGAAGGAGATCTGCGAAAAGAAATAAGCGACAATATCCAGAGGTTAAAAGATATAAAGTGTTATAGAGGACACAGACATGTAGTAGGCTTACCAGTGAGAGGTCAAAGAACACATTCTAATGCTCGAACAAGAAAAGGTCCAAGAAAACACAGAGTACTTGCAAGGAGAAAAAAGAAAAAATAAGAAAAGAAAGATAATAAAAAATAAAGGAGGTCGTAAAGATGGCACAAAGGAAAAAGAAGGTAAAAAAAGTTCCTTATGCTATAGCGTATATAAAATCAACATTCAACAATACAATTGTATCGTTTACAGATCTTGATGGGAATGTTCTTACATGGGCATCAGCCGGAGCCGTTGGATACAAAGGCACAAAAAAGGGAACACCTTATGCAGCTCAAAGAGCAGCTTCTGAGGCGGCCAAAAAGGCAAAATCAATATACGGAGTTGAAAAATGCGCAGTATATGTCAAAGGACCAGGTCCCGGCAGAGAAACCGCTATAAGAGCAATCCAAAATGAAGGTATAGAAATAGTTCTACTGCGAGACATCACCCCTATCCCACATAACGGTTGTAGAGCACCAGGAAGAAGGAGAGTATAAAATAAGATTAAAATAATAATAAAAAAATAAAACAACAAAAGGAGGATTATTGATTTTATGGCAATAAGAAGCGAACCAGTATGTAGGTCTTGTAGAAGAGTAGGGATGAAACTTTATCTAAAAGGACAAAAATGCTATACAGAAAAATGTCCTTTTGAGAAAAAAACCTTCCCCCCAGGACAACACGGTAGAAAGAAGAAGATTATAAGATTATCTGACTATGGAGTGAGGCTCTCTGAAAAACAAAAGCTTAAAAAATTCTATTTTATGAGGGAAGAGCAGTTCAGAAAATTCTTTGATATGGCTCTACGAGCAACAGGTAACACAGGAAACAGATTTATTGAGCTACTTGAAAGAAGATTAGACAATGTAGTTTTCAGAGCAGGTTTTGGACTCTCACGAAGGCACGCAAGACAACTTGTTTCACACGGACACATAAAAGTAAATGGCAGAAAAGTTGATATACCATCCTATCTTGTAGATGTAGGAGACGAAATAGAAATAGTATCAAAAGAACTTATACCATCAACCCCCGTCCTGAAAGCTCCTTCGTGGATTGAATCAGATCTGAAAGAAGGAAAGGCTAAAATAATAAGGCTCCCCGAAAGAAAAGATCTTGACCTCAGAATTGATGAAACCCTAATAATAGAGTTTTACTCAAGATAAAGGAGGTGAAATATCTATGCCAAGAAGAGAATTTGAAGGAATTGTAATTTCTGCTGGGAAGATGGATAAAACTGTAAAGGTCCTGGTGGAAAGACTTACTATGCACCCGACCTACAAAAAACACATAAAGAAAAGAAAAAAATATCTCGTTCACGACCCAGAAAACAAATGTAAAGAAGGAGATAAAGTTATAATTAGAGAAGGAAGACCATTCTCTAAACTCAAAAGATTCTATGTTGCCAAAATATTAGGTAATGTTAAAACACAAAACCAAATGGGAGAGATTTTCCCTAATTCCCCTAATACAGCTAATATGAAAGGAGGTAAATCTGCATGATACAAAGAGAAACAAAAGTCGTTATCGCAGATAATTCGGGAGCAAAATGGGGGAAATGTATAGGAATTCTTGGTGGAACCGGTAAAAGATATGCTTATATAGGAGATATAATTGTAATAGCAGTAAAAGGTGCAATACCCCATACGAAAATATCCAAAGGAGATGTAAAAAGAGCAATAGTTATTAGAACAAAAAAAGAATTCAAAAGAAAAGACGGCTCACTTATAAGGTTTGATGATAATGCCGTCGTTATCGTAAATGAAAAAGGAGACCCAGAAGGTACTCGTATATTCGGTCCAATACCAAGAGAAATTAGAGATAAAGGATTCACAAAAATCGCATCCTTAGCCCCAGAAATAGTTTGATAGCTGGGAGGAATAAAAAAATGAGAAAGCTTAAAACAGGAGATGACGTTTTTGTTATCACAGGGAAAGACAAGGGAAAATCTGGAAAAATCCTAAAAGTTTTCCCGAAAGAAGAAAGAGCAATCGTTGAAGGAATTAACAAAATCAAAAAACACCTAAAACCTACCCCTCGGAACCCTCAAGGCGGAATAATAGAGATATTTGGTAAAATTCATATATCTAATCTTATGCTTATCTGCCCAAAATGTAAAAGACCAACAAGAGTAGGAATAAAAATTTTAGAAGATAAAAGAAAAATAAGGTATTGCAAAAAGTGTGGAGATTTTGTTGATCAAATGTAAATAATCAAAAAGAAAAGAAAGAAAGGAGGATAGTAAAATATGCATAGCCAAATTGCACAAGAAAGTAAAAATATAAACCCAAAATACATACCAAGACTCAAAAAACACTACATTGAATTTGTTGTCCCAAAAATGATGGAGAAGTTCAAATACGAAAATCCCTTAGCTGTCCCAAGACTCTATAAAATAGTCGTGAATACAGGAGTAGGAAAATGGAAAGATGATGCAAATTATATCCAAGAAGCAATTCAGGATCTTACTCTCATTACAGGACAAAAGCCTGTCCTACGTAGAGCGAGAAAAGCCATAGCTGGTTTCCATCTAAAAAAAGGAGAATTCGTCGGAATTTCTGTGTGTTTGAGAGGGAATATGATGTATGACTTTTTTGATAGACTCATAAATATCGCCATGCCCCGTGCAAAAGACTTCAAAGGATTTTGGTCAAAAGGATTCGACGGCAAAGGGAATTACAACATAGGAATAAGAGAACATACGATCTTCCCAGAAATCCCATATGCAAAAATCAAATACATAAAAGGTCTAAACGTTACAATTGTTACTACTGCTCAAAAAGACGAAGAAGCAAAAGAACTTCTCAAACTTATGGGCATGCCTTTTAGAGACTAAAATAAAATAAAAATTAAAAAATTTCCTTTGTCTTTCTGCTTATAAAACTTAAATTTATATGACTTGATAAGTTTCAAATTTATGGGAGAAAAAGCAATATCTCAAGATCCTGCAAGTGAGGAAATTTTAGCTGAGCATGAGTTTGAATCAAAAGAAAAAGCTCTTGAAAAAATAATATACCTAAAAGATTCATTTCTGAAATGGAGAAAAAAAACCATAGATGAAAGAGCAAATGTTATACTAAAAATAGCCCGAGAACTCATAGAAAACAAAAAGTTATATGCTGAACTTATCACATCAGAGATGGGCAAACCTATAAGTCAAGCAGAAAGTGAAATTGAAAAATGCGCATATGCCTGCGAATATTTTGCTCAAAACGCAAAAAACTTTCTACAACCAGAACACGTAAAAATTGATCTTGCAGATGAAGCTTATGTGGAGTTTGACCCACTTGGTGTTATCTTGGCAATAATGCCGTGGAATTTTCCATTCTGGCAAGTGATAAGATGTGCAGTACCCGCCTTGCTTGCAGGAAATGTGGTAGCTCTAAAACATTCACCAAATACTTTCTTATGCGCAAAAAAAATTGAAGAAATATTTTCTAAGTATTCTGAAGGAATTCTAATAAACCTTTTTATAAAAGAAGAAGATGTGAAATTCATAATACCAGAGGTTCAAGGAGTATCTCTAACAGGAAGCGTAAGAGCTGGACAGTCAGTAGGAGAATTAGCAGGTAAAAATATAAAGCCTGTCGTCCTTGAACTTGGAGGTTCCGATCCGTTTATAGTATTTGACGATGCAGATCTTGAAGCAGCAGTTGAAACAGCAGTAAAAGCAAGGATAATAAATTCTGGTCAAAGTTGCATAGCTGCTAAAAGATTTATAATTCACGAAAAAATCTATAAAGATTTTGTTGAAGCCGTAAAAAGTAAAATAAAAAAACTAAAAATAGGAAAACCAAAAGATAACGTTGATATCGGACCAATCGCAAGACGAGATCTTTTAGAAAATGCTCTGAGAATAGTCCGTGAATCAGAAAAAATGGGAGCAAAAGTAGAAGGAGGGCAAAAAATAGGGTCAAGAGGGTTTTTCTTCTATCCCGCAATCATTGAAGAAGCTGATTTTTTCTCTCCTGCATTCAAGGAAGAAACTTTTGCTCCAATAATGCCAATTTTTAAATTCAAAACAGAAGATGAAGCAATTGAAATAGCAAATAAAAGTGAATTTGGTCTCGGGGCAGTAATATTTACCAAAAACATAGAAAGAGCAAAACACTTAGCAAAATATATAGAAGCCGGAACTGTCGCAATAAACCTACAAACCAGAAGTGATCCAAAGCTTCCATTTGGGGGGGTTAAAAAATCAGGAGTTGGTAGAGAGCTTTCAAGATATGGGATACTTGAATTTGTAAATATAAAATCAGTTATGATAAAGTATTAAAATTGAAAAATGAGCATAATTTTAGCCATATTTATTCTCGGTTTAATGATTTTATTCCATGAGTTCGGACATTTCATTTTCTGCAAAATATTTGGTGTTAGAGTGCTTAAATTTTCTATCGGATTTGGTCCAGCAATTTTCAAAAGAAAAATAGGAGACACAGAATTCAGATTATCTCTTATACCACTCGGAGGTTATGTGACCCCGCTTGAAAAGGAAAAAATAGAAGTTATAATTGAGGAAAGAGTTCAAGAAATTACAAAGACCATGAACATAAGCGAAAATTTAGCAAAAGAGATAGCATGGGAAGAAATAAGAAAAGAGTTTGGAATATATCAAAATTCTGAAAAATTATTTTTAGAATCAAAACCTTACTATCAGAAATTTCTTATAGTCCTTGCGGGTCCGCTTTTCAATATCATACTTGCCGTACTTTTTATGTACTTTCTTTTAGTTGTAGGATATGAAAGCTTAGGAACTAAACTCGGGAAAATTTTAGAGAATTCACCGGCAGAAAAATCTGGACTCCAACCCGGAGATATTGTTTTAGAGGTAAATAAAAATGCTGTCAAAACCTGGCAAGATATAAGGCGTGAGATAATTTTATCAGAGGGGAAGATAAATCTAAAAATCCAAAGAGGAGAAGAAATCTTTTCTTTTGAAATTGAACCTCAAATGAGCGAAGGAAGAAGGCTCATAGGAATTTTACCAGATGAAAATAACAAAATCTTGATGAAATACTCTCCTCTTTCGGCTCTCCCCAAAAGCATAGAAAACACAGTCAGAACAATATCAGATATGTTTTACGCTATAAAGCTAATATTTACAAAGGAAGGGATTGAAAGTATAGGGGGACCGATCACAATAGCAAAAGTAACCTCAGATGCAGCAAAAGAAAGCTTACAATCACTCCTTTCTGTATCTTTCCTTATATCATTAAATCTCGCTATACTTAATCTTTTACCTATACCAGTTTTAGATGGAGGACACATACTTATATTCACAATAGAAGCCTTAATGAGAAGAAGACTAAACTATAAAACAAAATTTGCTATAACGGTGTTTGGTTTATTTCTCATACTTATTTTAGCTTTCATAGGAATATCAAATGACATAAAAAATATATTTAAAAAAGGATAAATGAAATGAATAAAAAAAAGCGGAAATGAAAATCAACGATGAAAAATTTAAAAAATTCATTTCAAGCTCTAAACCAGAAGGCTTATACATACACATACCCTTTTGTATAGAGAAATGTCCATATTGTGATTTTGTATCAGGAATCAAACCACAAAGATCAATTGTAGATAAATATTTTCACGCACTTGAAAAAGAATTTTTTCTTTATATTGAAACCGTTGATTTATCAAAATGCAAAACACTCTATTTTGGAGGAGGAACTCCCAGCTTATTCCCAAAAAATCTTGAAAGGCTCGTAGAAATTATAAAAAAATACGCACCAAAAATAGAAGAAATCTCAGTTGAAGCAAATCCGTCAGGTATTATTAATCCCGATAATTTTTCCTTCGCAACAAGAATTTCATTCGGTGTTCAATCTTTTTCTGAAAAAAATCTTAAATTCTTGGGAAGAGATCATAAACCAGATGAATCAAAAAAATTAGTCTCAAAATTTTCAAAATCCTTTGATGTGAATGTGGATATAATTTTCGGCATCCCCGACCAAACCCCGGAAGAACATCTAGAAGACTTGAAAATCTCTTTAGATCTTGGTGTAAAGCATATTTCAACTTACCTTCTCACACCGTATGAAAATACTCCTCTTGGAATCAAGGTAAAAAAAGGAGAAATAAATTTACCAGAAGATATATCCCAGTTTTTTGATATTCAAAGTTATCTCGAAGATAATGGTATGATAAGATATGAAATTTCCAACTTCGCATTTCCCGGTTTTCTCTGCAAACACAATATGCTTTATTGGAATAGGAGCGATTTTTTAGGTTTAGGAATTTCTGCTTGGTCAAAAATTCGCTCAGCAAGATTTGCTAACTCCCCAAAAATAACAGAATACATAGAAAAAATAAGCAACAAAAACTTTGCAATATCACATTTTGATTTTATTGACACAAAAAAACTCATATACGAGATAATATTTTTAGGTTTAAGAAAAGTAAATGAAGGAATTGACCTAAAAGAGCTTTGTAATTACTTAGATATTGAAAGATTTTCAGATCTTATTAACAGAAAATTGGGAGATTTTATTCTTGTTGAAAACAATAAATTAAAAATTAAAAAGAACTTCCTTTATATTTCAGATTATATCACTCGTGAGATCTTTTTAATAGTTGATAAGATTTTTCAGCCTCAGCAATACAATATTCCCAATCATCCTTGAAAAACTCTCTTATCCGCATAAGCTCCTCATAACTTGGAAATATTTCATCTCTCACAGATTTCAAAATCTTGTTTTCAGGTATAATTTTCCCAAGATAAAGTATTGAATATCTTACAGGAAAAACATAAAGATATTTTTTTAAAAGATTATTTTCAGGCGGAGTGTAATCTATAAGGCGAGATATAATGTAAGCTAAACTCAATTCTTTTTCTCCGTAAGATTTATGAACAATTTTATTTGGTAATTTACCCTCGAATTTTCCACCTGTGTAATCTAAAATCTTTTGTAGAAATTTTTGTGGATTATTTTTGAGTTCATCATAAATCAAAATAAGTGGAGTTTTTGAGAATCTACTCTTGATATGCTCAATCTTTTTTGCATAAATCAAATCTTCTATTTTGTACCATCCTTGATTTTCAAGATTGAAAAAATCTTTAAATTTCACATGGAAACCATTTTTTATAGTTCTTTTGTACTGAGATAATATCCACTCATCATGCCTTCTGAACACAACTATTATTCCGGTATCAGGGAAAAATTTTGAGAATTTTTCACTTTCCCTTTCAAGCTGTTTATCAAATTCACGGGAAATAAGAAATTTCAAATTTTGATCTTTATTTCTTTTGAGAGAATCCAAAATTATATTTTTAGCTCTTCCATATTTTTGAGGTTTTATATAATAAATACCTTTAATTTTCGGAAAAAACTTGTGCTGAAGGAATTTTGTCCCCGTTTTTCCTAAACCTACATGAAGATAAATCTCCATAGATTTCCTTACATAGATTTTTTTATTTTATTTTTTTATTTTATTTTGATTACTTTTGAGATTTTGGAGCTAATTTAAAGTTGAAATTAGGTTCAACAGGTTTTTCGGCAGGTTCAACTTTCTTTATCCAAGGAATATATCGTGAAAGAGTCCTTCTTATTCCTGCTTTCATCGTAACGATCGCAGATGGACAAAGAGCACAAGCTCCTTGTAGCGAAACAATAACTTCTCCCCTTTCCTCATTTACCTCTTTCACTTTGACACTTCCACCATGTGATTTGAGATAATCTGAAATTTTACTCATTACATAATTGACCTCTTCTATGCCATTTCTGCAAAGTCTTACTTTCTTCCCGAAAATTTCCTCTAATCTAAATATCAATTCACTTAGATTTTCATCAGTTAAATCGGGATTTATTCTTATACCCAAAATCACCTCATCCTTTTTTTCTTCTATTACATAAATGCTTCTTACAAAATTAAATTCACTTTTGAATTTAGATATTTTATCAGAGTAATCTTGAACTATATCGGATTTTACCAACATAAATTCCCCCAATGAACATAAATCTCCCTAAACTTATATTACTATCTTATAATTCCTATTTACAATATTAATTTTCTTCTGACCAAACCTTTAGGTATTCCTCTGGTGGGATTTCAGCAAGACCAACAACTCGTTTTATTTCTGGGAACTCATAAGATAGCTCATTTGCGATAATTTGAGCTATCTGATTTGCAGCACAACCACAGAAAGGAGAACAACCCACCCCATCACCTAAGGCTAACCCTAAAAGAGCCGTTCCCGTTTCTTCATCATAGTCTTTTACCCATACAACAACATCTTCTATTTGAGGACTTGCCTTTATCCTGGGTCTTATCTCCGACAATATAAATTCATTCATTTTTTTTACCTTTTCGTTCTCTACAGCCATAGTTTTTCCCTCCTTTTTTATTTATTCAAGTTACCTTAATCATTTAAAGTTATAATTTCTCTCTAAATTCAAAAATTTTGCAAAAATTCCTCTATAATCCAAAATCAATTCTTTATTAAATTTCCCAACTTACATTTATTAAATTTCCTAACTCACATTTTCATAAATACATGTTTCAAAATCACTTTAAGAGAAAAATCAAATTCCCAAACTTATGAAAGTTTCTTTCTTCTGCCGTAAGATTCTATTACAAAAGACTCTTTGAAGCCTTTACAAATTTGCAAGCATAAATAATAAAAAAGAAAGAAATTTCCATAGGTCAACCCTCAATGGAAGTTCTGCGATTGAGAAAGAAATGGAAATTTTCGGGGATGTAAATCTGGGCTGTGAATCAAGAGGACAGACCACAAAAAGCTCATTTTCGGTGAAGGAAAAATGCGAGAAGCGAGAACACACAGATATCTCGGCAAAGAATGGAAAGTAGAATCTAATTTAACTCAAATTCCAATCTATCTGCCCATTCGTATATGAAAAAACAGAAATTTCAGTAGAGCTTTATTTGAAAAAATCAAGAAAAATCGTCAGCATGGAAAAGACTAAATGAAAAAGACTAAATGAGTTCAAAAGAAAACGGAGGAAAAAAAGACAATGAACACTATTGAGTGCAGGCAAAAACACAGGAGCAGATATATTGAAACTATGAGTCCTGTAATGCGGCGCGGCAAGGGGGTGTGTGAGGGGATGAGCAAAAGGTTATGTCCTGATGACTTTGCTGGGTTTCCTAATATGACTGCGACAAAGCTATATGCTACAAACCTAACCACAGCTTATAAATTAACACAATTGAATAAAAGCATTTTACTTTTTTATCGCTTTTTTATTGAGATGAGATTTAAAATAAAGTATTATGAGAGAGACAGGGGTTAAAAAGGAACCAATAGGTTTTCAGGAAAGATTAAGAATGTTTGATGAATTCAGAATGGCAAAAAATAAAATCCTATCTCCGGAGGACTTTGTTGAAGTTTCCTCAAAAGATAGAAAAACTGGTGAGATAAGAAAAAGGAAAATGATACTAAAATCTGGATGGAGAAAGATAAAGTTATTTTTTGGTATATCAAGCGAGATCCTTGAAATAAGAAGAGAAAAAGATGGGAACAAAATAATATATTTGTGCAAATCAAGGGTATATACTCAGGCAGGCATGTCAGCAGAAGCAGTAGGTGTATGTTCATCGGATGAACCTGGTAAATCAAATATGCCAGAATATATTTTATCTTCAATAGCACAAACAAGAGCAATAAACAAAGCAATAGCTGATTTAGTTGGAGCAGACTTTGATGAAGATATTGATGTAGAAAAACTTTCCGACGAAGATGTAGATATATCACATATAGAGAGAGGTCAAGAAAATTACAATTATAGTGAGGTATCTGAAAAAGCTCTACCGTCTGAAAAATCCAAAATTATTTCTTTTATATTTGATATGGTAAGAAAGCTTGAAAGTGAAAAGAAAATAAACAAAGGAGAAATTTTCAATAAGATAAAAGAACATATCGGCTTCCCGAAAAATCAACAAATAAGAATTACCGACCTTGATATAGAAACCCTGAAAAAAATAGATTCATTTCTGAGAGCAGAGATTGAAAACCTGGAACAAAAAACAAATTACGAAGAAGAGAACTTTTTCTAATGAGCAGAACTACACTAATACTTTTAACTATTTTGAATTTAGTCCTCTGTATGAAATTTCTTATCATACCATCTATTGAACATTATTTTGAACTCAAAGAAAAACTTTCAGAACTCAAATCTGAATATGAAGATGTGAAGATGAAAAATAAATTAAAGCAGCAAATAATAAATGACATCAGGGAATATACAAAAAAATTAAAAAATGTAGAAATGTTGGACTTATTTTATACACCGTTCAGAATAATATCATCAGAAACGCTAAATTCCGATTCCTCATGCGTAGAAAATATTTGCTTTTTTTCCTATACAAAAAGAGGAGAACTTGAAGGTGAATTTATTGACCTTCTGGCTACAATAAAATTCATAAACGAAAGCAAACACTATCTTGATATCAAAAAGCTAAGCATAAAGAAATCTGAAAAAGGGAAAATAAGAATTGATATAACTTTTGATACCATGCAGGTCCAAGATTAAAAGGTAAAATTATTAAAGGCAAATCTGAGAATGTGTGCGTTCAACTTTGAATTTACAAATTTCTGTTAATTTTTACTTTTTATTATTCTTTTTCATTTTAGGAATTAAAATAATTTTATGGTTTGGCTATCTATGATTTTTTCTCTTTTTGTCTACCCATTTTACTCTATTTGGAAAACATTACTCTCATCATTTAAAGATAAGGCAAAATTTTCTGTCTACGGGATGGAGGATCACACATATATTATGTCTTTCTCGGTGCTTTTCGGTAAATACCTCGTAGTTTTTTCAAGTATACTGAACACAGCTGCATTTGCATTTATACTTAAAACTTTGGCTCAACCTCCAATCTGGCTACTTGCAATACTTTCTTTCCTCGCTTTTATAGGATTATATTGGATATTTTCAGGAGTAATATATTTTCTTGAACTCCTGTATTACATATCATCAACTACAAGGAAAGTATTAGAGAAAGTAGATAACATAAACAAAGAAATAAAACATACCGATAGAGAACTAGTTCACTAAAATAAATTCATTCCCAAATCTTTTCTCCTTTCTGATAATCTTCATTAGATATTTGAGCTTTTTCTATAAACTTCTTGACATATAGAACTGGTATTAAAGTAGCAGATGAAGCCATACCAATTTCAAAATGAGGATTTTCAAAAAAAATCTTTGAAGCCAGAGGTATATTCTTAAAATATTCACACATGCCAAGGATAGCAAGAGTTCCTTTTTTTGTCTCATATGTTTCCCATATCCTCCATCCCCCTTTACTATCACCTTGCTTTACGAAGGAAAGAATTTTATTACCATCTAACTTTGTTTGAACTATATACTTTACAATCGGCCTTATAAAAGAGATTATTTTTATCTCAATCTCAAATTCAGCATCATATATATTTTTGCCCATCTCTCTCAAAACCTTTACGCTCTTTATACCTGGAACAACCTTACTAATCTTTTGCGGGTTCCAAAGAACTTCAATGACATCCTTCTGATCAGCGATAATTTGAACAGCAGAAATAGAAAGAATAGTGCTTCTACCCTCAAGATCCTTACATCTCCTCAACATCGTCACGGCGTCCTTTTCTGTCATCTTTTTGAGAGATTCTATATCTAACTTAGGTAAAGAAAAATTGAAACCATAATCATAATCCCCCAAAAGCAAAAGGAGAACTAATGAAATAAACATAAACATATAATAAAGTTATTTGCTTATGCTTTTGAAATTTTTAGGTTATTTGGAAAATTAGGCTATTTGAGAACAGAAAATTTTCTACGGTAGAAAAAAACAAAAAATAAGATAAAAAAAGCAAAAAATTTTGCATAGTGTATTATAATTTAAGTTATGACGAAGCGAAAAAGAGAACTACCCGTAGCAGGTGATGTTAATGTTATACCTTTCATAGATATGCTATCCGTTATAATAATATTTTTGATAATGGTTGCAAGCTTTCTTAATATCGGAATCGTTGAAAGCTCTATGCCAAAGGCAGGAGGAGGAGAAAGTGCATCTGTTGCTCAACCTGAAAAGAAAAAACAGGAGAAAGAAAAACTAAATCTCACAATAGCTATCACAGATAAAGGCTTTTATGTTGGAGGAGCAGGAGCAATATTGCAAGAAAGAGCAGGGGAACCAACTATTCCCAAAGTAAATGGTAAATATGATTTCAAAGCCTTGAACGACAAACTCTGGGAAATAAAACAAAAATTTCCAGATGAATGGGATGTTATAATCTTACCAGAAGATAATATTGACTACCAAACAATAATAAAGACTATGGACGCTGCACGCGAAAGATGGGTCGAAGAAAACGGCAAAAAAGTAAAAAAATATCTCTTTCCAAACGTAGCAATAGCAGCGGGAATTTTCTGAATCCTGAAAGGGAATCAAAATTAAACTAACATCTATAACCTAAACATAAGCCAAAAACTGGTAATAGAAGAAAAACTTTAATTATAATAATATTTTTCAATATAAAAAATAACTATTCTTATTCTCACAACAAAGGGCTCTATTGCAAATTCATTTTTCCTGATGGATTTATACGCCCAGTTAATATCACATAAGCATCATTAGGAATTATAAATCATTTTAAGAATTATAAATCATTTATAGCTTAATCTTTGGAACCAAAACTAAATATCAGAAATACTAATAATATCTGCACAAATTCATGGCATTCCGGCAGAATTTGTCTTGTATTGCAAAAGGCAGTTTCATATCAAAAATTTTTATGAATTCTCTCCGAGGAGCAGAATTTGTATGAAAGAAGGGAAGCCAAAATTACACTGAGAGCAAGTTTTTTCAGCTCCTAATATTTTTCCTTATTATCTTTACCACATTACAAGGAGTGAAAATAATATAAAATAGAAAAGATGAATCTTTTTGTGAGGAAAAGTGGGTAGCAGAACTTCATACCAAATATAATCATTTTGAAAAAAGAAAGCCAAGAGATTGAATGAGTTCCAGGAATTTATCAATAAGACGGGAATTTTTTCAAAGAATAAAAAAACTTATCAAAAGAGTAAAATATCTATGAATTATGCGATATTTTGTCCTAATTCCAGATGGAATGGCAGAGAAGTTTGAAAAAGATACTCCATTAGAGAAAGCAAAAACGGAAAATTTGGATTACCTTGCAAAAAAATCATTTTTAGGAGTTGCAAGAACCATACCTTATGGACTTCCTCCCGGTTCAGATATAGGAACACTATCTATTTTAGGTTATGATCCATATAGGTTCGCAAAAGGTAGAGCTCCTCTTGAACTTTCAGCAAAGGGAGTTGATATTCCAGAAAAAGCTCTTGTTTTCAGAATGAACCTTATCACAATAAAAGATGGAGTTATCTTAGATCACTCAGCAGGACATATAAAAGACGAAGATGCAAAAAAAATTATAGAGAAATTAAATCAGGGTATAAAAGATTTTCTCCAATCTCACAAAATGAAGATTTTTTTTGGAAAGTCTTATAGAAACTATTTACTCTGGGAAATAGAAGATGAGAAAAAACTGAATGAATATGAAAAAATTCCTCACACACCTCCACATGATATTCTTGGGCAGAAAATAGAAAACTTCATAACTCCAATAAAAGAATTAAGAGAACTTACAAAACTTTGTGAAGAAATCCTCAAATTAGAATCCAATTCAGCAAACAGCGTTTGGTTCTGGGGACAAGGAAGGAAAATAGTCTTACCACAGTTTGAGAAAATTTACGGTAAAAAAGCCCATCTCGTATCAGCGGTTGATATATTGAGAGGAATCGGAAAGCTCGCAGGAATAAATGTTATTGATGTCCCTGGAATAACAGGATATCTTGACTCAAACTTTGAGGGAAAAGTAGATTACATTCTTGACAAAACAAAAGATGGTGAAATAGGAATAATTCATGTTGAGGCAACAGACGAAACAGGACATGAAGGAAATCCAGAAAAGAAAAAATACGCAATAGAAATCTTTGATAAAAGAGTTTTGGGAAGGTTGCTTGAAAAAACAAAAGGCGAAGATATAAAAATTCTTGTGATGCCAGATCATCCAACACCATGCGATATTAGAACTCACTCATCAGATCCCGTTCCATTTTTGATTTATCCTTGTATATGCAATAATGGAAAATGTAAATTCTGCTCAAAACAAAGATTCACCGAAATTTCCGCTCTTTCAAACGGAATATTTTTCGATGGAAGAGTAGTTCTGAAATTTTTCCTTTCAACTTAGATTATTGCTACCAATCATTATTACACTTACTTATTTCATTTATAAATTATCTTACACCCATTTACTTACTTTTTTATTTTTTTTATGGACTATA
>Ga0197142_1001525_pt1 | contig 21129 bp, 14 predicted proteins | sample GBS60_MetaG_FD_148614 | JGI IMG/M metagenome (GOLD analysis project Ga0197142, IMG submission 148614) | Sediment microbial communities from Great Boiling Springs, Gerlach, Nevada, United States - GBS 60_MetaG | ecosystem: Environmental > Aquatic > Thermal springs > Hot (42-90C) > Sediment... | reverse complement strand
CCAGATGGCATTCGGCAAGACGGGGCTCGTGCTGGAGCTTCCGGACCGCTTTCGGTACCGCATCCTCGAAGCCCGTTCGGCCGAGCCGCTCCCGGATCCGGCGCTCGCCCTCGAGCGGGCGCTCGAAGAGCCCCTTGGCACGCCCCCGCTCAGCGAGCTGGCCCGAGGCCGTCGCTCGGCCGCCATCTCCGTGTCCGACATTACGCGCCCGGCGCCCAACGCTTTCATCTTGCCGGCAGTGCTTGCACGGCTGGAGGCGGCGGGCATTCCGCGCGAGCGGATCACAATCCTGATTGCGACCGGCCTTCATCGGCCGGCCACGGAGGCCGAGATCCGGGAGATTGTCGGCGAGGAGATCGCCGCGCGATATCGGGTGGTGAATCACCTGGCGCGCGAGCTGGAGGCGCACCGCTATCTGGGCCATACCAAATCAGGAACGCCGGTCTATATCGATGCACGTTTTGTCGACGCCGACTTGCACCTCTCCGTCGGCCTCATCGAGCCCCACTTCATGCTCGGCTTCTCCGGCGGCCGCAAGCTGGTCGCCCCGGGCCTGGCCGCCCGGGAAACGATCGTGGTGCTGCACAGCCCGCGTTTCATCCGCGATCCGCGTTCGGCCGAGGGCCGGGTCGAGGGCAACCCGCTGCATGAGGAGCTGCTGGAGATCGCGGCCCTGGCGCGGCACGATTTCAGCGTCGAGGTGGCGCTGAACCGCGACCGGAGAATCGCCGGCCTGTGGGCCGGCAATCCCGTCCAGGCGCACCGCCGGGGCACGGAGTTCGTCTCCCGGGCGCTGCTTGAGGAGATCGAGGCGCCCGTCGACGCCGCCATCACGAGCGGGGCCGGCTACCCGCTGGACCTCACCTTCTACCAGTCGATCAAGGGCGCCAGCGCCGCGCAGCACGTGGTCAAGCCGGGCGGCCGCATCCTGCTGGTGGCCGCCTGCGCGGAGGGCCCCGGCGCGCCCGAGTTCCGGGAGCTGCTCAAACGCTACAGCCGGGCCGAGCAGTATCTGGAGGAGACGGCCGAGGCTCCCGTCATCATCGACCAGTGGCAGCTCGACAAGCTGGCGACGGTGGTCCGCAAGGCCGAAGTCCTCTACTACGTGCCTGGGTTGCCGGCCGATTACTACCCGTCGTTGTGGGGCCGCGCATTCGGAAGCGCCGGCGAGGCCGTCGAAGCGCTCACGGCGGGTTTGGCGCCCGGCGCCACGATCGCCGTCATTCCCGAAGGTCCCTACGTGCTCGCCCGCGCGCCCGCTCCGGAGGCTTGTGCGGCCTGAGGGGGCGCCGCAGGACGTTACATCCCGGTTGACATCGACCTCGAGCTCCGCTATAGTTCTTGAAGTACTGGTCTGTCAACGAGTTGTCGGTGGCGTTTCCCAATTCGTCCGAGGGTGCTGGCAAGCGGCGATTCTCTTGCGCCGCTCGTGGATCCTTCCGAGCCTCCCGCAGTCGTTTGTCGCTTTCGAGGCGCCGCCCATCTGAGGCGGCTCCGAGCGGCAAAACGCCGTTGATGGGTCAGCTGACGCGGAGACTTGGCTATGGCTACCAATTCATCAGATGAGCGGCTCGAATCGACTTCGATGTGGCCGGAAGGCGAGGATTACGGGCAACTCATCGATGATTACAGTCATCTGGCGCCGCCCGCCGAAGGCGAGCTGCTCCGCGGTACGGTCTTGTCGGTCACGCCGACCGAGGTCATCGTAGACATCGGCTTCAAGTCCGAAGGCATCGTTCCCATCAGTCAGGTCACCGAGCCCGACGGCTCCATCACGGTCAAGCCGGGCGACGAGATCGACGTGATGATCGACCGCCACGGCCAGCAGATCGACGGCTACGTTCTGCTGTCTCACACCCGGGCGGTGCGCCTGCGCGCCTGGGAGAATTTGGACTTGGCCTACCGGCAGGGCCTGCTCGTCTCGGGGCGCGTCCTGCGAAGGACCAAAGGCGGCCTGGTGGTCGACGTCGGCGTCGAGGCGTTTCTGCCCGCCTCCCATGCCGATCTGCGCCCGATCCACGATCTGGAGCGGCTCATCGGGCAGGACATCCCGGTGAAGGTCCTCAAGCTCAACCGCCGTCGCGGCAACGTGGTCGTCTCGCGAAAGGCGGCGCTTGAGGAGGAGCTCGCCGAGCGCAAGCGCGCCACGCTGGAGGTGCTCGAGGAGGGCGCCATCGTCACCGGCCTGGTCAAGAACCTCACCGATTACGGCGCGTTCATCGACCTGGGCGGCATCGACGGGTTGCTGCACATCTCCGACATGAGCTACGGGCGCATCAACCACCCCTCGGAGATCCTGTCCGAAGGGGAAGCCGTCACCGTCAAAGTGCTCAAGCTCGACCGGGAGCGGGAGCGGATTTCGCTCGGCCTGAAGCAGCTTCAGCCGGATCCCTGGGAGAGCGTCGAAGAGCGGTATCCGGTCGGCAGCCGCGTCATCGGCAGGGTCGTCAGCACCACCGACTACGGCGCTTTTGTCGAGCTCGAGCCGGGTGTGGAGGGGCTGATCCACGTCTCGGAGATGACCTGGAGCCGGCGCCTGAAGCACCCCTCGAAAGTCGTCAAGGTGGGCGATCAGGTGCAGGCCGTCGTGCTCGATGTCCGCGGGGCGGAGCGGCGCATCTCGCTCGGCATCAAGCAGCTCGAGCCGGACCCGTGGACCACGGTGGCGGACCGTTACAGCGTCGGTTCGGTGGTGGAAGGACGCGTGCGCAAGCTGACCGATTTCGGCGCGTTTATCGAGATCGAAGAGGGCATCGACGGCCTGGTTCACATCTCCGACTTGTCCTGGACCAAGCGGGTCAAGCATCCCTCGGAGGTGCTCAAGAAGGGCCAGATGACGCAGGCCGTGATCCTCCAGATCGACCCGCACAATCGCCGCCTCTCGCTCGGCATCAAGCAACTGGAGCCGGACGCCTGGGAAACCTTCTTCCGCTCGCACCAGGTGGGCGACATCGTCCGAGGGCGCGTCACGCGGGCGGCCAGCTTCGGCGTCTTTGTCGAAGTGGCCCCCGGGGTTGAAGGTCTCTGTCACAACTCGGAAATCCCGCCCTCCGCCGACCGGGCGGCCGGCGAGCCGCCTCTGCCCATCGGACGGGAGTTCGACTTCAAGATCATCAAGTTGCAGGAAAGCGAGAAGCGGATCGGCTTGAGCCTCCGGGCCGTGGCCGAAGATGAGGAGCGCACGCGCCTGGAAGAGTATCAGCGCCGGGCGGCGGCTGCAACGATGACCCTCGAAGAGGTGATCCACCTCAAAAGCCGCGGTGACGCGCGGTAAGCTATGCGGGGAGAGTTCAGGATGATGTTCAATGGGGAGGAATCATGACGAAAGCGGACCTGATTGAGGAGGTCTCCCGAGTGGTCGAGATGACCCGCAAGGAGTCGGAAGTCATCGTCGAAGCCGTCTTTGACAGCATCGTGCGCGCCCTGCGCAGCGGCGACAAGATTGAGATCCGCGGTTTCGGCAGCTTCCGCACTCGCGAGCGGCAGGCCCGTATCGGACGCAACCCGAAGACCGGCGACCGCGTCGAAGTGCCGGCCAAGCGGATTCCCTATTTCAAGCCGAGCAAGGAGCTGAAGGACCTGGTCAATCACGGCGCGGGCGCCGCCGAGCCTGCTTCAGCCGAAGGCCCGGCGCCGGCGCCTTGACGATGGACCGGCTGTGGACGCCGTGGCGGTACAGCTACATTCGCGCGGCGCCCTCTTCAGAATGCATCTTTTGCGAGAAGGCCTCGGCCTCCGATGATGAAGCGCATCTGATCGTCTACCGCGCGCGGCGCAACTTCATCCTGCTGAACCTTTACCCCTACACCAACGGGCATATCATGATCGCGCCCTACGAGCACGTGGCCACGCTCGGCGAGGCCTCCGAGGAGACGCTCGCCGAGATGATGCTGCTGGCGCGACGGGCCGAAGCGGTGTTACGCCGCGTTTACGAACCCCGCGGAATGAATCTGGGCATGAATCTCGGCGAATGCGCCGGCGCCGGCGTCGCCGGCCACATCCACCTGCACATGTTGCCGCGCTGGCCCGGCGACGTTAACTTCATGACGACGGTGAGCGAAACCCGCATCCTGCCCGAAGATCTCCCCACCACGTGGCGGCGCCTTTACGCCGCCTTCCGCGAGCCGGCGTGAATCAGGCCGCCGGCAACGCTGGGGTACAATAGGGGGCGGCCCGCGCACCATGCCGGGGGCGCGGGATAGCCGGCTCTATGGTGAGCGGGTGGGCGATTCTCCGAACGGCGCTCTTCGTCATGCCGCTCGGCGCGCTGGTGAGCGCGCTTTTCGGCGTGCTGTCGCTCGTGGTCTGCCTCCTCGACGGCAAGGGTCGCCAGGCCTGGCGTCTGGCGCGGCTTTGGGCGCGTCTGTTGCTCAGGATCACCGGCGTGCGGGTCAAAGTCGACGGCGCCGACAAGATCGCGCCCGGCTCGAGCTACGTGCTGGTGGCCAATCACGCCAGCCGGATCGACTTCCTCTACCTGTTGGCGCACATCCCCCATCCGGTGCGGTTTCTCATCGACAAGCGGCACTTCGCCATTCCGATCCTCGGCTTTTACCTGCGCCGCGCTGGGCATCTGGCGATCAGCAGCGCCACCGCGCGCGAGGCGCTGGAGACCATTACCCAGGCGGCCCGCAAGATCGCCGAACGGGGCGTGGCGGTCATCGTCTTCGCCTCTGCGGGGCCCGGTCGCGGATCCTTGCCGTTCCGCGACGGCGCCGCTTACCTGGCGATCCGGGCCGGCGTGCCCCTGGTTTCTGTGGCCCTGCGCGGCGCCGAGCGCGTCCTGCCTCCGGGCTCCTGGGCGGTGCGGAACGCAGAGGTGCGCATCGACGTCGGCGATCCGATCCCCACGCTCGATTTGCGCCTGGAGGACCGGGCCCGCTTGAGCGAGTCCGTGCGGGCCTCGCTGGCGGGCGTACGCTGAGAGCGCCCGGCCGCGCCGCCGCGGGCCTGCTATAATCACGGGCGCAAAGGCATGAATCGGCTCCTGGCTTTGCTTCTCAAGGCCCCGCTCATCGTCTTGCTGACCATCGGGCTCGGCGCAGCCTCGGTCCTGGTTTCCTTCTTCGACCGCGAAAACCGCATCACGGACCGCATCGCCCGCCTCTGGGCCCGGCTGCTGCTCGCGGTCGGCCGGGTCCGCGTGCGCGTCCGGGGGCTGGAACATATCCAAAAAGACAAGCGGTTTGTCTTTGTGGGCAACCATCGCAGCCTGATCGACACGCCGGTCGTGCTGGCCCACATTCCCGTCCGGTTCCTGTTCCTGGTCAACGCCAAATACGTGCGCCTGCCGTTTCTCGGCACTCACCTTCGCCGGACCGGCCATTTCTCGGTCGAGCCGGAGGACGTGCGCGCTTCGATGAAAGCCATGACCGAGGCGGCTCGCGCGGTCACCGAGCGGAACGTCTCGATCCTGGTGTTTCCCGAAGGCTCGCGGGCGCGCGGGCCCATGGAGGAGTTCAAGGAGGGGGCGGCCTACATCGCCCTCAAGGCCGGAATCCCCGTGATCCCGTTTGCGTTGAAAGGCACGCGCGAGGTGCTGCCCATCGGCAGCATCGCCGTTCGCGGCGGCCCGGTCGAGCTGGTCTTCGGAGAACCGATCCCGGTCGAGGGTTACCGCCTCCAGGACCGGGCACGGCTCACCCGGCTGATGTTCGATCGCGTGTCCGCGCTTCTCGGCGAGCCGGCGCCGTCAGCGGCGGACCAGTCCCGGAGCCGGGTGGCATGACTCCGGCCTTCAACCGCCGCAGCCGCCCTGAAGCGATCGACCGTCTGCGTCGAGAGCGGTTCGACCTGCTGATCCTCGGGGGCGGCATCAACGGCGCCGGCCTGGCTCGCGACCTGGCGTTGCGGGCCCAGACGGCCGGCGTCACCCTCAAGATCGCTCTGGTCGAACAGCGGCACTTCGCCTCCGGCACCAGCGGCAAGAACTCCCAGCTCATTCACGGCGGGCTGCGGTATCTGAAGCAGCTCGAGTGGCGTCTGGTCCGCGAGGCGCTCGCCGAGCGCGCCACGCTACTTGAAATTGCACCGCATCTGGTCGAGCCGCTGCCGTTCCTGATTCCGTTCTACGGCCGGGTTGCGCGTTTCTATTACGGCGCCGGCCTGGCGCTCTACGACTGGCTGGCCGGCGATCGCAACATCGCCCGGCACGCGATCCTGCCGCGCGCCGATGTCGAACGGCTGGAACCCGGCTTGGCGCGCGCCGGCCTGGTTTCGGCCGGCATCTACTACGATTGCCGGGTGAATGCGGCGCGCCTGGTGCTCGAGAACCTCTTTGACGCGGCGCGACTCGGGGTGGCCGTCGCCAACTACGTCCGGGCCGACGGGGTCACGCGCGAAAATGGCGACTATCGCGTGGCGCTCGCCGACCAGCTCAGCGGGGACCGGTTCGACGTGCGGGCCCGCGCCGTGGTCGACGCCACCGGTCCCTGGCAGCCGGCCTCGGAGTTGCGTCTGGTTCGCGGCTCGCACCTGGTGCTCCCCAAAGTCAACACGAGCAGTTACGCGATCGCCCACTTCGCCTTCGACGGGCGGATCTTCTTCATCATCCCTTGGGGGCCGGGCGAGGCGCTGTCGCTGGTGGGAACAACCGACGTGGATCACGAGGCCGGCCCCGACGAGGTGCGCATTTCAAGCGAAGAGATCCGCTACCTGGAGCGCGTGCTCGCCGAGCTCTTTCCTCATGCGGTGCCCGTGCGGGTCGTCTCGGCCTACAGCTCGCTGCGCCCGCTGATTCGGGCCTCGACCGCCTCGGCGACCGAAACCAGTCGCGAGCATCGCATCTGGACCTCTCCGCAAGGCGTCGTGCGCATCGCCGGAGGCAAGTATACGACCTACCGCAAAATGTGCGAGGAGGCGGCGGAGGTGGTGGCCGGCGAGATTGCCCCGGAGCTGGCCGGGCTGTGCCGAACCTCGGAGGTGCCGCTCGGCGGCAACTCAAGGGAAGCCTTGACGGAGTTGCGGGACAGTGTCGGGGAGCTGGCCGATCTGTACGCACTCGAGAGGGCCGACGTCGAGCGCTTGATCCGCAGCCACGGCCGGCTGGCGTGCGCCGTCATCGAGCACCTGCCGCAAGCGGCGCCCGAGGGCTTGAGCCGGCTGGAGGCCGCGGTGGCGAGCTTCGCCGTCGAGCACGAAATGGTCGAGCGGCTGGCTGACCTGCTGTTCGTCTCCACCTACTGGGGCTATGAGCGGGCCTGGGAGAAGAAGGAACTGCGGCGGCTGGCGCGCTGGCTGGGAGCACGGCTCGGCTGGGATGAGGCGCGGCAAGAGGCGGAGGTGAATTTGGTGGAGCGTTTGCTGGCGCTGCCCGGTCGGGAGACTTGACAGGCGGGTGAGGGGGAGGGAGAATGGTAATGGCGAATAAAAAGCGAAAATGGGCCCCCTCCCCGAACTCCATGCCCGCTCCGCGTTCAGCTTCCTCGAAGGCGCCTCCCTCCCGGAGCGCCTCGCCGAGCGGGCCGCCGAGCTCGGTATCCCCGCCGTCGCCCTGTTGGACCGCGACAGCCTCTCCGGCGCGCCCCGCTTCCATTTGGCGGCCAAAAAGCTGGGCATCCGCGCACTGATCGGCGCGGAGGTCACCAGCGCCGACGGCGCCCGCTATGCGCTTCTGGCCGAAAACCGCACCGGCTATCAGAACCTCTGCCGCTTGATCAGCAAAGTGAAGCTCCGGGCAAAGAAGGGCGAGGCGGCGGCCTCGCCCGAGGACCTGGCCGAGCATGCCCGGGGGCTCATTCTGCTCTCCGGGGGAAGCGAGGGGCCGCTCGCTGTCGCCCTGCAAAGGGGCTTCGAGGAGGCGCGCGCCTGCCTGGAGACGCTGGCGGCCATCTTCGGAGCGGGCAACGTCTACGCCGAGCTCCAACGGCACTTCGACCGGCAGCAGGAGGCGCGCAACCAGGCCGTCATCGAGCTGGCGCGCCGGCTCAAAATCCCTCTGATTGCCACCAACGGCGTCGACTATGCGCGGCCGGAGGATCGCGAGCTGCAAGACGTGCTCACCGCGATCCGCCACAAGACGACCATCCAGCGGGCCGGGCGCCTCCTGGCGCGCAATGCGGAGCGCCATCTTCAATCCGCCGGCCGGATGGCGGCGCGGTTTGCCGATCTGCCGGAGGCGCTGGCAAACGCCTGTGAGCTGGCCGCGCGCATCGAGTTCACGCTGGCCGATCTGGGCTACCGCTTTCCCGGCTACCCGGTGCCGCCGGGCGAGACGATGAACTCCTATCTGCGCAAGCTTGCGGAGGCCGGCGCGCGCGAGCGCTACCGGCCCTATCACGAACGCGCCCGGCAACAGATCGAGCGCGAGCTGGCCTTGATCGAAAAGCTCGACCTGGCCGGCTACTTCCTCATCGTCTGGGATATCGTGCGCTTCTGCCGCGAGCAGAGGATCCTGGTGCAGGGGCGCGGTTCGGCGGCCAACAGCGCCGTCTGCTATGCGCTCGGCATCACGGCGGTCGATCCGGTGGGCATGGACCTGCTGTTTGAACGGTTCCTCTCCGAGGAGCGCGGCGAGTGGCCGGACATCGACCTGGACCTGCCGAGCGGCGCGCAGCGCGAGCGGGTGATCCAGTACGTCTACCGGCGCTACGGGGAGCGCGGTGCGGCGATGACGGCCAACGTGATCACCTACCGCGAGCGCTCGGCGGCGCGCGACCTCGGCAAGGCGCTCGGTTTCGATCCGGCGACCATCGCCCGGCTGTCGAAGCTGGCGCAAAGTCTGGCCTGGGAGGAACCCGGCGAGAGCGCCATGGAGCGGTTCCGCCAGGCGGGCCTGGACATGAGGGATCCGCTGGCGGCGAAGTTCTGCGCGCTTTATGAGGCGATGCAGGATCTGCCGCGCCATCTCGGGCAGCACTCCGGCGGAATGGTCATCTCGGCCGGCCAACTCGATGCGATCGTGCCGCTTGAGCCGGCCACCATGCCCGGCCGCGTGGTGGTGCAGTGGGACAAAGAAGACTGCGCCGATATGGGCATCATCAAGGTGGATCTGCTCGGGCTGGGGATGCTCGCGGTGATCGAGGAGTCGCTTGAGTGGATCCGCACCGCCTACGGCGAGCAGGTGGATCTGGCCCACCTGCCGCCGGACGATCCGGCGGTCTACGAGGCGCTCCAGAGGGCCGACACCGTGGGCATGTTCCAGGTGGAGAGCCGCGCGCAGATGTCCTGCCTGCCGCGGATGAAGCCGCAGCGGTTCTACGATCTGGTGGTCGAGGTGGCCATCATCCGCCCGGGGCCGATCGTGGGCAACCTGGTGCATCCGTATCTGCGGCGGCGGCAGGGTCTGGAGCCGGTCAGCTATCCGCACCCGTCGCTCGAGCCGGTGCTGAAGCGGACCTTGGGGGTCCCGCTGTTTCAGGAGCAACTGCTGCGCATGGCGATGATCGTCGCGGGCTTCTCCGGCGGCGAGGCCGAGGAGCTGCGCCGGGCTTTCGGCTTCAAGCGCTCCGAGCGGCGCATGCGGGAGGTGGAGGCCAAGCTCCGCCGGGGTATGGAGCGCAACGGGATCACCGGCCCGGCGCAGGAGGAGATCGTGCGGTCGATCACCTCGTTTGCTCTCTACGGCTTCCCGGAGTCGCACGCGGCGAGCTTTGCGCTGATCACCTATGCGAGCGCATACCTGAAATGCCACTATCCGGCGGCCTTTCTGGCGGCGATGCTCAACAACCAGCCGATGGGCTTCTACCATCCGGCGACGCTGGTCAAGGATGCGCAGCGGCACGGGCTGCATTTCCGGCCCGTGGACGTCAACCGCTCCGAGGTGCGCTGCACGGTCGAAGAGGGTTGCGTGCGGCTGGGGCTGAACTACGTCAAAGGGTTGCGAGCCTCGGCGGCCGAGGCGATCGTTCGCGAACGCAAGCGGCGACCGTTTGCGAGCATACAGGATCTGGTGGACCGCGTGCCCCTGCTGCGGCGGGACGAGCTGCGGGTGCTGGCGGCGGCCGGCGCGCTCAACGCGCTGATGGGCGACAACGGTCACCGGCGGGCGGCGCTGTGGGAGGCGGTGCGGGCGGCACGACCGGCGGGGGAGCTCTACCGTGAAGAGGCGCAGGCGGGCGCGCCGGCGCCGCTGGCCCCCATGAGGCCCGAGGAGCGGCTGGCGGCGGATTTCGCCGCGACGCAGTTGACCATCGGGCCGCATCCGTTCCGCTTCTGCCGCCGGGAGCTCGAGGGACTCGGCGTGCGGCGCGTCGCCGAGCTCAAGCATCTGGCCGACGGCCTGCCGGTGCGCGTGGCCGGCTGCGTCATCACGCGCCAGCGGCCGGGCACGGCCAAAGGCTTCGTCTTTTTGAGCCTGGAGGACGAGACCGGCATCGCCAACATCGTCATCCGGCCGGATCTGTTTGCCGAGCAGCGGCTGGTGATCGTCAGCGAACCGTTTCTGCTGGTCGATGGAGTGCTCCAGAACCAGCAGGGAACCGTCTCGGTGCGCGCCGTGCGCCTGGCGCCGCTGGCCGCCCGAGCAGCCGTCCCCTCGCGCGACTTTCACTGAAGAGGCCGCCCCGCGGCGCCCGCTTGCCGAAATTGGGAATTGCATAGACTGTCCCCGATTTTTCCCTTGCTAGACTGAGAGGCATGTACCGGGAGGTGGTCGCCGGCAAGATCTACGACGGGCGCCTCATGCGCCGTCTGGCGACCTACATGAAGCCCTATTGGCGCCTCGCCGCCCTCTCGCTCCTGCTCGTCTTTGCCGCCTCCGGCCTGCAAATCATCGCCCCGCTGCTCACCAAGACCGCCGTCGACCGCTATCTGATGCCGGTGCCCGCCCCGTCAAGCGCACCCTGGGAGCCGTGGCTCTCCGACGAGCCTCGCACCGGTCTGGCCCAGATCGGCGGCCTGTATCTGGCCGTGCTCCTGCTCGGCCTCACCATCCAGTACGCGCAGGCCTACCTGATGCAGTGGATCGGCCAGCAGGCCACCTTCGACCTGAGGCGCGATCTGGTCGAGCACCTCCAGCGGCTCGATATCGCCTACTATGACCGAAACCCCGTCGGCCGCCTGGTGACGCGCGTCACCACCGACGTGGACGTGCTCAATGACCTGTTCTCCACCGGCTTCATCACCGCGCTCGCCGACATCCTCGTCCTGCTGTTCGTGCTCGCGGCGATGCTCAAGCTCAGCGTCGCACTGACTCTGCTGTTGCTGGCCGCCGGCCCCTTTATCATCCTGGCGCTCGTGAAGTTTCGCCGTGCGGCCGCCGAAGGCTACCGCGAGATCCGCGTGGCGATCGCGCGCATCAACTCCTATTTGCAGGAGCGGGCGAGCGGCATGAGCCTTGTGCAGTTGTTCAACCGCGAAGCGGCAAGCCGGGAGGAGTTCGCCGAGATCAATCGCTCCCATGTGGCGGCCTACCGCAAGACCATCATCGCCTACGGCTGGTTCTTTCCGGTTATCGAGTTCATCGGAATGGTCGCCGTGGCGGGCCTGCTCGCCTACGGCGGCTACCAAATCCATCACGGGGCGCTCACGCTCGGCGTGCTGCTGGCCTTCTTTCAGTACGGCATGCGCTTCTTCCGGCCGGTGCAGGACCTGAGCGAGAAGTACAACCTGTTTCAGTCCGCCGTGGCGGCCTCCGAGCGGATCTTCGAGCTGCTCGATGCGCCGGTCGAAATCCGGGCGCCCGCCCATCCGAAACCGCTCCCGGCCGGCCCCCTCGAGATCGAGTTTGACCGCGTCTGGTTCGCCTATCAGGGCGAGGAGTGGGTGATCCAGGACGTCAGCTTCCGGGTGGCGCCCGGCGAGACGATCGCCATCGTCGGCCATACCGGGGCGGGCAAGACCACCCTGATCAATTTGCTGCTGCGCTTCTACGACGTCGGCCGCGGAGCGATCCGCATCGGCGGCGTCGATCTGCGCGAGCTCGATCCGCGCCAGTTGCGGCGCCATTTCGGGGTGGTCTTGCAGGATCCGCATCTGTTCAGCGGCACCATCGAAGACAACATCCGTCTCGGAACGCCGTGGATTGACGAGGAGGATCTGGTGACGGCGGCCGAGCAAGCCAACCTGCTCGACTACATCCGCTCCCTGCCCGGCGGTTTCTCCCATCCGGTGCGGGAGCGCGGCAGCGGGCTCTCAACCGGGCAAAAGCAGCTCATCAGCTTCGCCCGCGCGCTGGCTCACAACCCCAGCTTCCTGATCCTGGACGAGGCCACCTCGAGCGTGGACACGGAGACCGAGCTCCGCTTGCGGACCGCGCTTGAACGCATCGTCGAAGGCCGAACCTCGTTCATCATCGCGCACCGCCTGTCGACCATCCAGCGGGCGAACCGCATCTTCGTCATGCATAAAGGGCAGTTGCGCGAGACGGGCACGCATCAGGAGCTGCTCGCCCGCCGCGGCATCTACTGGAAGCTCTACCAGCTTCAATATCAGGATCAGGAGCGAGCCAGCCCGCAGCCGCTGGTGAGCGGCGACTGAGGCGGCGCAAGCGGCCGGCAATCAGCCGAAACGGATGCACACCTTGCCGAAGTGCGCTCCGCTTTCCAGATACCGCAGCGCCTGGCGCGCCTCCTCGAAGGCAAACACACGGTCCACCACCGGTCGCAAGCCGGCGGCTTGGATGGCGCGATTCATGTTTTCAAACATCTCGCGCGAGCCGACATAGATGCCCTGCACCCGCACGCTCTTGATGAAGATCCAGTTGGCATTAAACTCGGCCGGGGCGGCCAGCCGGCCGATGAAACTGATGGTGCCGCCGCGCCGGACGGCGCGCAGCGACTGCTCGAAGGTGCCGGCGCCTCCGACTTCGATGACGTGATCGACGCCCCGACCGCCGCTTGAAGCGCGCGCAGCTTTGGACCACTCCGGCGTCGTACGGTAGTTGATCACCTCGGCCGCTCCGAGCGCCCGCAGCCGGTCCGCCTTGGCCTCGCTTGACGTGGTGGCGATCACGGTGGCGCCGGCCAGGCGGGCGAACTGAAGAGCGAAGACGGAGACGCCGCCCGTGCCCTGCGTCAGCACGATCTCCCCCGGGCGCAAGCTGCCGCTTTCAAACAGCGCGTTCCAGGCCGTCAGCGCGGCGCAGGGCAGGCAGGCGGCCTCCTCCCAGTTGAGGTGCTCCGGGATGTGCACGACGCCGTCCTGCTCGAAAACCACCAGCTCGGCGAGCACCCCATCGACGGCGCCGCCGAGGGCCGAGGCGGCAGCCTCCTCGGTGATCGGGCCCGTCACCCAGCGCTGGAAGAAGGTCCCGGCCACGCGGTCGCCCGGCTTGACGCGCTCGACGCCCGGGCCCACCTCGACCACCTCACCGGCGCCGTCCGAGAGCGGCACCAAGGGCAGCGGCAAAGCCGGCCCGAGGCCGCCCTTGACTACGATCAGGTCGCGATAGTTGAGCGAGGCGGCCCGCATGCGCACCAGGACCTGGCCCGGCCCGGGGCGCGGCTCGGCCCGCTCGGTTAGCATAAGGGAATCGATACCGGCAGCCTCTTGAAGCTCGTAAACTCGCATACCGAATACTCAGGGTAGCAGCAAGCGGCGATCTTCGCGCTACAATTGAGGCTCAACAGCATCGAGGAGGGGCGATTTCTCATGAGGGTCAGGCAAACTGTCGGCTTGTCGGCCGCAGCGTTCTTGGCTGCCGCGTTGGCCTCCGGGCAACCGCACGTGCGCGAGCGGCTGGAGAAGTCCCCGCGGCACCACGAGTGGGTCCGCATCGAGCGCGGCGACCGAACTCTCCATGCCTATCTGGTTTTTCCGGAGCGCAAGGAGAAAACTCCGGTCGTCGTCATCATTCACGAAAACCGCGGTCTGACCGATTGGGTGCGCGCCGTCGCCGACCAGGTGGCCGAGGCCGGCTATATCGCCGTGGCGCCGGACCTGCTTTCCGGCATGGCGCCCGGCGGCGGCAAGACGAGCGATTTCGCGAGCGAGGATGCCGCTCGCGAGGCGATCTCCCGGCTGCCGCCCGAGCAGGTCACAGCGGATTTGAACGCCGTCGTCGACTACGCACGCCAGATCCCCGCCACCACGGGCAAGGTGGCCGTGGCGGGCTTCTGCTGGGGCGGCGCGCAAGCGTTTCGGTTTGCCGCTCATCGCGCCGACCTCGCCGCCGTCTACGTCTTCTACGGAACCGGTCCGGACAGCGCCGACGCCGTAGCGCGCATCCGAGCGCCGGTCTACGGCTTCTATGGAGGCAATGACGCGCGCGTCAATGCCACGATTCCCACCTCCGAGGAGCTGATGAAGGCGGCCGGCAAGTTCTACGAGCCGGTGATTTACGAGGGCGCCGGCCACGGCTTCATGCGCACCGGCGAGGAGCCGGACGCCTCCCGGGAAAACCGGCAGGCGCGCCGTCAGGCCTGGGAACGCTGGAAAACGCTGCTGGCGCAATTGTAGATACTCAAATTTATGTTTCTCCGCGTTCTCACTGCCTTGCTCGCATGCTGGCCGGCGGCCTCCAAGGATCTTGCGGCGCTGCTCGAGGCGGCCGTCCGGCCGGAGCTGGCCTCGCTTGAGGCGCTCTACAAGCACCTGCACGCCAACCCGGAACTCTCCTACCAGGAGGAGCGCACCGCGGCGCGGCTCGCCGAGGAGCTGCGTCGGGCCGGCTATGAGGTGACCACCGGCGTCGGCGGACACGGCGTCGTCGGCGTCCTGCGCAACGGAAGCGGGCCCACGGTGATGGTCCGGACCGACATGGATGCGCTGCCGGTGACGGAGAAAACCGGCCTGCCCTATGCCTCCACCGTCAAGGCGCGTGACCAGGCCGGCCAGGAGGTCGACGTCATGCATGCCTGCGGTCACGACATGCACATGACCTCCTGGGTCGGCACGGCGCGGGCGCTCGCCAGAATCCGCGACCGCTGGAGCGGAACGCTCGTCATGGTGGCGCAGCCGGCGGAGGAGCGGGGCGGCGGCGCGCTGGCCATGCTCCGCGACGGCCTCTACCGGCGCTTCCCGCGGCCCGATTACGCCCTGGCGCTCCATGCCGCTCCGAACCTGGAGGCCGGCAGCATCGGCTACCGCTACGGCGCCGTGCTGGCCAACGTCGACACCATCGACATCACCATCCGGGGCGTAGGCGGCCACGGCGCCTGGCCGCATATGACCAAAGATCCGGTGGTGATCGCGGCCCAGGTGGTTCTGGCGCTCCAGACCATCGTCAGCCGGGAGCTTGACCCGCTCGAAAGCGCCGTCGTCACCGTGGGCTCCATCCACGGCGGAACGAAACACAACGTCATCCCCGACGAGGTCCACCTTCAGCTCACGGTTCGCTCCTATTCGGAGGAATCGCGCAAGAGAATCCTCGAGGCGATCGAACGCATCACGCGGAATCTGGCGCGGGCGGCGGGCGTGCCGCCCGATCGCGAGCCGGTCATTCGGTATGCCGAGCACGAATTCACGCCGGCGACGCATAACACCGCCGCGCTGGTCGACCGCCTGGTGCCCGCCTGGCGTCAATTCTTCGGCGCCGACAAGGTGGTCGAAGTGGAGCCGGTGATGGGCGGCGAGGATTTCTCGCGCTACGGCATGACGGAGGAAAAGGTTCCCATCCTCATCTTCTGGCTGGGCACCATCGATGCCGAGCGCATGCGGCTGGCCCGCGCCAACGGCGCGCGACTGCCCCCGCTTCATTCCTCCGAGTACTGGCCTGCCATCCACCCGACGATCGAGACCGGGGTCAAGGCCATGAGTCTGGCCGTGCTCGAGCTGCTCAAGAAACCCTGAGGCCGGCGGCACGGTCGGGCCTCGGCCTCAGTGTATTCTGGGATTTATCTTGATGCCAGAGTCTGCTGCCGGGCAGGGTGGTGCGCCCGGGCCGCCCGGCGATCCGGAGATCGTCGCTGAGCCGGAGGAGGCCGCAGGCAGCCGCCCGAGCGGGCTCGGTCGCACCTTCCGGGCTCTGCGTCACCGCAACTACCGCATCTTCCTGGCGGGACAGGCCGTCTCGCTCATCGGCACCTGGATGCAGAACCTGGCCCAGAGCTGGCTGGTCTACCGGTTGACAGGCTCAGAATTGCTGGTGAGCCTGGTCGGTTTCTTTTCGCATCTGCCGGTGCTGGTGGTCGGACCGCTGGCCGGCATGACGGCCGATCGGCTCTCGCGCTATCGGATCGTATTGGCCGCGCAGATCACCTTCCTGGCGCAAGCGCTGGTGCTCGCCTTCCTGACGATAACGGAACGGGTGACGCCCGGCCTGGTCTTTGCTCTCGCCGCGGTATGGGGCGTCGTCCATGCGTTTGATGTGCCGGCCCGGCAGGCCTTGTTCATCCACATGGTGGGCCGCCGAGACCTTTTGAACGCCATCGCGTTGAATTCGGTGGTTTTCAATACGGCGCGCGTGGCGGGCCCGGCCGTCGGCGGGCTGGTGATTGCCGCCGCGGGCGAGGGAGCCTGCTTCCTGCTGAACGCCGCGAGCTTCCTGGCGGTGATCGGCTCCCTGTTGGCCCTGCGCCTGCCGGAGGCGGCGGCGGCGCGCCCCGCCTCGCCGTGGAGCCATTTGCGAGACGGCTGGCGCTATCTCCGCGGGCATCTTCCCGTGCGCGCCCTGCTGGTCGCCAGTGCGGTGGCCAACGTCGCCCGAGCGCCCGCGGTGGTGCTGGCCCCGTTTTTCGCCGACGCCATCTTTCGCAAAGGCGCTCGCGGCCTGGGGCTCATGACGGCGGCCGCCGGCGCCGGCGCCGTGGCGGGAACGCTCGGCCTGGCCCGGCGCACCACGGTCGGCGGCTTGCCGGGTGTCGTGCTCTCGAGCCTGCTCATCACCGCCGTCTGCCTGGTGCTGTTTGCCTGGGCGCCGTGGTACCCCCTGGCGCTTTCGGCCTATGTGTTGCTCGGTTACAGCCAGATGCGGCAGAACGCTGCGACGAACACGCTCGTGCAAACGCTGATTCCGGATGAGTACCGCGGGCGCATGATGGCGCTGTTTTCGATGACCGTGGTGGGGGCCATGCCCGCCGGACAGCTCCTGGGCGGGGCGATCGCCGAACGGCTGGGGGCCCGCGGGACGGTGTTGCTCGGCGGCTTGCTCGGCCTGGTCGGCACGCTCCGCTATTGGCGCGTCGCCGGAATGATCGACCGGGCGGCCGGGCGCTCGGAGGGCAGATGAGGAGACGGATCCTGCTTGCGCTGGCGGCGGCGCTGGCGACGCTGGCTGCCGATTCCCGCCACCCGCTGTTTGACCAGATCGACGGCATCACGCGAACCCTGAGCGAGATTACCGGCTTCGAGATGCGGCAGAAGGTTCCCTACGCGATGATCAGCCGGGGTGAACTGAGAGCCTTCCTCGAACGGCGCATCCGCGAAGAGATCAAGCCGGAGGAGATTCGTATCGAGGAGATGCTGCTCAAGAAGTTCGGGCTCGTGCCGGCCGACTTCGATTTGAAGAAGACGACGATCGAGCTCTACACCGAGCAGGCGGCCGCCTTCTATGACTTCAAGCGCCGCAAGCTGTTCATTCTCGAGACGGGCGATTCTGCGCTCCAACAGGCCGCGCTCGTCCATGAGCTTGCGCATGCCTTGGCGGACCAGCACTTCCGCCTGCGCACCTTTCTGGAGCGCGCGGGGACCAACGACGACGGCGCGCTGGCGCGGATGGCGGTGATGGAGGGCCAGGCCTCCTATCTGATGGCGGAGGTCATGGCTCGGAATTTGGGCCAGTCGCTTGAGAGCTCGCCGGAGCTGGCGGGGCTCATGAGCCGGATGATCGGCGCGGCGCCGGGAGAGTCGCCCGTCTTCGATCAGGCGCCCCTGTATATCCGCGAATCGCTGCTGTTCCCGTATGCGGCGGGCATGCGCTTTCAGGACGCCGTGAACCGGCACAAGGGTCGGGAGGGTTTTCGGGAGGTCTTTCGCCGGCCGCCGGAATCCACCCAGCAGGTGCTGCATCCGGACAAGTACCTCCAGGGCGACTCCGCCGTACGCCTCCGCCCGCCGCCGTTGCGAACGCGCCGGGCCTATCGGTTGCTGGCCGAAGGCACGGTGGGCGAGTTCGATTACGCCGTCCTGCTGCGGCAGTATGTCGGCGAGGAGGCGGCAGGCCGGATCGCACCGACCTGGCGCGGCGGAGCCTACCGCTTCCTGGAGCACAAGCGAGATCGGCGCACGGCGCTGGTGCAGGCTTCCGTCTGGCAGACCGAGGAGGCGGCCCGGGAGTTCTTCGAAGCCTACCGTAAGGTGCTGGAGGGCAAATGGGGGCGATTTGAGCTTGCCGAAGAAAGACCCGAGCGGGTGGCCGGCCGCGGCGACGACGGCTTTTTCCTGTTACGCCGGAGCGGTTCGCACGTCTACTGCTTCGAAGGTCTGGCCGCGCTCGATGAGGCGGAGTAGCCGAACCGAGCCCGGCGCCGTTACGCTACACTGAGCAAAAGAGTGGGGAAGGAGGCCTGTTACTGATGCGACGCGCATTCCGGGTGGCGGCCCTGCTTTCGGTGGCGGCCATGTGCTTGCCGGCGGCGAAGGTTCCGCGTCCGGCGCCCGATTTCACCTTCTCGCTGCCCAACGGCAAGCAGATCAAGCTGAGCGAGTTTAAAGGGCAGGTCCTGGCGGTCGAGTTCCTTCTCACCACCTGTCCGGGCTGCAAGAAGGCGTCGACGGCGCTCCAACGGGTCTACGAGCAGCTCGGCCATAAGGGGTTCCAGCCGCTCGGTGTGGCGATCAACGAAGGCGCCGCGGAGCTGATTCCCGGCTACATCCGCGAGCTCCGCCTGACCTACCCGGTCGGAATGAGCGACCGGTTCAAGGTGATCGACTTCTTGCAGCATCCGGTCATGCTCACCATGTACATGCCTCAACTTGTCATCATCGACAAAAAGGGCAACATCCGGGCGCAGTACGGCGGCGGAGACGACTTCTTCAAGAACGAGGAAGAGAACATCCGCAAACTGGTGGCCGAACTGCTCAAAGAGTAGGCGCCGAATCTGCCAGGAATCGACTAACCTGCCGTAATTCCAATCACTTGTGGTAAACTGAGAGGGTGGTTGCCCGGCGCCGTCCGCCGGGCGAAGACAAGGCGTAGAACAAGGAGGGTCCGTGGCCGGTCCGCAAGATCTGCCTCCCAGCCCGCCGGGCGGGGCCGAGCAGCCGTTGCCGCTTGGGGCTTTCGGCGGCAACCAGATCCCGATCAACATCGAAGACGAGATGCGCCGGTCGTATCTCGATTACGCCATGAGCGTAATCATCAGCCGTGCGCTGCCTGACATCCGTGACGGGCTCAAGCCGGTCCAGCGAAGAATTCTCTACACGATGCACGAGATGGGCCTGCGCCCGAACCGGCCCACGCGCAAGTGCGCCAAGATCGTCGGCGAGGTCATGGGCAAGTATCATCCTCACGGCGACTCCTCCATCTATGAGGCGCTGGTGCGGATGGCGCAGCCGTTCGCCATGCGCTATCCGCTGGTGGAGGGGCAGGGGAATTTCGGCTCCATCGACGGCGACCCGCCGGCGGCCATGCGCTACACCGAGTCGCGTCTGGCGCGGATTGCTGAGACGCTGGTCGAGGATATCGACAAGGAAACGGTCGACTTCCGCCGCAACTACGACGACAGCGAACAGGAGCCGGAGGTGCTGCCGACCCGGTTCCCCAATGTGCTGGTGAACGGCGCCTCCGGCATCGCCGTCGGCATGTCCACCAACATCCCGCCTCACAACCTGGGCGAGATCATCGACGCCACCATCGCGCTGGTACGAAACCCGGCTACGCCGCTCGAGGAGATCCTGCGGCTGGTGCCGGGTCCGGACTTTCCCACCGGCGGTTACATTCTCGGTCGGGAGGGCATTCGGCAGACCTATGCGACCGGCCGCGGCACCATCAAGATGCGGGCGAGGGCGGCCATGGAGCGGCTGGGGCGCGACCGCGAGGCGATCGTAGTCACGGAAATCCCTTACCAGGTGAACAAGGCCAAGCTGATCGAGCAGATCGCCGAGCTGGTCAATGAGAAGAAGCTCGAGGGCATCGCCGACATCCGCGACGAAAGCGACCGGGACGGCATGCGGATCGTCATCGAGCTCAAGCGGGGCGAAACGCCCGAGGTGGTGTTGAACAACCTGTACAAGCACACCCAGATGCAAACCAACTTCGGCGCCATCCTGCTGTCGGTCACCGGCGGCCAGCCGCGCGAGCTTCCCCTGGTGGAGATGCTTCGCCGCTTCATCGACCACCGGGTCGAAGTGGTCCGGCGGCGCACCGACTACCTGCTCAGGAAGGCGCGGGAGCGCGAGCACGTCCTGCTGGGTTTTGAGAAAGCGCTGCGCCACCTGGACGAGGTGATCGCCCTGATCCGGGCGTCGAAGACGCCTCGGGAGGCGCGCGAGGCCCTCATCCGCCGCTTCGACTTTACCGAGCGCCAGGCGCAGGCCATCATCGAGCTCCAACTGCAGCGCCTCACCGGCATGGAGCAGCAGAAGATCCTCGACGAGCTGGCCGAAATTCAGCGCCAGATCGCCGAGTACCTGGAGATCCTGGGCTCCGATCAGGTGCTGCGCCAGGTCATCATCCGCGAGCTCGAACAGGTCAAAGCCGATTTCGCCGACGCGCGGCGCACCGAGATCGTCGAGGATCCGGGCGAGATTCAGATCGAGGATCTCATCAAGAAGGAGGACGTCGCGGTCGCGGTGACGCGCGACGGATATTTGAAGCGGACGCCGCTTGAGACCTACCGTCGGCAGTCGCGCGGCGGCGCCGGCCGCAAGGGGGTCGAGCTGAAGGCCGAGGACGTCGTCGAGCATCTGGTGGTGGCCAACACCCACGCCTATCTGCTGGTCTTCACCAGCGCAGGCCGCGTCTACTGGCTGAAGATTTACGACATCCCCGAGGCCGGCCCGGGCGCCAAGGGCAAACATATCCGCAACCTGGTGAACTTGCAGCCCGAGGAAGTGGTCCGCGCCTTTCTTCCGGTGGAGGAGTTCAGCGCCGATCGGTTCGTGGTGATGGCTACGGCCAAGGGGGTGATCAAAAAGTGCGCCCTCTCGGAGTTCTCTAACCCCATGAACCGGGGCATCATCGCCCTGGGGCTCGATGAGGGAGATACGCTCATCTCGGCCCGCATCTCGCTCGGCTCCGACGAGGTCTTCATTGCCACCGAAAAGGGCAAGGCGATCCGGTTTCCGGAAACCGACGTGCGCCCGATGGGGCGCCAAGCGCGGGGCGTCCGGGCCATCACGCTTGCCGAGGAGGACGCGGTCGTGGCGATG
>Ga0197142_1001524_pt1 | contig 21130 bp, 13 predicted proteins | sample GBS60_MetaG_FD_148614 | JGI IMG/M metagenome (GOLD analysis project Ga0197142, IMG submission 148614) | Sediment microbial communities from Great Boiling Springs, Gerlach, Nevada, United States - GBS 60_MetaG | ecosystem: Environmental > Aquatic > Thermal springs > Hot (42-90C) > Sediment... | reverse complement strand
TATCTGGCAAAGCGACGGGATGTGCTCATTATCATGTCAACGCGGGGTGAAATGTATCGGTGGATCTCGCCTGAGCTACGTTTGTTTGTCGAAAGCCATGAGCTGGGCCCCTTTAGCCGGGGAGCAATCTCGGATTATCTGGAACGAATGGAGCGCTATTTGGCGGCAAGAGACGATCAAGAGGGCTTACCACACAAAGCGGACGAAGCCGTTTATGAGGCCGGCGGTGGCTTTGCCCTGAGCACGTACTGGCTTGCCCGGTATGGACCGGATCAGGTCGACGCGTTGATCGCACTGCTCCTGGAATTTATCGGTGACGATAAGAAGCGAGAGCTCATCCGCGTTTATCTGGAGGCCTTGAGCGTCCTTAACCCGTGGCAGCCGACGGACCAAAGCCCCCGAGGTTTTCGCGAAGAGGAAATGCAGCGGATGCTGCCTGCCCATCCGCAGCTCTCGTCGCAGTCCTGGCCGATGCCGGAAGTGCGGCGCGTCCGGGATACCCTGCAGCAGTATCACCTCCTGCGCTGGGACGGCGATGTCGGCGGCTACGTCATCGATGCCGCCATTCGGTATCCCATTGCCTATGCCCTTCGCCGCAAGCATCCCGACATTTGGCAACGGCTCCATGCTGCAGCCGCGCAAATGTATCGCGGGTGGGGCGAGAAATTTGCGCGTTACCGGGATTATTACGATAATTTAGCGCGACTTCATAGCGAACAAGGCCCGGAAGCAGCGGCTACTGCAGAGGTATCGGGTCCCTGACAACCACCGCACCGCTATCCTCCTCGTCTCAGCCGTTGCTTCCCGGTCATGGCTCATCCGCATTCGAGGGGATAGCTCTATGAACCACGCGCCAGCAGGCATACCCCACGGCGATTTTACCGGTTGGTACGCGCTCCCGGAGCTGGTCGGACGAGAGGAGTTCATTGCGCGGGCCATCGCCGCCTTGACTCGGGAAGGTAAGCGGGTGGTCTTCGTGTTGGGCGAGGGTGGGATCGGCAAAACGCGGGTGCTCCAGACGATTATCGAGCGACTCAAGCAAAACCCCGGGGCGGGCGCCATCAATCTGGTAAACCAGGAGGTCGATCTCTACCATACGGAGGTCCACACGACCAACGGCCTGGCCGATGCCCTCTATCAGGCCAGCCCGTTTTTGCACGACGATGCCCTGGCCCGAATGTACGAGCAGCTTGTCCAGCAATGGGTCACGGGCGTCGGCTACGGCAGCGCCCGATTACGGCAGGATCATCTCAATTCGTTCGCCACACTGCTGGCCACGGCCTGTCAACAGCGGCCCACCGTGCTTGCTCTCGATACGGCCGAACGGCTCATGTACGGCCGGCCTTCTTTGCCGGCCTACCTGCGCCGCCAGGTGGCAGGCGCCTGGGAATGGCTTTTGGATTTGCTGGTCAGGAACCCCAACCTGCGCCTGCTCATCGCCGGTCGTCCCGAAGCCGGGCCCCTTTGCGATGACCTCGCCCGAAGGCTGGGCAGCGACCATGTAGCACGCCTGGAGCTGGAACCGCTGAGCGAAGAGGAGGGACTGGCTTATTTCGACGCGGTCGCGACGCTCGCGCGAGAGCATGATGATACTGATTTACAGCGCGCGCTGGAGGCCTTGGATGAAGACCGGCGCCGCCAAGCCGTAAGATGGGCAGGGGGTGTGCCCATACGTCTGGCCCTCATGATCGATTACCTCTCGCTGGGTTTCGCACTGCCGGATGATCCCGGCCAGGCGGGAAGTTGGGACGCTCACTTTTTTGAACGACTGCAAACGTCGCCTTATTGGGACCTCATCGAGGCTCTGGGTCGGCTACCCAAAGGGGCCGATGTCGAGCTGCTCGCCCGTCTCCTGGGTTCTCAGGAGGAAGCGCAGAAACAGGCTCTGCAGACGCAACTGGAAACCATCCGGAAATTTACCTTCGTCAAAGTCCGCCCCGTCCCGGGCCTGGGCGAACGCTATTTTCTCCACGATGAGATGTACCGCCTTCTGCAACAAGCGGTATTCAAGCGGCCCGGTGATGCGGCGAGAGCCGGCCCGGTCTATGAGACCATTGTCTCCTATTACGAGGAACGAGAGAAGGAGTGGCGCCGGGAGATGGAAGCGCTTTTCCAGCCGGTCGAAGACGGAAAAACGAAGGAAGTCGATAAGGCCCAACTTTCCAAACTGTACAGACGTCAGATCGCTTTGCATACGGCCGATGTGTATTATTCCCTGCATCAGGATCCCAACAATGGTTTTCGACGACGGTATCGTTATACCCGCGATGCCGATCTCTCCGGCAACGTAGCCCTCGATTATGCCCTCCAGGCCGAATTGCTGGTTTTTATCGGCGAGCAGAACGGCGAGGCCTTAGCAGCAGACGCCGATTGGGAGGGCGCCTTGATGATGCGACCGGTGGTCCGCGCCTGGGTGGAAGAAGAGTATGAGCGGGCGCTGGAGGAGGCCTCGCGGTTGCGCCGGGAAGCCCAAGAGGCCTTGCGGGATAAGCTCAATGCCGCCATCCTCAACACCTGGGAGGCTTATGCCCTGATCTACCTGAGCCGGGACCTGGACAAAGCCGAGACGATGCTGGGTGAGGCCATTGATCTGGCCCAAACGCATTGCGAGGACGCAAATAGCCTGCGCGCCTGGCGCGCTAAGGCCATCCTGGCCTTTGCCCATCGCGTGCGCGGGTATCTCTACGACGGTCAGGAACGGCTCGACGAGGCCCATCAGGATTACCGACGGGCTGCACCCCTTTGGCGGGAGATCAATCTCCAGATCGAATCGGCCACCACCCTCAAGGATTATGCCTACAGCCTCGGTTTGAAGGGCGAATTTGAACAGGCCCAGCGCTTTGTCCAGGACGCCATGGAGATATACCGCCGGTTAGCGTCCATCGGCAACGTGGGCCTGGCTCTGAACGCCCTGGCCCTGATCCGGATGATGGACGGCGACTATCAAGAGGCCATCGAGAGCTCGAGGCGGGCGCTGCGTCTGGGTCAGGCCATCGGTAACCGCCGTTTACAGGGATTGGCGGCGGTGGCGTTGGCCGAGGCCATGCGCCGCAGTGTCGGCCCGGGTACCTTACCTGCATTGTCGGAAAAAATTCGCGTACTCGAAGAGGCGTTGGCCTATGCCCAACAGGCTCTAGAGCAGTTCGAGCATACCGGTGAGCAGATCTATCTCATTCAAAGCCTGATCGAAAAGGGCTGCAACCGTCGTAATCTTGTCCATATTTGCGTTGAACATCCTGAACTGGATTACCCGCAAGAGAAAGTTGATCATTACATACAGGAAAGCGCCGACGATCTGCGCGAGGCTGCGCAAAAGGCCCAGGCCATCGGCCATACCGGCCTGCAACTCGATGCCCTGGTCAACCTGGGCTGGTTGGGCTATTTTGCCCGAGATGACGAGCTGGTGGCGGAGGCCACGCAAGCCGTACGTCAGACCGCGGCCGCCCTTTATCCTCATCCCGCTGCCGAACATCCACAGGTCACCGCAACGAATCGTCATCTCGCCAGTCAATGGGAGCAAATGGCGAAACACTACACCATGCGTGGGGGCCAGGCATTCCGGGTATTCAAGGAAGCCAGGGAAAAAGGGCATCTTGGGGAAGAGGGTCTTAGGGAAAAGCTTAAGGAAGCAGGTCGCTTTTGGACGTATTCTATCTTCTTCAACGCACAAAAGGGCGAAAACTTTGATAACTTCCGCCGTGCTAAAGATTTCATTTATCAGCGTCTAAGATCTCTTAATGAAAAAGAATTGGGATATGTAATAAGTGGGGTTGAGGAAGTGGAGAAAGAAATCGGTCAAAATAAGTCGGGAATGAGGACTTTTATGGAAGCGAGTTTTCTCTGGCCGCCATCCCCGTGAGAAAAGCCTATGCCGGTCCACGCACAGCCCATCATTCTATCCAGCCGGGTCACGCGCTGGAGCATGACCCATTGCGCCTGCGCTGTTGACGGTATGCCCTGGGACGAAGGCCCTCTGCCTGCGGGCGAGGGGTTATGGCAGCATCCGGCCGAGTGGATCGGCCTGGCCTTGCCGCAAGGGCATCGTGCCTTGTTCAATCCCTGCGGTCGCGGAGGGGTGGTCGTGCTCAATGAGCCTGCCCAGGCCATTTGGGAGCGCTATGCCCATCCGCGTCCTCTGGATGACGAGACGGCCCGGCAATTGGCCCGCCTGGATCTGCTGCAACCGCTCGGTCCCTCTGCTGTCCCGCCGCAGCCGCGCTCACCGGTGCTGACGGCATGGCTCCACATCACGAATGCCTGTAACCTGCGCTGCACCTACTGCTTTGTGCGCAAGAGCGACGACGTGATGGACAAGGCCACGGGTGCGGCGGCCGTTCAGGCGGTTTTTGAGGCCGCGCGGCGGCATGGCTTTCGGGCGGTCAAGCTCAAGTACGCCGGCGGCGAACCCACCCTCCATTTCGGTTTGCTGCGCCATCTACACGAGCAGGCCGTCGAACGCGGGCATCGCGATGGTGTGGTCGTGGAGGAGGTTGTGATCAGCAACGGCGTAGCGCTTACAGACGCCATGCTCGACTTTATGCGCGAGAACGGTATCACCCTTTCCATTTCTCTGGATGGCCTTGCCGCGGGCCATGACCGGCAGCGGATGTTCGTGAACGGTCGCGGCAGCGTCGCGTATGTGCTGCGGGGTATCGAGCGGGCCCTGGCCCACGATGTCCAACCCCATCTGTCCATTACGGTAACCCGTCATAACATCGCCGGCCTCGCCGAGATCGTGCAATTTGCACTGGCGCGGCAACTCTATTTCAATCTCAACCTGTATCAAGAACATGAAGCCGGCGTGTCCCATCCGGAATTGCGGGCGGCTAATGACGAACTCATCGCCGGGCTGCGCCAGGCCCTGGCCGTGATCGAAGCCCAGTTGCCCCCTTACAATGTGTTCACGGCGTTGCTCGACCGCACCAATCTGGCCGCCCCTCATGCTAAAGCGTGCGGCGTGGGTGAGCATTACCTGGTCATCGACCATCGCGGGCGGGTTTCTCGCTGTCAGATGGAACTGGATAACCCGATAACCGATGTTCATCAAGGCGACGTTTTGCAGGCCATTCAGCTTTACGAGGAGGAAGCGCCGTTTCGGAACATCGCGGCCGAGGCTAAAGAGGATTGCCGTCGCTGTCCGTGGCGGTATGTGTGCGCAGGGGGTTGCTCGCTCATGACCTATCGTTCGGCCGGACGGAGTGATGTGCGCTCCCCCTATTGCGATGTCTACCGGGCGCTTTTACCCGAAATCGTGCGTTTGGAGGGGCTTCGCCTTTTGCGTTGGGGTCTTCCACAGCCTTTGTGAGATAAACGTTAGCTTCGGCAGATGGTGCTTTGAGATAGGGACGAGACTCCTGAGGGGAACAAGTGAAGAGAACCAGGGATGCCTGGGAGAGTGAGCCGGCGTGGCTTTGCCACAATGAAGGCGACAATCGTTCCAGGCTTCTCTCTCCGGGAGGAAAAAAGCTTATGCCAACTTCGCTTTCCACCTTTTCGCTAACCCCTGCGGAACTTCATTATGTTCTTCTCAACGGCCACTCGGTAGTGCGACAGAATCGGGAGTACATCGTCCTCGACGAGACCGATATCCCGGCCGAAGATCGGCACAACCGGCATTGGCGGCGCCTCATCGGTACGGTTGTCGTCACCTCGGTGGGCGGCCAACTGCTTGAGGTGTACAAGGCCCGGACGCTGCCGCTCCGTCGAGGGCGCCAGAACCCGAAACGCAGTCCCACGATGAGGACGGTTGGCCTGGCTTCCGGCTTTGCCTTTTGACTTTTGCAGGAGGACACGCGATGAACGCCCAGGACCTCGCTGCCCGTCTGCGTCAGGAGATCGCCCGGGTTGAGGCCGAGCTGGCTACCCGCTATCAGAGCCAGATCGAAGCCGATTACGAGGCCGATCCCGGCCTTCTCTACAATCTGCCGGCCCAAATTTGCTTTCTGGAAACGCGTCTTGAGGGCTTGCGCCATGCCTACGACCGCACCTGCCGAAATCAGCATCGTTTCTGCGAGGACTGCGGTCAGCTCATCGAAGCGGAACGGCTGGAAGCCTGTCCCGAAGCGACCCGTTGCATCGCCTGCGCCCGCCGGCCGCTGCGCACCTTCGTGCCTCATTCGCCCCCGTCTTGTCTTGCCTCTTTGGGAGCGTGAAGCATGCTTGAGTACCCTTCTTATCCTCCCAATCCCCTGGACCCCATCATCCGCTTTCTGGCCGTCATCGGCCTTCTGACGATTTTTGGGGTAGGGATACTGGTAGGCATCTATCTGGCCCTGGCCTTTCTGAGCCTCCCTTGACGCGTAGCGGTATGAAGCATCGATTCCGAACCGGTGCGAAGAGATACGTATAGTCTTCGCACCGGCTTACTGCCTAGGGACAAAAAAACGCTCTTGAAGGCGGTAAGCGCCTGAGCATTGCTTCGGCTTTTTCGTATAGACACGAGAGCCTGGGACGATCGGGGTGGGAAAAGCCCAGGTGGGGCAGCGCCGAAAAGCGCGGTAGAGCCTCTGTTGCGGAATGATTCCCCTTGCCGGATGGAGGACTGGGCAACGGCCATGCTACAATGAAGAGAATCCCTCCGCACCCGGCCCCTCCATGCCTTCACAGCTCATCCTCGCTTCGGCTTCGCCTCGTCGTCGGCAACTGTTGGCCTGTCTGGGCCTGGACTTTGGCTGCGAACGCGCCGATATCGACGAAACGCCCTGGCCGGGGGAGAACCCCGTTGCCCATGCCCGACGACTGGCCCTGACCAAAGCCGATGTGGTGGCGGCGCGACAACCGCAAGCCATCGTCCTGGCCGCCGATACGGTCGTTGTCCTGGAAGGACAAATCCTGGGTAAACCCGTCGATGCCGACGAGGCCCGGCAGATGTTGCGGGCTCTGCGCAGCCGTCCCCATGAGGTCATCAGCGCCGTGGCTATGGCTGCCTCCGGCCGCATAGAAGCGGTTGAGCATATCAGTCGGGTCTGGATGCGCGCCTACACCGATGCCGAAATCGAGGCCTACATCGCCACCGGCGACCCGTTGGACAAAGCCGGCGCCTACGCCATTCAGCATCCGGATTTCCGGCCCGTGGCCCGTTTCGAAGGTTGTTTTGCTTCCATTATGGGACTGCCGTTAGGCCTGGTGGCCGATCTCCTGACCCTCTATGGCCTCTACCCCAACCCGACCTGGCCCGCCGCCTGCCATGCCTTAACCGGCCAATGTTGCCACCTCCCAACCCCAACCTGCTAACCTGCTAACCTTCCAACCCTCCATGCAAGGCATTGTCCTGCGGGCTTACTCGGATGTCTTCGACGTGCAGGCCGAAGACGGTAGCCTGTGGCAGTGCAAAGTTGCCGGCCGCCTGAAGAAAGAAGCGCGGCGCACCACCCTGATCGCTGCCGGCGACCGTGTGACCTTTACACCGGCCCAAAGCGGCCATCATCTGGGCCTGATCATCCACATCCATCCACGACAGCGAGTGCTCTCACGGCGGCGGCCCGATTCGTCGCATCCCTACGAAGATGTCATCCTGGCCAATCCCGATGCCATCCTCATCGTTTTTGCCGTGGCCCGTCCCGAGCCCAACGTGCGCTTGTTGGACCGCTTCCTGGTCGCGGCCGAAGCGGCCGCCGTTCCTGCCGTCGGCATCGTGGCCAACAAGGTGGATCTGGTGGATATCGACGTGGCGCGCGGTTTGTTCGGCCTGTACGAGACCATCGGTTATCCCGTCTTTTACACCAGCGCCAAAACCGGCCTTGGCGTCCCCGAGCTGCGGGAGCACCTGCAGGGTCAGATAACGGTGGTTACCGGACCTTCGGGGGTGGGCAAATCCTCCCTGATCAACGCCATCGAGCCGGGTCTGAACCTGCGCGTGGGGGAGTTGATGGCCATCGGCAAAGGCCGGCATACGACACGGGCCGCCCAGTTGCATCCTTTGCGGGGGGGCGGTTATATTGCCGATACCCCCGGCCTGCGCGAGCTGGGGCTGTGGGACGTGGAGCCGGAAGAAGTCGGCGACTATTTCCCCGAAATCCGGCGTTATGCCGATGGCTGTCGCTTTCGCCGTTGTACTCATCTCCATGAACCCGATTGCGCCGTGCGCGCGGCCGTAACGGCCGGCGCCATTGCCCCCTCGCGCTGGGAAAGCTACACTCGCCTTGCCCAAGGCGAGCCGTAAAAACGTCAAGCCTCGCTCTCATGACCGACTTGCTCGCTCACCTCAATCCTCGCCAACGGGAGGCTGTGCTGACCACAGCCGGACCCGTCCTCGTCCTGGCCGGACCCGGTTCCGGCAAGACGCGCGTGCTTACCCATCGGGTGGCCTATCTGATTCGGGAGTTGGGCGTCGAGCCATGGCGTATCATGGCCGTCACCTTTACCAACAAGGCGGCCGACGTCATGCGCGAGCGCACCGAAGCCCTGGTCGGCGACGAGCATCGCACATCCGGCCTGGTCTTGGGTACGTTTCATCGCCTTTGCGCCCGCTTTCTGCGCATCGAGGCCGTCCACATCGGTCTCAACCCGCGGTATGTCATTCTCGATGCCGAGGACCAGCTCGAAGTCGTCAAACAGGCCCTGAACGATCTGAACCTCGACGAAAAGCGTTTCCCCCCGCGGGCGCTCCATGCTGCCATCTCGCGGGCCAAGAACGAGCTGATGACCCCGGCCGACTTCCCCATCGCCACCTATCGCGATGAAATCGTGGCCCGCGTGTACGAGCGCTATCAGCAGCGGCTGCAGGCCGGCAGCGCGCTCGATTTCGACGATTTGCTGATGCAGGCCGTCTTGATGCTGCGTCAGCACGAGGACATCCTCGCCGCTTATCGCCGTCGTTTCGAGTACATCCTGGTAGACGAATTCCAGGACACGAACACGGCCCAATACGAACTGATACGGCTGTTGGCCGGAGGTTATCGCAACGTGTTCGTGGTCGGCGACGAGGACCAGTCCATCTACCGCTGGCGCGGGGCCGATTTTCGCAACGTCCTGCGCTTTCGTGAGGACTTTCCCGACGCCAAAGTCATCCTGCTGGAGCAGAACTACCGCTCCACGCAAACCATCCTCGACGCCGCCAATGCCGTTATCAAAGCCAATCGCTACCGCACCCCCAAAAAACTCTTCACCGATCGGGGCCGCGGCCCGGCCATTGTGGTCTATCGGGCTTACGACGAGCACGATGAGGCCGAGTTCGTCCTCGGTGAGATCGAGCGCTTGACGGCGGCCGGCGAAGTCCGACCGGGGCAATGCGCCATCATGTATCGTACCAATGCCCAATCGCGGACCCTGGAAGAAGCCTTCGTGCGTCGGGGCATGCCCTACCGCCTGGTCGGCGCCACGCGTTTCTACAGCCGCAGGGAAATCAAAGACGTCCTGGCCTATTTGCGTCTGATTCAGAACCCGGACGATGAGATCAGCCTGCGGCGGATCATCAATGTGCCCCCGCGTCGGATCGGAGCTACCACCCTCAACCGCCTGAGCCAGTGGGCGCGTGAGCTGGGCCTCAGTACCTATCGGGCGTTGCGGGTCCTGGCCGGCGCCGAGGAGCCTCCGGCCGCGGCCCGCGAGCGCCGACATCCCTTTACGAAAGCCTCCCTGGCGCCCTTGCTCGACTTCTATGCCCGCTGGCAGGAGTGGATCGAGCTGCGCGGCGCCGTCTCCCCCGGCCGGCTTCTCGACCGCGTTCTGGAAAGCTCCGGCTATCGGGACTGGTTGCGGGACGGCACCGAGGAAGGCGAGGAGCGCTGGCAAAACGTCCAGGAGCTGCGCAATGTCGCCGCGGCCTATGAGGACATGCCGACCGATATGGCCCTACCGGCCTTGCTGGAGGAAGTGGCCCTGGTCAGCGATGTGGACGACCTCAAGGAAACGGCCGAGGCGCCCGTATTGCTGACGTTGCATGCGGCCAAGGGCATGGAGTTTGCCGTCGTCTTCATCACCGGCATGGAGGAGGGCCTGTTACCCCACAGCAACGCCCTGGAAGACCCTGAAAGCCTGGAGGAAGAGCGACGCCTGGCCTACGTGGGCATCACCCGCGCCCAGGACCGCCTCTACCTGGTCTATGCCTTCCGCCGCACGGCCTGGGGTCGCAGCGACCTCGCCCAACCCTCGCGTTTTCTGATCGACATTCCGCCTGCGCTCACGACCGACAAGCCTCTGCCGCGGAGAAGGGTGGCAAGCCAACGGCCGGCAGTGGTCATCCCCGGCGGCATCCATTTTCAGCCCGGTCAACAGGTTCGCCACCCCCAATTCGGCCTCGGTATCGTCATAACCTCGCGACGCATGGGTGATGACGAAGAGGTCTCGGTGGCCTTCGAACGCGTCGGCATCAAGCGTCTGCTCGTTTCTTTGGCCCGACTTGAGCATGTTTGAACGAACCATAGCTCGTGTTTCGTTTGGGATCGTGCTCATCCTGAGCCTCCTGATCCTGGCCGCTGCCGACGGCGCCTTGCTGGCACGGTCGGATCCGCGCGTGGATCCGCAGGTGTGGACCGAGCTGGCGCAACGGGAGCGGACCGAGGTGCTTGTGCTGCTGGAGTCGCCTCCCGACCTCGGCCCGGCTTATCGCTTGCCGAGCAAGGCGGCCCGCGGGCGCTGGGTATACGAAACCCTGCGGGCCCATGCCCTCCGGCAGCAGGAGCCGCTGACGGCCTGGTTGCAGGCCCGGGGCATTCCCCATCGTCGGTTCTGGAGCGTCAATGCCGTGGCCGCCGTCCTGGATGCGGAATCGCTCCGTGCCGTGTTGGCCCGTCCTGAGGTGCGTCGTATGGTGGCCGATACGCCCTTCCGCGGGGTGGCGCCGTGGCCCGCGCCGCCGTTGACGGCGGCCGAGACGACCACCATCCCCTGGGGCGTGCAGCGGGTAGAGGCGCCCTGGGCCTGGGCGCAGGGCTATACCGGCGCCGGCATCGTCATTGCCGGCCAGGATACGGGTTATGCCTGGCAACATGAAGCGCTGCAACGCCGCTATCGTGGCTACCATCCCGCCGACGGCAGCGTTGAGCACGACTACAACTGGCACGACAGCATCCATGAAGATATCCCTCCCCTTGGCGATACCAATGCCTGTGGCTACAACAGTCCCGAACCCTGCGACGATGGGCTGCACGGCACCCACACCATGGGCACAATGGTGGGCAACAATTTGCCCATGGATGCCCCCGGCTGGCCGGCGGCGGCGGACCGGGCCATCGGCGTGGCTCCCGGCGCCGTCTGGATTGGCTGTCGCAACATGGACAACGGTTGGGGCCGCCCTTCGACCTATATCGAGTGTTTTGAATGGCTGATGGCCCCTTATCCGCGCGGCGGGGATCCGCTTCGGGATGGCGATCCGGGCAAAGCGCCGGATGTCATCAGCAACTCGTGGGGGTGCCCGCCATCCGAGGGGTGCACCTCGGAGCATCTCGCCGCCATCGAGCCGGCGGTCAATGCCGCCGATGCGGCCGGCATCCTGGTCGTCGTTTCGGCGGGCAACGATGGCCCCCGTTGCAGTACGGTCAACCATCCCCCGGCCATTTACCCGCGCAGCTTTACGGTCGGGGCCACCACCGCCGCCGATCAATTAGCCTCCTTCAGCAGCCGGGGGCCGGTTACCTACCGTGAACAGACCCTGCGCAAACCGGATGTCAGCGCCCCCGGCCAGACGGTGCTTTCGGCTATCCCCGGCGACCTGTACGGCAACCTCTCAGGGACGAGTATGGCGGCGCCCCATGTGGCCGGGGTGGCGGCGTTGGTCTTGCAGGCAGCGCCCACTTTGCGCGGGGATACGGCCATGCTCAAGGCCATCCTGCAGGCCACGGCCGATCCCATCATCAGCTTTACCTGCGGCGGCGCCGATGTGGACGGCTCGCCTAACAACCTGTTCGGGTGGGGGATCGTCAATGCCCGCCGCGCCATCGCCTCGCTGGCGCAGGAGGGCTTTTTGGCGGGTTATGTCACCGATGACCAGGGCGTAGCCCTCAAGGGGGCGCTGGTGACGATCCGCGACCGCCAGGGCGTGGTCAGGGCGACGGCCACAACGGACGCACAAGGGGCCTACCGTGTGACCCTGGCCTGGGGCGCCTATGCGCTGGAGGTCTATCGCCTGGGCTATGAGCCGGCTGCCGTCGAACCCGTTTTCGTCGTGGGCGGCCAGACCACAACCCAATCCTTCCGGCTAAGGACCCTGCCCATGCCGACGCCGACCGAGACGCCCACCCCGACCGACACGCCCACACCGACTGACACGCCGACGCCGACCGAGACGTCGATCCCCACCGCCACGCCGACATCTACGCCCACGCCGACATCGCGACCACTGCCGTTGTGGCTTCCCCTCCTCCGGCGCTAGACGGCCACCGGTCGTGTCCAGGCGCGCAGCAGGCGCCAGCTACCGGCCTGCACATCCACCCGCAGTTCCAGGCGGGTGCCGTCGACCAGCTCGACCATGACCGTGGTGCTGCCGTCGGTATGGTCGGTCTGGCGGCCCTGGCCTGCGACCGGATGTCGTTGCCCTCGCCACCAAACGGCTTCCACCCGCCAGCGTTCGCCATGGCGAACGGCCTCCACCACGACCGGCTCGCCCGTCGGTCCGGGGGTCGGTGGCCGGCCGCCGAGAAAACGGATGAGCAGATTCAGCGCCGCCTGCACCGAGGCCAGCTTGTTGCCCAGGCGGTCGTAAGGCCAGATGTGGCGTTCCCCCCAGGCCGTCTCGGCCGCGGCCAGGTAGAGATAGACCAGGCCCACGGGCTTGCTCGGCGTGCCGCCGCCGGGTCCGGCAATACCGGTCACGGCTACGGCCAGATCGCTGCCGAAGCGGGCGCGCGCCCCCTGGGCCATGGCCGCCGCCGTCTGCGGACTGACGGCGCCGTAGGTCAGGAGGGTAGATTCGGGCACGCCCAGCAGGGCCATTTTGGCGGCGTTGCTGTAACTAACCACGCCGCCTACCACATAGGCCGAGCTGCCGGCGATATCGGTCAGGATGCTGGCCAGCAGACCACCTGTGCAGGATTCGGCCAGGCCGATGGTCAGGCGGCGGGCCAGCAACAGGCGGCCTGCGGCGGCGGCGAGTTCGCGTAAGGAGGTCGGATCGGGTGGTATCATAGGCTACGCTTTGCCGGTTACTGCCTCATTATCGAACACGCACGCCCTGCGGGCAAACCCATCGGCAATCGCCATGGCCACAGACGGCCCGGCAGGTTGGTCTGATTTCTAACGCTTTACCCGGCTTTTGCCCACGCGAAGATGACGACATGGTTCGCCTCCTGCTTGCCCTGATTCCTCTGAGTTTCCTCGGCCTGTTTTTTATCTATCCGCTGGTGGCCATTTTCCGCCTCAGTCTGGCCCCGGCGACCGTAACGGGCGGTGAAATCTGGCGGATGTTGACGGCGGATGCCTATTATCTGCGCGTGTTGGGGTTTACGACCTGGCAGGCGGCCGTGAGTACCCTGGGGGCTTTTGCCTTGGGGTTGCCGGCGGCTTTTGTGTTTGCCCGCTACCGCTTTCCCGGTAAAACGCTGCTGCGGGCCATAACGACACTGCCCTTTGTGCTGCCCACGGTCGTTGTGGGCACGGCATTTACCGCTTTGTTGGGGCCCCGTGGTGTGTTGAACACGGCGTTGATGGCCCTGTTCGATCTGGAGGCGCCGCCCCTGCGCCTGTTGCACACCGTCTGGATTGTCTTGCTGGCCCATGTGTTCTACAACACCTCGGTGGTTATCCGCATGGTGGGCGGTTTCTGGTCTCAGCTCGACCCCCGCCTGGGCGCGGCGGCGGCCGTGTTGGGCGCCGATGGCTGGCAACGCTTTCGCCATGTGAGCCTGCCGTTGTTGCTGCCGGTGCTCACGGCGGCCGGTTTGTTGGTCTATCTGTTCAATTTCACCTCGTTCGGTGTCATCCTCATTTTGGGTGGTCCCCGCATGGCCACCCTCGAGGTCGAGATCTATCGCACGGCCGTGCGTTTCTTCAACCTGCCCGTGGCGGCCGTTTTGGCTTTGGTGCAAATGGCCTTTACCCTCGCCATAACGGCCGTGTATACTCGTTTGCAGGCGCGCTTGACCGTGCCTTTGTCGTTCCGTCCGGCTCAGGCGGGTGAGCGGCGCCCGCGCACCCGCGCGGAGCGGCTGTTTGTTTTCGGCACCCTGAGCCTGTTGGGGGTGTTTTTGGTCGCACCGTTGGCGGCGTTGGTCTGGCGTTCTCTGACAACGTCAACGGGCCTGGGTCTGGATCACTACCGGAACCTCTTCATCAATCGCACGGGTTCGGTTTTTTTCGTCACCCCTATCGAGGCTTTGCGCAATTCGCTCCTTATCGCCGCCGCGACGGTCGTGTTGGCCCTGATGGTGGGGGTCAGCGCCGCCTATTTGCTGGTGGAAGAGCGTCGGATAAAGGCGGGGTCCCGGCGGCGTATGTCGTGGTCATTTCTGCTGGACCCGCTGTTCATGTTGCCTTTAGGTACCAGCGCCGTGACCCTGGGGCTGGGGTATATCGTCGCCCTGGACAAACCGCCTCTCAATCTGCGGGCCAGTCTGGTCATCGTGCCCATCGCCCATGCGCTCATCGCCTTCCCGTTTGTGGTGCGGTCGTTGCTGCCCATCTTGCGCGGCTTAGACCCCCGTTTGCGGGAGGCCGCGGCCGTCCTGGGCGCCGATCCCTGGCGGGTGCGGCGTTTTGTGGATCTACCTATCCTCAGCCGCGGCCTGGCCGTTGGCACCATTTTCGCCTTCACCGTCAGCATGGGTGAATTCGGCGCCAGCCTGCTCCTGACCCGACCCCAATTTCCCACCCTGCCCGTGGCCATCTATCGCTTTCTGGGGCAGCCGGGTCTGGCCAACTACGGCCAGGCTCTGGCCCTCAGTGTCATCCTTCTGGCCGCGACGGCCGTCGGTTTTCTCGGCATTGAACGGGTCCGCTACGGCGGCGGCGTTGAGTTTTGAGGGGCCACAGTGGACAGACGGCCGGCAATGGGGGATAATCCTGACGGGCCAGGCCGCGCCCGTCTTTTTTTCGTTCCCCGGCAAGCGATCACCATGAGTCATCCGTCCGCTCCTGTCTCCCCCTATGCCACCCCCCGGGTGGTGACCGATTTGGCCGACTGCGATTTCTACCATACGATGGACATCCCCGGTTATGGCCGGGTCGAGGGCGCCTGGGACCTGCGCGGAGACCCGGCGGCGTATCTGGGGCATGTGGACTTCCGCGGCAAACGGGTGCTGGAGATCGGTACGGCCAGCGGTTTCCTCTGTTTTTACATGGAACAGCAGGGGGCTGAGGTGGTGGCCTATGACCTGTGCGAGGCGTACGAATGGGATCTCGTGCCGTTTGCCGGGCAGGATACGGCCGCGCTGCAGCGGGAGCGTCAGGCGCATGTGCGGCGCTTGAACAACGGTTTTTGGCTGGCCCACCGCGCCTTTGGTTCCCGGGCGAAGGTGGTGTACGGCACGGTCTATGCCATCCCCGAAACCATCGGTCCGGTGGATATCACGACGTTTTGTTCGGTCCTGTTGCATCTGCGCGACCCTATCCTGGCCTTGCAAAACGCGCTGCGGCTGACCCGCGAGACGGTAATCGTGACCGAGCTGCTCTGGCGGCATCCGTTGTTGATCCGCCTTCTGGCACGGCTGCGCGGCCCTTATATGGCCTTTTTGCCCGACTATCGCCTGGGCGAACCACGGGAAACCTGGTGGTTGTTCTCGCCGGCCATCATGCAGCAGTTCCTGGGGCTTTTCGGTTTTACCGAGATGAGCCTGAGCTACCATCATCAGCTTTACCGTGGTCGGCGCCAGGCTCTTTATACCCTGGTGGCCCGTCGTCCCCGGACGGCCTGAGCCGGTATGGCTTCGTTTCTGGCGGTTACCGATATTCACAAAACCTTCGATGACACGCCTGTCTTACAGGGGGTCGAGTTTACCGTCGAGGCAGGGGAAACGGTGTGTTTGTTGGGGCCTAGCGGTTGCGGCAAAACGACGCTGTTGCGCATTATCGCCGGGTTGGAGCATCCCGATCGGGGACAGGTGTGGTTGGAGGGACGCGACATCACGACCGTACCGCCCCATCGGCGGGGCTTCGGTCTGATGTTTCAGGATTATGTGCTCTTTCCCCATCTCTCGGTGGCCGACAATATCGCTTTTGGCCTGCGGATGCAGGGCTGGGACGAGGCACGGATTCGCCGCCGTGTGGCCGAATTGCTGGAATGGGTGGAGTTGACGGATTTTGCCCGGCGCAAGGTGTACGAACTCAGCGGCGGTCAGCAGCAACGGGTGGCGCTGGCCCGGAGTCTGGCGCCCATGCCCCGGTTGCTCATGCTCGACGAGCCGTTGGGTTCGTTGGATCGGGTATTGCGCGATCAACTCCTGGTGGAATTGCGCCGTTTGCTCGCCCGATTGGGCCAGACGGCCCTCTACGTGACCCATGACCAGTATGAGGCTTTCGCCATTGCCGACCGCATTGTTTTGCTTCATGCCGGCCGTGTGGCCCAGCAGGGCACGCCGACCGAGCTCTATCGGCGGCCGGCTACGGCCTTTGTGGCCCGGTTTTTGGGCTTCAAAAACCTGTTGCCGGCCCGCGTGGAGGCGGTGACGCCCGAACCCGTCCTGCTTACACCCCTGGGACGGCTCTATCCCCTGACCCTGCCGGCAGATACAGATATCGGCGCCCTGGTGACCGTGGTCATACGGCCCGAAGCAGCCCGTTTGGAAGGAGAAGGCGCCGTCGGGGCCACGGGCAATCGCCTGCTGTTGCGCATCGAGCATCTTTCCTTTCGGGGCACCCATACGGTTTTACAGCTTGCTCCCGTCCAATGGATACAACGGTTCGACTGGATACAACGGTTCGACATTCCCACCCCGGCGCCCGAACTCGAATTCGAGCTCGGCGGCTCGTTGCCAGAGGATTGCCGGATGGGTCGGACCGTTGCTTTTGCAATCGATCCAGACGGTATTGTTGTCCTCGGTTCTGCCGTCTAAAAAGGACAAAGTGTTTTGCCCTCATTCCTTTCATCCCACGGCCTGTTGTTTTTGCTTTGCGCGGTCACGTGTTATGCTTAGCGGCCACAGCATCGCGGTACTCCTGACCTGTGAACCGGGTTGTGGTGGCGCGTGGGATGGGGAGCCGATGAGTCCGGTACGCGGCCTGGTTATCCCTCTCATGATGAAATCCCAGCGACCGCTCCTGCGGTAAGGCTGTTGTGAGGAACCGTCCGCAATACCGGTTTAGGAAGCAAACATTTGACAACATCAACATCGAAGCCGCCTGGCACGGGGATCAACGGCGATCCGGTCCAAAGTGGGTGGCTATCCCAGGCGAATGATACAGTGCAGTGTGCTGCATTGGTTGTGAGCCTTGTGATGGGCGTGATGATATTGACTCGCCCAAGTTTTTGTAATTTTAAGCAAATTACAAAGTCTGCAATTATCCAGTTGTAGATGCAATTTACGAGATATCTACCATGTTATCATGACTATGCCCTCAGTAAACTATCTGCGAATTTTAACAATATCCTGCCTTTTTGCATGGTTACTGCTGGCGGGAAGTGGTAACGCCTCCAATGGAATGGCTCTGGCAATGCCGGCGCCGGCAGAGGAGTCGCAGCCGGTGCAGCGGATCGAGCCGGTGTCGCCGACCGCGCTCACGGCAGGGGATTTCATGGGCGTTTGGTTGATCCCTTCCCAGGATTGGACGGCATTGCCGGCCTTGCGTGCCGCCGGTGCCAAATGGGCACGCATTGCCATCAACTGGGCCAATGTCGAACCCGTGCCCGGGGCCGGGTATAACTGGTCGGCTGCCGATAGCCGCTTACGCGATCTGCGCAATCAGGGCTATGAGATCATCCTGGCCTTGATGCACGCACCCTCGTGGGCGGCCGATTACGAATGCGGTCCCCTCCGTTCGGAAGCGTTACCTGCCTTTGCCGAGTTTGCGGCGGCCGTCACCCGCCGGTACGGTGTCTCACCCTATAACGTGCGCTATCTCGAGTTGGGTAATGAGCCTGACAACGGCGATGTCATCAACCATGCCTGGGTAGGTGGTTGTTGGGGCATCGGTCCCAATCCGGCTCCCGGGGCCGGAGGCGATGCCTATGCCCGTATGCTGCAAGCCGTTTATCCCGCCGTTAAGGCGGCCAATCCCCATATGCAGGTGGCTCTCGGCGGCCTGAGCTACGAAGCCTGGACGACCGAAGGGGGGCCTTATGACCCCAATTTTCTGCGCGATCTACTGGCCGCAGGGGGCGGGGACTATTTTGATATCATCAACTACCATTTTTACGAAGCGTTTTCCTACAAATGGGGTTCGGTTGTCGGCAAAGGGCAGCATATCCAGGCCCTGGTGCGGTCGTATACGGGGCGCAATAAGCCCCTGATGGTCACCGAGTTCAGCACGCCCAGCAGCAAGCCCAGCGGCAGCGGCGATACCAACGAGTACAGCGAGGAGTTGCAGGCTCGCTACGTTATGAAAGGCCTGACCCAGGGCATCGGCGCCGGGATTTTTCCCATGGTCTGGTTCCAGGCCGTAGATCGTCCTGAGAACAGCGGGGGATATAACTATGGCCTCATTCGTAGCAATGGCGGGCTCAAACCGGCTTACTACGCCTATAACACCTTTTATCAGGAGCTGGGAAGTTGGACCTATAGCCAACGGTTGACAGGTCTGGACGGCCGTATCGAAGGTCACGCCTTTGCAAAGGCGGGTAAGTGGAAATACGTGGTCTGGACAAACGGACCCGATGTCAATCAGGCGTTTGCCCTGGCGGCCGTCGGCAACGGTTTGCGTGTGGTGAACAAAGTGGGTGATGCCCAGGTCATCGTGGACGGGGGCACAGGCGATCTCGATAACGCCCGCAACGGCAGTGTGACCGTCACCGTAGGGCATAGCCCGCTTATTTTGGAGCCCGACTACAGCGGCGGGGCCATCGTCACGCAGACCATCCCGTTGCGACAGGGATGGAATCTCTTTTCCTACCGTTTGGCCTTGTCCGATACTTCGGTGAATGCCGTCCTGGCGAGTATTGCCGGCGCCTATCAACGGGTGACGGGACGTGGGGGGACCTTCGATACGACGATTCCGCCTTCGTTCAATACCCTGCGCAATCTGGTTCCCACCGAGAGCTATTGGATTTTCATGACGCGTAACGCCACCTTGACGTTGACGGGCGTCTCTATTTCGCCGCGGACGCCGATTGCATTGAGCAACGGTTGGAATTGGTTGGGTTACCTGCCGGCCGAAAACCGCCCCTTGCCCCAGGTGTTGCGTACGATTGAGGGTGCCTATACCCGCGTGACCGGCATGGACGGCACCTACGACACTTCGATTCCCCCGTCTTTCAACACGTTGCGCGAGATGCGGCCGGGCGCGGGCTATCTTATCCATATGCGGCAGCCGGCCACGCTCATTTACGGGGCCGGCACCCAGCTCATGCCTCAGGGCTACAACGGAGCGGAAGCAGCCTCGGCAGCGGTGGCACCGACCCTACCGCAGGGCTCCTGCCCGGCCCCGCCCTCCGACACCTCGCAGTACTACGCCGAGGCCTATGGCACCATCTCGCCCGGTGCGTCGGTGGGTACCGTGGTTCATGCCGTTAGTCCGCGTAATGAGATCGTCGGTTGTTTCATTGTGGATACCCCAAACCAATACGGTTTGCTCCGGATTTACGGGGAAGATACCACGGTCAGCCCGGTTATTCCGGGCATGCGCCCCGGCGAAGTGGTGCGTTTTCGTGTGAATGGGGTGTTGGCCAGCGCCTCGCCCGCCATGACCTGGGCCGATCGCAAGCTGCAACAGGTCAATTTGACCGTGGTGGCTACGGCCACACCGACTCCCACCCGTACTCCGGGTAGCGGTCCTACCCCCACGCCTACCCGGACCCCTACCTCTGCGGCACCGACGGCGACCCCTACGCCGGATGCCGCCTGGCGCTTCCGTGGTTACGCCTATCGTGGGGCGAGCGGCGTCACGACTACGCCTCTGGCAGGGGTGCAATTCGAGCTGTTCGTCCGCCATAGCGGCCAGAACCCGCCGGGGACCTCGGTGCGCACGGCCACAAGCGACGCTGCCGGCTTTTGGAACATCCACATGCCCACCCGCTACGACTACTATCGACTGGTGATCCGTCCGCCGGCCGGAATGGTGCTGACCGGGATCAACAAACAGAGCAGCGATGGCGAGATCGTCGAGCAGACCCCGCAACAGGTGGTTGTGGAATGGTTTCAGCCTGCGGTAGCCGTGCGTTTCCTCAATGTCTTCGCCGATAGTGTCACGCCGACGCCTACGGCCACGCCGGCGGCTACCGGCACGCCCACGCCGGCGGCTACCGGCACGCCCACGCCTACACCTACTCCCATTCCCACCTTGCAATTCACGGCGCCGGCGGTTGCCGATACCTATCTCGATGAATTCTTCCCCGAAGACAATTTCGGTCAGCGTCCCGAGCTGATTGTACGGACCGGACATACGACGGCCACGCTCTTCCGCTTTGATCTAAGTGGCCTTCCCCCGGAGATGGTCATCGATCGTGCTCACCTGGTCTTCTATGTGAAGCGGCGCAGCAATAGCGCGCGCACCCTCGATATCGCCGCTTATGCGCTTTTGCGTCCCTGGTCGGAGACCGAAGCTAACTACGAGATGGCCATGGCCGGACAACCCTGGTCGGCGCCCCTGGCCAGCGGGCCGGAGGACAGGGCGGCCACGCCTGTGGCCACATTGACCAACTTGCCGGCAGGCGATTGGGTAAGACTCGATATCACCCCTCTGGTACGCAGCTGGTATGAACACCCATCGACCAACCACGGCGTCTTGATCGATGGCGAGATAATGCCGACGGTGCAGTATTACCTGGCCGCGCGCGAGGCGCTGACGCCAGAATGGCGACCGGTCCTTGTGGTGGACTATCACGAGCTCATACGCACGCCGACCCCAACACCCACCCATACGGCTACACCCACGCGTACGCCGACCCGCACACCCACACCGACGCGGACACCGACGCCCACGCGTACGCCGACACCGACCGCTACACCGACCTTTACTTCCACCCCGACCGACACCCCGACCCCGACGCCGACCCCCACGCCGACGGCGACACCGACGCCGACCAACACACCCACGCCGACGCATACCCCGACGCCGACACCCACGGCAACCCCGACTCATACGCCGACGCCGACGCCGACCCCTATTC
>Ga0197142_1001522_pt1 | contig 21164 bp, 20 predicted proteins | sample GBS60_MetaG_FD_148614 | JGI IMG/M metagenome (GOLD analysis project Ga0197142, IMG submission 148614) | Sediment microbial communities from Great Boiling Springs, Gerlach, Nevada, United States - GBS 60_MetaG | ecosystem: Environmental > Aquatic > Thermal springs > Hot (42-90C) > Sediment... | reverse complement strand
CAAGGAGTTCCTGCTGGCGGGCAGCGGCCAGCAGCAGGTGGAGGTGGCCGTCAGCAAGCTGAACAAGCGCTACGGGGTCAACGTCGAGCTGCATGCCCCGAAGATCCCCTACCGGGAGACCATCCGCGGCACGGCGGACGTTCACGGACGGCACAAGAAGCAGACGGGCGGCCACGGGCAGTTCGGCGACTGCAAGATTCGCGTCTCGCCGCTGCCGCGCGGCGAGAAGTTCGCCTTCGAGAACCAGATCTTCGGCGGCGCGATTCCCAAGCAGTTCATTCCGGCGGTCGAAAAGGGGATCCTCGAGGCCGCCGAACAGGGCTACCTGGCCGGCTACCCCGTGGTGGACTTCAAGGTCGAGCTCTACGACGGCGCCTACCACGAGGTGGACTCCAACGAGCTCTCCTTCAAGCTCGCCGGGCGCAAGGCCTTCCGGCTGGCGATGGAGCAGGCCAAGCCGGCGCTGCTCGAGCCGATCATGAACGTCGAGATCCACGCGCCGGTCGAGTACGCCGGCGATCTGATGGGAGATCTCAACGGCCGGCGCGGCCGCATCACCGGCATGGAGGTCAAGGGCAACACGCAGATCATCCGGGCGCAGGTCCCCATGGCGGAGATGCTCAACTACCAGAACGACCTGACCTCGATGACCCAGGGGCGGGCCTCCTTCAGCATGGAATTCGACCACTACGACTTCGTGCCGCAGCAGATCGCCGAGAAGATCATCGCCGAGGCGCGCGCCGCCAAGGCCGGCGTGGCCGAAGAGGAGGAGTGAGCCAGGGGGGGCCGAGCCTCCCGGATCGGGCAAGCGCCGCCGGCCGGTTGCAATTGCGTTGCGGAATCAGGTAAAAAGAAGGCTTTGTGTGCTTGACGAGGACTCCATGACGGGATCGGGCAAGCATGAAAGCCGGTGAGCGCTCCCTTACGGCGGCGATCTTCCTCGGGCTGTTGCTTGGCGCGGTCGGCTGCACGGCGGCGCGGGTCCGCCACTGGGTCGCCCCCCCGGCCGCAGCCCCCACCCCCGCTCTGATAGCCCAGTTGGGCGAGCCCCCGGTGGTCCCCGCTGAGCCCCAGCGCCCCAGCCTGCCGCCTCTGGCACGGCAGGCGCTCGAACGCGTCTCCTATACCGAGGGGGTCACTCGGGCCATCCGTGAAGCCGAGAGTCGCTTTCAGGCAGGCGAGCGGCTTTTGCGGCAGGGGGAGAGAGCGGCAGCGGAACGGGAGTTTGACCGCGCCATCGAGGCGCTGCTTGTCGTGCCCACCGACGCCTGGGACCGCTACCGGGCTGAAGCGAAATGCGAGGAACTCGTCGAGGCCATCTATGCGCTGATGGCGAAGGAGGCGCGGGAGGAGCCGATCGACGCCGCCTTTGAGGACTCACCCCTGGATGACGTGCTGGCGGCGACCCCCGCGGTCGACCCCAACCTGCCCGTGCCCGAGGGCGTCAAGCTGCCGGCCTCGGATCTGCCGCTTGTTGTCAACGCGCAGGTGATGAAGTTCATCCGCTTCTTCTCCTCGGGCAAAGGCCGAAAGATTCTGATCAGCGGGCTTCAGCGGCAAGGCCGATATCGCGAGATGATCCGGCGGATCCTCGACGAAGAGGGACTGCCGCAGGAGCTCATCTACCTGGCGCAGGCCGAGTCCGGCTTCCGCCCCCGGGCCGTCTCTCGCAAGCGGGCGGCCGGCCTTTGGCAGTTCGTGCGATTTCGCGGGCGCGAGTACGGACTGTTTCAGACCCGCGAGTTCGACGACCGGCTGGATCCGGAGAAATCGACGCGGGCGGCAGCGCGCCACCTGCGGGATCTCTACGAGGAGTTCGGCGACTGGCACCTGGCCATGGCCGCCTACAATGCCGGGCCGGGCTGGGTGGCGCGCGCCGAGCGGCGGGTGCGCAGTCGGAGCTTCTGGGAGTTTTGCCGCCGGGGCGCTCTGCCGCGCGAGACGCAGAACTACGTCCCGATCATCCTGGCGATCGCCATCATGGCCAAAAACCCCAAAGAGTACGGCCTCGAGGAGGTAGTGGCCGAACCGCCGGTAGAGTATCAGACGATTCATGTCCGCGAGGCGACGCACCTGGGCTTGATCGCCGACCTGCTGAATCGGCCGATCGAGGAGATCCGAGAGTTGAACCCGGCGATTCTGCGGGACGTGGCTCCGGCCGGCTACGCCGTCCACGTGCCCAAGGGAACCGGCAGTTTCGTCATGGCGGCGCTTGAGACGGTGCCGCCGGGCCGGCGCGCCTCCTGGCGGGTTCACCGCCTTGAGGCGGGCCAGACGCTGGCCGAGATCGCGCGACTGTACCGGACGACGGAGCTGTCCATCCTGGCCGCCAATGGCGGCGGCGTGGATACGCTGGAGGCGGGCGACCTGATGCTGATCCCGGTCGCCTATCCCACGCCGAAAGAGACGCCCGAGACACGGCCCGCGCGGCGCCCGCGGCGGAGCCGAGCGGCGCCGAGGGCCGCCGTGCGCCTGCCGCAGCCGAAAGCGGCGGCGCTGGCGCCCTGAGCGTTTCCGGTTCCATGCCTGGCGCTTTGTAAGATAATAGGGCCTGGAAGTTCTGTTCCGGGAGGTGCGCCATGCCGGAGCCCAGGGTAGCGCGTGCCGGTTGTTGCGGCACGCGGATCAGCCGTCGGCAGTTGCTTGCCGCTTCCGCCGCCGCGAGCCTGGCTCGTCCGAGCCGGACGGCGACGCCGGCGATTGTGCGCCAGCCGCCCGTGCGCCGGCCGCTCCGCGTCCAGCCGGTGCTGGTCTATCAGATCTACAAGCCGCGGGAACAGGCGAGTTGGCGGCCGTGGGGCGGATTGATGGCGGAGGGTGACGTGGCGGCCGAGAAGGAGAGGATCAACAAGGAGCTTGCGCAGATCCGGAGCGCGGCGGACTTCCCGGTGGAGATCCTCGGCCTCGAGGCGGCCACGTCGGCCTCCGAAACCGCCGCGATCGCCGGGCGCGATTACGATGTGGGGCTCATGTATGCGGCCAGCGGCCCGGTGCAGGCCTACGAGGCCATGAACGTCCCCGGCAAATGGAACCTGATGTTCGTGCGCCACCGCAGCGGGCCGGTCTACCTCTGGTACGAGGTCGCCCATCCGCGCTACCTCCGCAAGACTGTGGATGAATTCGGCGAGCCGGGCATGGACTGGCAGGACGTGGTGGTCGACTCGCTTGACGAACTTGTCTGGCGGCTCAGAGGCCTGGCCGGTCTGAAGAATACGCTCGGCAAGCGGATCGTCTGCGTGGGCGGCGCCGGCGGCTGGGGCAAGGGCGGCCAGCAGGCGCCCTACCTGGCCGAAAGGGTGTGGAAGTTCGAGCTGGTGACGGTCCCCTATGAGGAGCTCGGCGCGCGCATCGAGGCGGCCCGACGCGATGAGACGCTGGTGAGCCGGGCGCATGCCGAGGCCGACCGCTACCTGCGCCAGCGGGGCGTGCGGTTGGAGACCGATGCCGAGTTCGTGCGCAACGCCTTCGTTTTGCACGAGGTCTTCCACGGACTGCTGGCCCAGGCCGGCACCGATGCCATCACCATCCACCAGTGCATGGGCACGATCATGCCCGTCAGCCGGACGACGGCCTGCCTGCCGTTGACTCTGCTCAACGACGACGGCTACCTGGCCTTTTGCGAGTCGGATTTCGTGGTCATCCCCGCCGGCGTGCTGCTGCATTATGTCTCCGGCAAGCCGGTCTTCCTCAACAACCCGACCTACCCGCATCACGGGGTGGTGACGCAGGCGCACTGCACCGCGCCCCGGAAGATGGACGGCGAGCGGCTGGAGCCGGTGCGCATCCTGACGCACTTTGAGTCCGACTACGGGGCGGCGCCGAAGGTGGAGATGCGCAAGGGGCAGGTGATCACCAACCTGATTCCGGATTTCCGGGCCCGGCGCTGGATGGGCTTCGAGGGCGAGATTCTGGACAGTCCTTTCCTGCCCATCTGCCGCTCCCAGATCGACGTGCGGGTCAAGGGCGACTGCGACAAGCTCGCCGCTCAAATGCGGGGCTTCCACTGGATGACCTGCTACGGGAGCTATCTGCGCGAGGTCGGCTACGCGCTCAAGAAGGTCGGCATCGAGTGGCTGGTCGTCTGACGATCGGACCCCGGGGGCGAATCGCGTTCCGCGGTGCTCTATAATCGTGTGCGAGGGGATAAAGCCGTTTCATGGAGAGTCTGAAGAAACGACTGGAGGAAGAGATCGCTGCGCTCGAGTACGAACTGCGTCACGAGCTGCCCAAGGAGATCCTCCGCGCCCGGGCGCACGGGGATTTGAGCGAAAACGCCGAATACCACGCCGCCAAGGAGCGCCAGCGTCTGGTGGACGCCCGCCTGGCGCAGCTCAAGAGCCGCCTGCGTGAGCTTTCCATGATCGACCTCTCCCGTATTCCGCGCGACCGGGTGGGCCTGGGCTCCACGGTGGTGGTGCTGGACGTGACGCGGGGCGAAGAGCTTACCTACCGGTTGGTGACGAGCGAGGACGCCGACGCCGCCAGCGGGCGGATCTCGACGGCCTCGCCGATCGGCCGGAGCCTGCTGGGCAAGAAGGTGGGCGATACGGTCCGTGTGGAAATTCCCAACGGCGTGCGCGAGCTGGAGATCCTGGAGCTGACCACCATCCACGACGCCACCTGACCGCGCCGGCTCGGGCCGGCCGATTCGGCTACAATCGGACGAGATGACGATCACCAGCGCGATCGGCACCTTTTGCGACAAGATCCTGGTGGCGATCGTCCGAATGCTTGCGCTGGCCCGAATTCATCCCAACCTGCTGACCCTGGTCGGGCTGGCCATCAACATCGTGGCGGCGGCGGCGCTCGCCACGGGCCAGTTCCGCACGGCCGGGTTCATCATCATGGGCGCCGCCCTCTTCGACCTCGTCGACGGGCGCGTGGCCCGCCTGACCAACCGGGTGACCCGTTTCGGCGGTTTCTTCGATTCGGTGCTCGACCGCTACTCGGACCTGGCGCTGCTGATGGGGCTGCTCGTCTATTACGCCTCCATCAACCGCTTCTTCTATGTGGTGCTGACGGGCATCGTCATGACCGCCTCGGTGATGGTCAGCTACACCCGTGCGCGCGCCGAAAACGTCATCCCGCGATGCAAGGTGGGCTTCATGGAGCGGCCCGAGCGGATTGTGCTGTTCATTATCGGCGCCCTGTTCGACCGCATGGCGGCGGTGCTGTGGGTCATCGCCGTTCTCGGTAACCTGACGGTCGTCCACCGCATGATCTACACCTGGCAGGAGACGCGGCGGCTCGAAGAGGCGCAGTTGCGCGCCGGACTGACTTCGGCGGTGGTCGAAGAGAAGCCGATCCGCCGGCTGTAGGCGCCGTCTCAGTCCTCCAGGATCACCACGGCAAGGGCCTGGCCTTTGGTGTGGGTCAGCGAGAGGGTGCAACGCCGTACGCCGAGCGCGGCGGCGATGCGGGCGGCGCGGCCGTGGAAGATGAGCTCGGGCTTGCCGGAGCTGCGGTTGGCGACCTCGAAATCGCGCCAGCGCACGCCGCCTCGCCAGCCGGTGCCGATCGCTTTCATGGCCGCCTCCTTGGCGGCGAAGCGGGCGGCGTAGCGCTCGGCCGGGTCGTGCTTGCGCCCGGCGTAGGAGATCTCGCCCTCCGTAAAGACGCGCTCGAGGAAGCGCCGGCCGAAGCGGGCGAGGGTGCGCCGGATGCGCTCGGTCTCCACCAGGTCGATGCCCGCGCCGACGATCACAGGTGGGCTCCCGCCGTGGTGATCGTCAGCCGGCCGTGCTTGACGCCCTTGGTGCTGATGAGGGCATCGGCGATTCGCTTGACCACGCCGGCAGTGCCTCGCACCACCAGCACCTCCAGGCAGTTATCCCGGTCCAGGTGGACGTGCAGGGTGGAGAGGATGTGCTGGTGGAACTCGTGCTGCATGTCGGTGAGCTTCTCGCTCAACAGGCGCACGTGGTGGTTGTAGACCAAGGTGACCGTTCCGACGACCGGGCTGTCGGGTTGCTGCCACTGTTCTTCGACGAGCTCGTCGCGGATCAGGTCGCGGAAGGCCTCCGAGCGATTGCTGTAGCCCCGGCGGCGGATCAAGCGGTCGAACTTCTCCAGCAGGTCGGAGTCGATGGCGACGCCGATTCGGCTGAGTGTTTTCATCCGTATTGTCAGAGTAGCCGAGCCGGGGGCGCCGAGCAAGCCGACGGCCGGCGTGCGGGGCTCCGGCGTGGCACCAAATTCCCTTTTCGTGCTACTTTGTTAGCGGCCTCATGCATATCCCCGACGGATTCCTGTCCACCCCGATCTGGGCGGGGTTCGCCGCCGCGTCCGTGCCGGCGGTGGGCCTGCTGGCCCGGCGAGTTCAGCGCGAGCTGGCCGAGTCGGCCGTGCCCCGCCTCGGTGTGATGGGCGCTTTCGTTTTCGCCGCCCAGATGATCAACTTTCCGATCGCCGCCGGCACCAGCGGCCACCTGGTCGGTTCGGCGCTGCTCACCTACACGCTGGGGCCGGCTCCGGCGGCGCTGGTGATGAGCGCCGTCCTGGTCTTGCAGGCGCTTCTCTTTCAGGACGGCGGCATCCTCGCACTCGGCGCCAACATCTTCAACATGGCCCTGGGCGGCGTCCTGGCGGCCCATCTCAGCTATCAGTACCTGGCGCGCTCCGGAATCCGCGGCGTAGGGATTTTTGCGGGCGGCGCGCTGTCGGTCTTCGTCGCCGGGGCCTTGGCTCTGGCGGAGCTGGGGCTGTCGGGGGTCCGCATCCCGCCGGCCATCCTGGGGGTATCGCTCAGCTTGCTGGCGCTCAACGGGCTGGTCGAAGGGGCCCTCACGCTCCTGCTGCTGCGATTGCTCGAGGGGCTCAATCGGGGTTGGGTGCAGATGCCGGAGGCGGCGTCCCGGCCGGCCCTGGGGTTCCTCCTGATTGGGGGCATCCTGCTGGTGACGGCAGGGGTGCTCGTGGCCTCGACGGCGCCGGACTCGCTCGAGTGGCTGGCCGAGGAGATCGGTCTGGCCGAGCGGGCCCGCAATCTGTTTGAAACGCCGCTGGCGGACTACCAGGCGCGCTTTATCGCCCGGCCGTGGCCGGCGCAGGCGACCGCGGGCCTGGCGGGCCTGGCGGCGGCTTTCGCCGCCTCGATGGCGATCGGTCGCGCACTGGCGCGGCGGAGGCGCAGTTGAATGCACCATGTCGTGCTCGAGCAGTGGGCGCGGCGCACCGGTCCCGTTCATGCCTTGGATCCCCGGGTCAAGTTGGGCGTCACGCTGCTGTTTTTGGCCGCCATCGCCACGACCCCCCGGGTAAGTGTGGCCCAGTTTGCGGCTTACGCCGGACTCTTGGCCGGCGTGGTCCTGGCGGCCGGACTTCCGCTCGGCGGCGTGGCCTTGCGGGCCTGCATCGTTCTGCCCTTGGCCGGGGCTTTCGCCGCCGTGAGCTGGCTCGCCGGAGAGCCGCATCGCGGCTTGACGATCCTGCTCAAGAGCTACCTCTCGGTTTTCGCCGCGCTGGTCCTGGTCGGCACGACGCCCGTCGCCCGGCTTTTCGGCGGACTGAGGCGGCTCGGCGTTCCCGCAAGCCTCGTGCTCATCTTGCAGTTCCTCTATCGCTATCTGTTCGTCATCTCCGAGCAGGTCCAGCACATGCGTCTGGCGGCCCAAAGCCGGGGTGCGCTCAACCGCGCCCCGCGCCGTTACCGCCTCCTGGCTCCCGCAGGCGCCATCGCGGTGCTCTTCGCCAGATCCTACCAGCGGGCTGAGGCGGTCTATCGCGCCATGCTGGCCCGCGGGTTCACCGGGCAGATCGAAGCCGCGGCGCCGCTTCGGCTTGGCGCCGGAGACCTTCTGGCGGGGGGCGCCGCCGCCGGGATGGTTCTGGCCGTCCGCTTCGGTTTCTGAAGGCGATGTCCGGCGAACCCCTGATCGAGGTCGTCGACCTACGATTCCGCTACGAGGACGGCACCGCGGCGCTCAACGGCGTCAACTTCCGGCTGTTCAACTCCGAGACCGTGGCGCTGTTCGGGCCAAACGGTTCGGGCAAGACGACCTTTGCGCTTCACCTAAACGGCCTGTTGCGGGGCGAGGGCGAGGTAAGAATCTGCGGCCTGCGCCTCGACAAGAAGAACCTGGCGACCATCCGGCGGAAGGTCGGCTTGTTGTTTCAGGATCCGGACGAGCAACTCTTCATGCCGTCGGTGCTTGAGGACGTGGCTTTCGGCCCCCTGAGCGCCGGCGTGAATCCGGAGGAGGCCTTTCGGCGGGCCCGAGAGGCTCTGGCGCAGGTGGGCATGGCGCATGCTTGCGAACGGGCGCCTTACCACTTGAGCGCGGGAGAGAAGCGCCGCGTGGCCTTAGCCGGTGTTCTAATCATGGAACCCGAGGTTCTGGTCCTGGATGAACCGACCACCTATCTGGATCCGCCCGCCCATCGGGACCTCGTCGCCCTGCTTGAGCGCTTGCCGCAAGCCAAGGTCATCGCCACGCACGATGCTGATCTTGCCAGAGCCGTGGCAAACCGCGCCGTGTTTTTCGAGCGCGGGCGGATCGTCGCCGAGGGACCCGTCGAAGAGCTGATCGAGCGTTTCGGCTGGGAGGCATGCGTAGCGCCGAGGCGAAGAAAGGACACCGGCCCTGCCAGATAAGCCGTCAGCCGGCGCAAGAGCCGCGCGGCAGCCGCCGGCGCCTGAAGATACATCGGATGGAAGGCTCCCGGCCGCTGCGCAAGAGCTTGCCGACACCTGTCGCGCCCGGCTAATTCGACGGCTGCCGCGTGACAGCCCGGCCCGGCTAACTCTGACTTTGCTGCTGTTGCTGCTTGCGATACTCCGCCCAGCGCCGCCTCTGCGCCGCGGCGATCCTCTTTCGGGCCGCCTCGCTTAAGGGCCGCCTTGGCCGGCGGGGGGCGGGACCGGTTGCCCCTCGGCTGAGTCTGGCCTTGACCTGGTTAATCTGTTCCTCGATCTTCTGGCGCTGCAACTCCAGACCAGCGAGTGCGGCTTCGAGGATAGCAGTGTCGTCGAGTTTTCGAGAAGTTCTTGGCATGTAGTCTCCCAATGTCGATCACCGAAAAATGGTGACTTAAGCTAGAGTATCTTACAACAGACGCCCGAAAGACAAGTGGCGGCTTAAAAAAGCCGGCGTCGGGCGCCGGCTAAGCGGCCCGTTGCGGAAAATCGCCCTTTTACGGCCTGCCGCAGGCGCCGGGGGTCGGCGGCGGGCTCGAGACGGATGGGACTCAAAACAACTTCCGGGAATCAAGGAGCAGCGTCACCGGGCCGTCGTTGACTAGTTCGACGGCCATCATCGCCTGAAATTCTCCCGTTTCGACCGCGATCCCGCGCCGGCGCGCCTGCTCGACAAAGTACTCGTACAGCGCGCGGGCTTTCTCCGGTTCGGCGGCCTGGTCGAAACTCGGCCGGCGCCCTTTGCGGCAATCCCCATATAAGGTGAACTGGGAAACCACCAACAAGCTACCGCCGGCCTGGAACACATCAAGGTTCATTTTTCCCTGTTCATCCCGGAATAGGCGCAGTCCGAGGGTTTTTTCGACGAGGTAATCGGCGTCGGCCGTTGTGTCGTCCCTGGCGACGCCGACTAAGATCAGCAGCCCCGGACCGATCCGCCCCACGACGGCGCCGTTGACGGTGACGGCCGCCCGTGAGACGCGCTGCACCACCGCTCGCATGTGCTATAACTGTGCCAGAGTCGCCGCCTTCACCATGATCGAGACTTACGCCTATGCGCGAGCCGGCCTGCTCGGCAACCCGAGCGACGGTTACTTCGGCAAAACGATCGCGCTCATCGTGCGCAACTTCCGCGCAAGAGTCCTACTGTACCCGAGCGCCCGCCTGGAGATCAAACCGTCGAAAGCGGACATGCCGATCTTTGAAAGCCTCGACGACCTCTACCAGACGACGCGCTGGCGCGGCTACTACGGCGGCATCCGCATCATCCAGGCGCTCATCGTGCGCTTCATCGATTATTGTCGGGAAAAGAGGATTCCGCTTGAGAACCGAAACTTCACCATCGAGTACGAGAGCACGATCCCGCTGCGGCTGGGCATGGGTGGGTCGAGCTCGATCATCACCGCCGCACTGCGGGCCCTCTGTCAATACTTTCAGGTCGAGATTCCGCTCCCGATTCAGGCCAAGCTGATTCTGGAGACGGAAACGAAGGAGCTCGGCGTGCCGGCCGGGCCGCAGGATCGCGTCATTCAAGTCTATGAGGGCCTGGTTTACATGGATTTCGACCGCCGGCTGATGGAGAGCCGAGGCTACGGCCACTATGAGCGCCTGGATCCGGCGCTGCTGCCCAAGCTGTACTTGGCCTACCGGACGAGCCTGAGCGAGGGGACCGAAGTGTTCCACAGTAACGTCCGGCAGCGCTGGGAGGCGGGTGACCCGGAGGTGGTCGAGGCCATGCAGAGGTGGGCCTCCTACGCCGAGCAAGGCCGCCAGGCCCTGCTCGATCGGGATGTGGAGACGCTCAAACGTCTCATTGACGCCAACTTCGACCTCCGCGCCCGGATCTACCAGCTCAGCAAGGGTAATCTGGAGATGGTGGCCGCCGCCAGGCGAGTGGGCGCCACGGCCAACTTCGCCGGCTCCGGCGGCGCCATCATCGGCACTTACGAGGACGAGGCCATGTACCGGCGTCTGGTCAAAGTCATGAAGGCCAGGCAGGTCGGCGTCATCAAGCCCGAAGTGGTTCCCTCGAATGCCGGCGGCCGGACCTGATATCGTCGCCTTTGCCCTAAGGCAAGAGCCGGCGCCGTGTCGATAGCATGCCTGAGAGAAGACGATGAGGCCGATCGGCACGTTCGTGGTTAGACCCAAGCTGCCGCCTCCTTTGGAGCGGCTGCGGGAGCTCGCCCTCAACCTGCGTTGGAGCTGGAATCACGACACGATTCAACTCTTTCGACGCCTGGACAGCGACCTGTGGGAGGCTTCAGGTCACAACCCGATCCGCATGCTGGGAATGATCAGCCAGCAGCGGCTGGAGGCGGCGGCTGCCGATGAGGCTTTCCTGGCGCACCTTGACCGGGTGGCGGCTCAAGAGCGGGAATACCTTAGCGCGGCCACGAACTGGTTCAAACGGAACTTCCCGCGGGCGGGTCAGCCTCTGGTGGCCTACTTTTCGGCGGAGTTCGGGCTCACCGAATCGATGTCGATCTTTGCCGGCGGCTTGGGTATCCTCGCCGGCGATCATCTGAAATCGGCAAGCGACCTGGGCGTTCCGATTGTCGGCGTGGGGCTGCTGTACCAGCAAGGCTATTTTCGGCAGCAGCTCAACTCCGCCGGCTGGCAGCAGGAGATTTACGAAGATAACGATTTCGCCAACCTGCCGCTGACCGTTGAGCGGGGGCCCGACGGCAGCCCGCTGTTGGTCGCCGTGCAGTTTCCGGGCCGCGACGTCTATGCGCAGGTCTGGCGGGTGCAGGTGGGCCGGGTGCCCTTGTATCTGCTGGACACGAACGTGGCCGCCAATGCCGATCCGGCCGACCGGGACGTGACCGACCAGCTTTACGGGGGCGACACGGAGATGCGCCTCAAGCAGGAGATCGTACTCGGCATCGGCGGTTACCGGGCGCTCGAGGCGCTCGGGTTGGAACCCACGGTCTACCACATGAACGAGGGGCATTCGGCTTTCCTGGCGCTCGAGCACATTCGGCGGCTGATGGCGCGCTACGGCCTGTCGTTTCAAGAGGCGCGGGTGCTGGCCGAGGTAAGTCTGGTCTTCACGACGCACACGCCGGTTCCGGCCGGGCACGACTACTTCTCGGCCGACCTGATGAGGCAGTACTTTCACGACTACGCCGCCCAGTTAGGCATCCCCTGGACCGAGTTTCTGCGCCTCGGCCACAGCCGGCCGGCGCACGCTCACGAGCCGTTTTGCATGACCGCGCTGGCGCTGCAACTGTCGGCCTCCTCCAACGGCGTCAGCCGCCTGCACGGCGAGACCACGCGACGGATGTGGCAGTCGCTGTGGCCGGGCATTCCGCCGGAGGAGATCCCCATCGGCCATGTCACCAACGGGGTCCACTTTCAAAGCTGGATCTCTCATGAGATGGACCAGCTCTACGAGCGCTATCTCGGCCCGCGATGGCGCGAGGAGCCGGGTGACAAGAAGCTCTGGCAAAAGGCGCTCTCCATCCCCGACGAGGAGCTGTGGCGAACGCACGAGCGGCGCCGGGAGCGGCTGGTGGCGTTCGCCCGCGAGCGGCTGCTCGTCCAGCTCCGGCGCCGCGGAGTGCCGGAGGCGGAGGTCGAGGCGGCGCGCGACGTGCTCGACTCCCGCGCCCTGACCATCGGATTCGCCCGGCGCTTTGCCACCTACAAGCGGGCGACGCTGTTTTTGAAAGATCCGGTCCGGCTGGCGGCGATCTTGAACGATCCCGAACGGCCCGTGCAGATCATCTTCGCCGGCAAGGCCCATCCGCGCGACCAGGAGGGCAAGGAGCTCATTCATGAGATCGCGAGTCTGATTCGCAGGCCTGAGTTTCGCCGGCGCGTCGTCTTCATCGAGGATTACGACATGGAGGTGGCGCGCTATCTGGTGCAGGGCTCCGATGTCTGGCTGAACACGCCGCGCCGGCCGAACGAAGCCTGCGGCACCAGCGGCATGAAGGCGGCGGCTAACGGCGTGCTCAACTTAAGCACGCTCGACGGCTGGTGGGCCGAGGCCTGGGCGGAGGCCGGCCCGGAAGGCCCCTTCATCGGCTGGGCGATTGGCCGGGGCGAGACGTACGAAAATGAGCAACAGCAGGATGCGGCGGAGGCGGAGGCGCTCTATGAGGTGCTCGAGCGGGATGTCATCCCGACCTTCTACGAGCGCAGCCCGCAAGGTCTGCCGAAGCGCTGGATCGCGCGCATGAAGTCGGCCATCGCCAATCTCTGCCATACGTACAACACGCACCGGATGGTGCGCCAGTATACGGAGGCCTTCTACCTGATGGCCCATGCCAAGCGGGCCCTGATGGTGGCCGAAGGCGCCGCCCGCGCCCGGACCCAAGCCGCCTGGCGCGAGCGGATCCAGGCGTTCTGGCCCGAGGTGCGGATCGAAGAGGTCTCCGCCGATGTGCCCGAGCAGCTCGAGGTGGGCGACCAGCTCCGGGTACGGGCGCGGATTCTCCTCGGCTCGCTGACGCCGGAGGAGGTCGTGGTCGAACTCTATTGCGGCCGGGTCGACGCCGAAGGCCGGTTCGTCGAGCCGGTCAGCGTGCCCATGCAAGTCGGGGGCCGGGAGGGCGACTTCTGGCAGTATGAGGGTCGCTTCGGGCCTTGCACCGCCAGCGGCCTGCTCGGCTATACGGTCCGGGTGCTGCCCAGCCACCCGGACCTTACCAGCCCGTTCCTGCCGGGCTATGTCAGTTGGGCGGCGCCGTGAGAGAAGCCCACGCGCGCGGCGGCGGGCTCAACCCTCTTCGACCAGCTTGAAGCCGAGCAGGCGCGTCACGTGGATGACGGCGAGCCTGTGATCGCCATAAACGGTCACGCGGTGCCAGCCGAAGTCCCAATCCTCCATCAGCTTGCGGGCGTTGCGAACCTCGGCGGCCAGTTTGGTTCGGCAGGCGCGGTCCTCGTCGATGTTGTCGACCGCGCGCGCCTGATGAAGGACGACGCACTTGCGCGAGGGCACCAGCCGCAGCGTCGTCGTCATCTCCCCGAGCGGCATAAGCGAGCGGATTGAGGCACCCTTGCGGTCTTCGGAATGGTCGCGGATGTGATAAGGATTCCGGGGACCGGCGGGCCCGTGGACTTTGCTCGGCGCCACACAATGGGCGTAGATGATCTGATTCTTCGAGGTGTCAATCACCGGATCGGAGATGTAGCCGGGCCGGCCGACCAGGTAGGTCATGAGCAGCATGGTGGCGGCCGAGTCCAGGTCCGCCTCGCAGGCGCCGACCAGGCCGTCGTCGTTGAGCTGGAAGAAGCCGAGGCAAGGGTAGGCGCTCAGTTTGCCGCCGTAAAACAGGTGCAGGCAGTCGACGGCGATGCCCTGCGCCTGGTGGCGCACCAGGAGGTCCCGCAGAGCCAGGTACATCGCCCCGGAACGAACAATCTCCTCCCGGGAAGGCTCAACCACGCGTTCCGCCTGACTGATCCACTCCGAAGCCTGGCGGCGGGCCTCCTCGAGGTCGGCTTTCTCGTAGGCGGTGTTGAGCTCGGCGGCCGAGACCGCCCGGACCGTCAAGCCCAGCGTCTGGCGGAACAGCTCGATCGAGCGGGCCACGTCGCGCTCGGTGACATCGACAAGCGTCGAGCTGCGCAGTTTCTTGATCGCCTCGAAGGCCTTGATTGCCTCGACCAGGTCCTCAAAGCGCGTCGAAGAGACGCCGGTCACCGGCATGCCCTTGGCCAGGGCCCTCGGATAAAGACCGAGGAAGCGGCCGGTGCCGCCGTAAAGATCGTCGACCAGGATGGCCGGGCGTCCGGAGTAGGCAAACACGTCGGGGGCATCCGAGGGGATGCCGAAGAGGTAGACCAGGAAGCCGTCGACGGCCGGGTGTGCCTCGAGCAGGGCCTGCGCTTCAGCGGCTGTCTTGGCGGTGGCGACGGAGAACTCAACCTCCGGGCAGGCGGCGCGCAACCGCGCCGTGGTTTGCGATTTCCGAGTCTCGTAATCGTAGCCCTGGTAGGGCCAGCCCTGGATCTTGGGATCCGGGTGGGTATAGACGAGCAGAAGGTTCGTCCTGACCTTAGGCATCAGCGCCGCGGCGTAAGCCGGCATGGCCGTCGCCGCCTCCCCGGGGCGAGCGGCGAGGGCGGCGCCGCCCGCCGCGGCGGTGAGGAACTGTCGGCGTGTCGCGGAGGCACGGAGAACGGGGAGATCCGACATAGGATAAACGCACCTCGAAATCCATAATAACGGCGATCGAATCGCGCCGGACGGCGAAGCGCCCTGGCATTAACGGAATTTATGCCAGGAGCTGGTAGAATAAGTCAAAGCCGTGGACTACGCCGCCCTCAAGGTCTTCCTCACCGTGGCCGGCCAGCGCGGTTTCTCCCGGGCCGCCGAGAAGCTGCGCCGCACGCAGCCCGCCGTTTCGCTCGCCGTCCAGCGCCTGGAGCGCGAGCTCGGCGAGAAACTGATCGATCGCTCGGCCAAGGACCTGCTGCTGACCGACGCGGGCCGGATCGTGCTCGACTACGCGCGGCGCTTCGAGAATCTCGAGCGGGAGCTTGCCAACGCCCTGGCCGAGCTGCGCGACAACTCCGCCGGCCAGCTCACCATCGGCGCCAACGAATCGACGACGCTCTATTTGTTGCAGCACATCGTTCGCTACCGGCGCCTCTATCCTCGCGTCAAGGTGGAGGTTCGGCGCAGCTTGTCGAGCCGCATCCCGGCGCAACTCCTGGACGGGGATCTCGAGCTCGGGGTGATCAGCTATGACCCGCAAAACGACGAGCTGATCTCGCGCGTCATCTACACCGACCGGCTGGCCTTCGTCGTTTCGCCGGAGCACCGGCTGGCCGGCCGCGAGTCGGTCTCCATCAGCGAGCTCGGCATGGAGACCTTCATCGCGCACAACGTGGTGAGCCCCTACCGGGAGATCGTCCTGCGCGCCTTCGAGCGGCACAAGGTGAAGCTCAACATGGATGTCGAGATGCCGACGGTGGAGACGATCCGGAAGATGGTCCAGCGCAACGAGGGGGTCGCCTTCCTGCCGCGGATGTGCGTCGAGCAGGAGATCGAGCAGGGGACGCTGTGCGAGGTGAAAGTCGAAGAGCTGAGCGTGGAGCGCAAGATCCGCCTGGTCTATCCGGCGCGGCGGCTGTTGAGTCACGCCGCGCGGGCGTTTCTCGAGCTGGTTCAGGGCGATGATCGGAGCCAGACGCCGGGAGGCGGCAGCGCCGGCGCGGCGCCGCCCAGGCGCCCCTGAGCTCGGTTGCGCCGGCAAACGGGTGTTGATAAGGTAATGCTCGCTATGCTTGGAGAGCGATTCTCGCGCCGGCGCCTGCTCGGTTTGCCTGCTCTGGCCGGAGCGGCTTTCGGCAGGGCGACGCCGGCCATGCCACCGGCCGCCTCCTCAAACGGCGTGCGGGTGGTTCTCGATACGGACACCTACAACGAGATTGACGATCAGTTCGCCGTGGCCTACGCGCTGCTCTCGCGCGAGGCGATGACGGTCGAGGCGATCTATGCCGCCCCGTTTCTCAATGCGCGTTCGAAAAGCGCCGGCGACGGCATGGAGAAAAGCTACGCCGAGATCCTGCGGGTGCTCGAGGCGCTCGGCGAGCCCCGGCGAGACTTCGTCTTTCGGGGGTCGAAGACATTTCTGCCCGGCGCCGGGCGAGCCGTCGACAGCCCGGCGGCGCGCGATCTCATCCGGCGGGCGCTGGCGGCGGGCGAGGAGCGGCTGCACGTGGTGGCGGTGGGGGCCCCGACCAACGTCGCCTCCGCCATCTTGATGGAGCCGCGCCTGAAGCAGCGGATCACCGTGGTATGGCTAGGCGGCCAGCCCTACGATTCCCCGAGCGCGCGCGAGTTCAACCTCCAGCAAGACCCGCACGCCTCGCGCGTGCTCTACGACAGCGGCATTCGCCTGGTGAACGTTCCCACGCGCACGGTTTCCGATGCGCTCACGATCACGCGGGCGGAGCTCGAGCAGGCCATCCGCGGCAAGAGCCGAATCGGCGACTATCTCTATGAGATCTTCGTCGACTACGAACGCGAGCATCACAAAGATCCGTCGAAGCCGTGGTCGAAAGTGATCTGGGATATTGCGGCGGTGGCCTGGCTGGTGAATCCGGAATGGGTGCCCACGGAGATGGTGCCGAGTCCGATCCTCACCGCGGAGCTCACCTGGCGGCAGGCGCCGGACCGTCACGGTGTGCGCGTGGCGACGCGGGTGGAACGCGATGCCATCTTCGCCGATCTGTTCGACAAACTCCGTCAGGCCGGCTGAATCCGGCGCCGACGGCGGGCGGAGCCGCGTGCCAGAATTGAATTGATGCGCGGTGTCGTCGAGGTGGAGGAGCTCGTCAAAGAGTTCCGCACCTTCGAACGGCGCGAAGGCCTGCTCGGCGCCATTCACGACCTGTTCTTCCGCGAGTACCGCACCCTGCGGGCCGTCGACCGGATATCGTTCCGCATCGGGCAGGGCGAGATGGTCGGCTATATCGGGCCCAACGGCGCCGGAAAGTCCACCACCATCAAGATGCTGACCGGGATCCTGGTGCCGAGCTCGGGCCGGGTCCTCTCCAACGGCTTCGTGCCCTGGAAAGAGCGAACGCGCTACACCCGGACGATCGGGGTCGTCTTCGGCCAGCGGACGCAGCTTTGGTGGGACATCGCGGTGGTGGAGTCCTTCGAGTTGCTGAGGAAGATCTACGGGGTTTCCGAGAGCGACTACCGGGCGCGGATGAAACACTTCGACGAGATCCTCGATCTCGGCCGCTACCTGCACACGCCGGTGCGCAAGCTGAGTCTGGGCGAGCGCATGCGATGCGACGTGGCGGCGGCGCTGCTTCACAATCCGCCGCTCGTGTTTCTGGACGAACCGACGATCGGCCTGGACATCGTCGCCAAGGAGCACATTCGCGAGTTCCTGCGCGAGATCAACCGCCGATACGGCACGACGATGCTGCTGACCACGCACGATCTGTCGGACATCGAAGAGCTGTGCGCGCGGCTGATGATCATCGACCACGGCCGGCTTCTGTTTGACGGCGGCCTGGCCGAGCTCAAGAACCGGTTCTGGCGCGAGGCGGCGGTCCGGCTGTATCTCAAAGACCGTGAGCAAGGCCAGCGGCTCGGCCAGCTCGGCCTGGACGGCGTCGGCTGCGAGAAGCTCGAAGACCTCGTCTACCGGCTGCACTTCGCCCGGGAGGATTGGACGGCGGCCGATGTCATTCGCCGCGTGGTCAACGCCGTCGAGGTGCGCGATATCGTCATCGAGGAACAGTCCATCGAAGAGGTCGTCAAGCGCATTTACCTGGGGGAAGTCCTTGAGGAGTCGAGGCGTTGAACCTCGCGGCGCTGCTTGAGTTCTCGCGGATCGGCTTCCTCAACATGCTCGCCTTCCGGCTCCGCTACTACACCGGGGTCATCACTTACTTGCTCAATGTGACGGTGTATTACTTCATCTGGAGGGCCGTCTACGCAGCGGATCCGGGCTACGCGGGGCTGAGCTTTCCCGAGATGGTGACCTACGTGGCCGTGGGATGGATCATTCGCTCGATGTATTTCAACAACATCGATAACCAGATGGCGGCGGATATCCTCGAGGGCAGGATCAGCATGGTGATGCTCAAGCCCGTCAGCGTGCAGTGGAGTTACATCGCGCGCGCTTTGGGGGAGTCGGCCTTCCGCCTGCTGATGCTGACGGCGCCCACGGCGCTCGTGATCGGCTTCGTCTTTCCCGTCCGGCCGCCGGCGAGCGCGGCTCATCTGGGAGCGTTCCTGGTCTCGCTTGCCGGCAGCGTGCTGCTGGTGGCAGCGTTGAACTTCATCGTCGGCAGTTGCGCGGTTTCGCTCAAGTCGATTCTCGGGCTGCTGCGGGCGAAGTTCTGGATGCAGGAGCTGTTGAGCGGGTTGCTGGTGCCGGTGACGCTGTTTCCCTCGCCGCTTCGGGAGATCTCCGGCTGGCTGCCGTTCGAGCACATCGGCTTCACGCCCATGATGATCTATTTGGGGCGGCTCGGCTGGGCCGAGATCGGGCGGGCCTTCCTGCTCGAGTGGCTCTGGATCGCCTGCCTGCTGGCGTTCGGCGCCTGGTTCTGGCGCCTGTTGAGCCGGCGCATCACGATCCACGGCGGATAGATGCTGCGACACCTTTCCCTGCTTGTCGCCTACTTCCTCCAGTACTCCAAGGTGCGCCTGGCCTACCGGGGCGATTTCCTCGTCTCGGTAGCGACGACGGTGATCGCCACCGTCTTCGGCCTGGCGACCGTGTGGTTGATCTTCCACCGCGTGCCGCGGCTGGCCGGCTGGAATTTCTACGAGATCCTGTTTCTGTACGGCTTCTCCCTGCTTCCGATGTCGTTCTTCAACATGCTGAGCATCAACCTGTACTATTTCGGGGAAAGCTACATCGTGGAGGGCAAGTTCGACCGGGTGCTGTTGCGGCCGCTCAACCCGCTGTTTCAGATCCTGTTCGAGCAGTTCCGGCTGGAATCGCTAAGCGATGCGGTGCTGGGGGTGGTGCTTCTGGTGAGCTGCGCCCGGCACCTGGGCTTTTCGCTCGGCCTCTGGGAGTGGCTGTACCTGGCCGGGGCGACCGTCTGCGGCTGCGTGATTTACCTGTCGGTCTTTCTGATGCTCACCTCTGTGTCGTTCTGGATGGAGGATCGGGTCGGCGTCATTCCGCCGGTGTACAACATGCTCACGTTCGGCCGCTATCCGCTGGACATTTACAATCCCTTCGTGAAGTTTTTCCTGAGCTGGATCGTGCCGTTCGGGTTCGCGACGTTTTACCCGACGGCCGGCCTGTTGAAGGAGGATCTGTACCGGCGTTACATCTTTCTGGCGCCGCTGGTGGCGGCGGCCTTTTTCCTGCTGGCGTTATTCGTCTGGAACCGGGGTGTGCGGAACTACTCCTCGACGGGCTCCTGACAAAAATCGAAAATCGGGGACAGTACACTCAATCCCCATTTTCCCTTTTTCCGGCCCCGTCAACTGTGCCGATAGACCTCCCAGCCCAGGTAGCGGCGGAAGGCCTCCTCAAGGACATCGGCGACCGAAGACAGATTGGCGGCCACGTGATGCTCGAAACCGTTCTCGCAGATATAGCGCAATAGCTGCTCCAGACGCGGGATCTCGACCACGCCCGCGCCGCCGAAGGTCTCCACCGGATCCTCGGTGAAGCGCCCCTGGCCGACATAGCTCCGGATGAGGCCGCGTCGATCGTCGGTCGAGATCCGGGCGAAGGTCATGGGGCCGGGCTTGATGCGGCCCACCAGCGTGCCGAAGGTGTTCAGCTTGCCGACCGTGCCGGCGATGATCGCCTGGTAGTCCATGCGGGCGGTCTCAAAGAAATGGCGAGGAAGGTTGCTGCAATGAAAGCAGACGGCCTTGTCGGGCTCGTCGCCGTAGTTGTTGTTCCAGTCCAGCAAGGCGCTCGGCGTGCCGGAGGCGAGCGTGAGCGCGTGCATGGCCACCGTCCCGCAGACGTCCACCTCGCAGGCGCTCGGCATCAGCGCGTTGCTCATCATGCTCATCACGGTGCAGGGGACGACACCGAAGTACTCCTCCAGAGCCGTCCAGCACTGAATGGCGCTCACATTCACCGCCGTTTCCTGCATCCAGGTCTCGATGACGGCGCCGAGCTTGGCCATCTTGAGCAGGCTTGTTTCGGGAACGCCGTCGACGGGCGCATAGGCGCGGATCGCCTCCAGCTTGGCGAGGGCTTCCGGAGCGTCATCCCGCATGCGGCCGATTCGGCCGAGGATCTCCGAGAGATCGACCGTCTCGACGGCGATGCCGCTCGCTTCGAGCAGCTTCTCGCTGTAGCGGACTGTGTTGAAGGCGGCCGGCCGGGCGCCGATGGCGCCGATGCGCAACTGCCGAAGGCCGTTGACGACACGGCAGACGGCGGCGAACCAGTCCAGATCGGCGCGGAAGTCCTCCGAGTCGGGCGCCTCGGTATGCCGACGGGTGAGCGAATACGGGATGCCGTATTGGGTGAGGTTGTTGGCCACCGACATCTTGCCGCAGAAGCTGTCGCGGCGGTCGGCGATCCCCATGCGCGGCGGGCTGTCGGGCGTCGCCTGAAGCAGCACCGGCACGCGGAGGCGCGCCAGCCGCAGCGTCTCCGCCACGGCACGTTCGTCGCCGAAGTTCGGCAAGGTGACGATGATGCCGTCGATGGCGTGGCGGTGCTCGTCAAACAGGGCGGCACACTTGCGGGCGTCCTCCCGAGTTTCGACCGCGCCGTGCTTGGTCTGCTCGGGCGAGAGCACCACCGCGCGGTAGCCGGCCGCCTCGAGCGCCCGCAGCATCTCCTGGCGACCGCTTTGGGCCAGGTGGTCCGGGAAGAAGCCCCGGTTTCCGACGATGATTCCGAACGTCATGGGCTTGGTCATGGTTTACCTCCCGGTCATTATGGCACCGGCGACGCCTTGGAGATAATGAAGGGGACGTATGCGGCGAGCTGTTTTGCGGTTTTGGCTGGTGACGTTGCCGTTTGTGCCCTTGTTCGGCCAGTTGCCGGACTTCTACCGAACGGTGGACCGCCTGATCTGGGTGGTGCCGGACATGGACGCCACGTTG
>Ga0197142_1001521_pt1 | contig 21165 bp, 21 predicted proteins | sample GBS60_MetaG_FD_148614 | JGI IMG/M metagenome (GOLD analysis project Ga0197142, IMG submission 148614) | Sediment microbial communities from Great Boiling Springs, Gerlach, Nevada, United States - GBS 60_MetaG | ecosystem: Environmental > Aquatic > Thermal springs > Hot (42-90C) > Sediment... | reverse complement strand
GGTGGAGAGGAACGGGGTGGGCATGCACGGCCTCACCATCCCCGTGGAGGACTTCTACCGGGAGCTAGCGGAACGGCAGCCCCGCTTCTACGAAGGGGAGAAGCGGCCGAGCCTCGAGGAGGCCCGCCAGGTGGCCGAGGCCATCCTCTTCCTGGACCCCGTGTCCAACGGGGAGCTGGCCTACCGGGCCTTCCTGGACGAGGAGAAGAAGACCGGGGTCAAGCTCACGGACCTGGCCGAGGGCAACCGCCACGTGCGCATCTCTTTCAAGGACATCGTGGCCCAGCCCCGCCGCATGCTCACCACCCCCACCTGGAGCGCCATCATCAACCACGGCCGGGCCTACAGCCCCTACACCCTGAACGTGGAGCGCCTCGTCCCCTGGCGCACCCTCACGGGCCGCCAGCACTTCTACCTGGACCACCCCAACTACCTCCGCTTCGGCGAGCACCTGCCCACCTACAAGCCCAGGCCCGACGTGGCCATGCTCCAGGAAACCGAGAGAAGCGCCAAGGAGGCCCAGGGGAAGCTGATGAACTACATCACCCCCCACGGCAAGTGGTCCATCCACTCCACCTACTCCGAGAACCACCGCATGATGACCCTCTCCCGGGGCAGTTACCCCATCTGGCTCAACGACAAGGACGCCGCCGAACTGGGCATCCGGGACAACGACTGGGTGGAGCTCTTCAACGACAACGGGGCCTTCGTCCAACGGGCCATCGTCTCCAGCCGGATCCCCCGGGGCACGGTCTTCGTCTACCACGCCACCGAGCGCACCGTGGGCATCCCCAAGAGTCCTCTAAGGGGCAAGCGGGCGGGGATGAACAACTCCATCACCCGGGCCCGCCTCAAGCCCGTGCTCATGTCTGGCGGCTACGCCCAGTTCACCTACGCCTTCAACTACTGGGGGCCGGTGGGGGTGAACCGGGACACCTGGGTCTTCGTGCGCAAGCTGGATAAGGCCCCCGAATGGTAAGGAGGTAACCCATGAAGGTTAGAGCCCACATGTCCATGCTCTTCCACCTGGACAAGTGCATCGGCTGCCACACCTGCTCCATCGCCTGCAAGAACCTCTGGACCGACCGCAAGGGCGCGGAGTACATGTGGTGGAATAACGTGGAAACCCGGCCTGGGGCGGGTTATCCCACGGGCTGGGAGGACCAGGCCCGGTTTAAGGGCGGCTGGGAGTACAAGGACGGCCACCTGGACCTCCGCCTTCACTCCCGCACCCAGGGCCTTTTGCGCCTCTTCTTCAACCCCGCCCTGCCCTCTCTGGACGACTACTACGAGCCCTTCACCTTCCGCTACAGCGACCTCTTCACCGCCCCGGAAGGGGAGGACCAGCCCACGGCCATCCCCGTTTCCATGATCACCGGGGAGCCCATGACCCCGGAGGCCGGCCCCAACTGGGATGATGACCTCTCGGGGAGCCCCCTCTACGCCAAGAACGACCCCAACCTGGGGGGCGTGGACCCGGAGGTCCGGGCCCAGCTGGAGGAAACCCTGGGGGTGGTCTTCCAGTACCTGCCCCGCATCTGCAACCACTGCCTGAACCCCTCCTGCGTGGCCGCCTGCCCTTCCGGGGCCATTTACAAACGGGCCGAGGACGGGGTGGTCCTCGTCAACGAGAACAAGTGCAAGGCTTGGCGGATGTGCGTGGCCGCCTGCCCCTACAAGAAGGTCTACTACAACTGGGCCACGGGCAAGAGCGAGAAGTGCATCCTCTGCTTCCCCCGCCTGGAAACGGGCCAGGCCCCGGCCTGCGCCCACTCCTGCGTGGGCCGGATCCGCTACATGGGGGTCCTCCTCTACGACGCCGACCGCATCCCTGAGGTGGCCATGGTGCCCGATGAGCGGCTGGTAGAGTCCCAGCTCTCTATCATCCTGGACCCCTTTGACCCCGAGGTCATCGCCGCCGCCAAGGCGGAGGGACTGGACGAAGGCTGGATCAAGGCCGCCCAGAACTCCCCCATCTACAAGTTCGTCAAGGTCTGGCGCCTGGCCCTCCCCCTGCACCCCGAGTACCGCACCCTAGCCATGATGTTCTACGTCCCACCCCTCTCCCCGGTGGTGGCCACCCTGGAGAAGGCCCTGAGGTCCCCACGGGCGGACGGGAGCCTGGTGCGGTTGGACCTGCCGGAGACCGACCTGGACTTTGAGGTCTTCGCCGACCTGGAGAAAGCCCGGATGCCCATCCGCTACCTGGCCAACCTCTTCGCCGCCGGCAACGAGGCCTTAATTCTGCCGGTGCTGAAGAAGATGCTGGCAGTGCGGATCCTGAAGCGGCAGGAGAGCCTCGAGGGCCGCGTCACCGAGAAGGCCCTGGCGGTCCTCAAGGAGGCGGGCCTCACCCTGGAGGAGGCCGAGGCCATCTACCGCCTCACCACCCTGCCCACGGTGGAGGAGCGCTTCGTCTTGCCCCCCTACCACCGGGAGATGGCCGCCGAGGTCTGGAACGACCCTCTGGCCCACAAGGGCGAGGTGGGCTTCGGCTACATCCAGCCACCCCTGAGGGGGGAGTAGGAGGTGAGCATGGAAAAGCTCTTGGAAGCCCTGGCCCTGGCCCTGGACTACCCCCTTCCGGGCCGCCTGGAGACCCTGTGGCGGCTCTGGATTGAGTGCCCCCGGGGCGGGCCCAAGCAGAAGCTGGAACGCTTCCTGCGCCATGTGGAGGACCTCTCCTTGGAGGAGTGGGAGGAGCTCTACACCCGCACCCTGGACCTCACCCCCACCACCGCCCCCTACGTGGGCTTCACCGTCTACGGGGAAAGCTACCAGAGGGGCGAGTTTCTGGCCGCCCTTACCCGGGCCTTCCGGGAGGAGGGCATTGACCCGGGAAGCGAGCTCCCCGACCATCTGGCCAACGTCCTCCGCTACCTGGCCCGGGCCCAGAACCCTCTCCCTGAGCTTGTGGAGATCCTGCCCCAAGCCCTCGCCGCCATGCACAAGACCCTGAAGACCCTGGATGCCAAGAGCCCCTACCTCCTCCTCCTCGAGGCGGTCTCAGAGGCGGTAACAGGACTCGTTAGGAGGTGAAGAATGAGCTGGAACACGCTTCTCTTCGGCGTCTTCCCTTACATCGCCCTCGCCCTGGCGGTGGCGGTCACCGCCTACCGGATGGTCTATAGGCCCTTCTCGGTCTCGGCCCAGTCCAGCCAGCTCCTGGAGCAGAAGCGCCTCTTCTTCGGCTCCGTGGCCATGCACTGGGGGCTGGTCCTCGTCCTCCTGGGCCACCTGCTGGCCCTCCTCCTCCCCAAGGGCCTTCTCCTCTGGAACGCCGTGCCCGTGCGGCTCTACCTCCTGGAGATCACCGGGCTGGCCTTGGGGGTCTGGGCCCTTTTCGGCACCTACCTCCTCCTGGCCCGGCGCATCTCTGTGGCCCGGGTCCGGGCGGCCTCCACCCCCATGGACTACCTGGTCCTGGTGCTCCTCCTCGTCTCCATCCTGTCGGGGCTTCTCACTGCCCTGCTCTACCGCTACGGGAGCTTCTGGTTCCCCGCGGTCATGACCCCCTATCTCTGGTCGGTCTTCACCCTCCAGCCCAGGCCAGAACTCCTCCTGGGATTGCCCTTCTGGATCCAGCTCCACGTCTTCAACTTCTGGCTCCTTTTGGCCGTCTTCCCCTTCAGCCGCCTGGTCCACATCATCACCGTGCCCTTGGGCTACGTACTCCGGCCCTGGCAGATCGTGATCTGGGTGCGTAAGCTGGCGAGGTGAACCATGGTGAACGATCCCAAACAGCTGGATGCGGAAAGGCCTGAACGCCTGCGGGTTCTCTGGCTCTCCACCCTCGGCTTCACCCTCATGTTCGCCGTCTGGTTGATGTTCGGCGTCCTGGGGGTGCCCATCCGCAAGGAGTTCGGCCTCACGGACGTGCAGCTTTCTTGGCTCTCGGCGGTGGCCATCCTGAATGGCTCCCTGTGGCGCCTCGTCGCCGGCATCCTCACCGACCGCTATGGGGGCAAGCTGGTCTTCACCCTCATGCTCTTCTTCACGGCCATCCCCGCCTACCTGGTCTCCCGGGCCGGAAGCTACGAGGAACTTCTTCTCTACGCCTTCCTGGTGGGGTTTGCCGGCAACAGCTTCAGCGTGGGCATCGCCTGGAACTCCGCCTGGTTTCCCAAGGACCAGCAGGGCTTCGCCCTGGGCCTCTTCGGCGCCGGAAACGTGGGGGCCAGCGTCACCAAGTTCATTGGGCCCGCCCTCATCGCCAGCGTCGCCGCAGCGGGCTATCTGGGAGGCCTCATCCCTGGGGGTTGGCGCTTCATCCCCTTCCTCTATGCCGTGCTCCTGGTACTCATGGGCCTCGTCATGTGGTTTGGCACACCCAAGGTGGACAAGCGCCCGGGCCAGGGACGCCCTCTCCTAGAGATGCTGAAGCCTCTGCGACACATCCGGGTCTGGCGTTTCAGCCTCTACTACGTGGTGGTCTTCGGGGCCTACGTGGCCCTCTCCGCCTGGCTCCCCAAGTACTACGTGGACGTCTTCGGCCTCCCCCTGCACGAGGCCGCCCTCCTCACCGCCCTCTTCATCTTCCCGGCAAGCCTCCTGAGGCCCGTGGGGGGGTACCTCTCCGACCGCTTTGGGGCCCGAAGGGTCATGTACTGGACCTTCGCCCTCATCGGTCTTCCCGCTGCGATCCTCATGATGCCCGAGGGGCACATCGTCCTCTACACCAAGGAGGGGACCAGGGAGGTCATGCAGTTCACCATGAACGTCTGGCTCTTCACGGCTCTGGTCTTCCTCATCGGGGTGGGCATGGGGGTGGGGAAGGCCGCCGTCTATAAGCACATCCCCACCTATTTCCCCAACGACGTGGGGGCCGTGGGAGGCCTGGTGGGCATGCTGGGCGCTCTGGGAGGCTTCTTCCTACCGCCTCTCTTCGCCTACGCCCAGGCCTGGACCGGCCTGCCCCAGATGACCTTCTTCGTGCTCTTTGTGCTCACCACCGTCTCCTTCCTCTGGATGCACCTCACCGTGCTGCAGCTCCTGCAGCAGGAAGCCCAGCACCTCAGGAACGAATTTGAACTGAAAGGAGACCGTACATGCCCGTAAATCGTGCCCCTATACCCGCTTCCGAATGGCTCACCGAGTGGAACCCGGAAGATCCTAAGCGCTGGGACTCCGCCCTCGCCTGGCGCACCCTTTGGATCACCACCTTCAACCTCATCCTGGCCTTCATCACCTGGTTTGTGGTGAGCGCTCTGGTGGTGCGCCTGCCCAAGGTGGGGTTTGAGCTCACCACCACCCAGCTCTTCTGGCTCACCGCCATGCCGGGCCTGGCCGGGGGCACCCTGCGCATCCTCTGGACCTTCCTACCCCCGATCCTGGGCACGAGGCGGCTCGTGACCTTCTCCACCCTCCTCCTGCTCATCCCCCTTGTGGGGTGGGGCTTCGCCGTGCAGAACACGGCTACCCCCTACTGGGTCCTCCTCCTCCTGGCCTTCCTGGCGGGGATTGGCGGGGGGAACTTCTCGGGCTTCATGCCCTCCACCAGCTACTTCTTCCCCAAGCGGCTCCAGGGCACCGCCCTGGCGCTCCAGGCGGGGATCGGCAACTTCGGGGTCTCCGTGGTCCAGTTCGTCACCCCCTGGATCATAGGCTTCGCCCTCTTTGGCTCCCTGTTGGGTGATCCGCAGACCTTCACCCCGAAGCCGGGTGTGGAGCAGCCCATCTGGTTGCAGAACGCCACCTTTGTCTGGGTGCCCTTTGTGCTGGTGGCGGCCCTTCTGGCCTGGACCTACCTGCGAAGCGTGCCCATCCGGGCCAACTTCCGCGAGCAGTTTGACATCTTCCGGGACAAGCACACCTGGGTCATGACCAGCCTCTACATCATGACCTTCGGCTCCTTCTCCGGCTTCTCCGCCATCTTTCCCCTCCTCATCCGGGAAGTCTACGGGAAGTTCGAAGGGGCCCCAGACCCCTTAAAGTACGCCTTCTTGGGTCCCTTGGTGGGTTCGCTGGCCAGGGTGATCGCCGGCCCCATTTCCGACCGCCTCGGGGGGGCCTTCGTCACCCAGGTATCCGCCATCGGCATCTTCCTTGCCGCCCTCCTCGTCACCCTCTTCACCCGCCCCACTTCTCTGGAGCAGTTTCCTTTCTTCATCCTGGCTATGCTCCTGGTCTTCTTCTTTAGCGGCGTGGGCAACGCCAGCACCTTCAAGCAGATGCCCATGATCTTCCCGCCCCGGCAGGCGGGAGGGGTCATCGGCTGGACAGCGGCCATCGCCGCCTACGGTCCCTTCATCTTTTCCACCCTGGCCGCCTACACCCAGAAGGCCACCGGCGGCTTCACTGCCTTCTTCTACGGCCTCATGGTCTTCTACGCCCTCAACCTCTTCCTGAACTGGTACTACTACGCCCGCAAGGGGGCGGAGAAGCCCTGCTAAATGGGCATCCGGGCTCGGAGGGGGGCGCACGCCCCCCTTTTGACGCAGGTCATGGACCCCAAAAGCCGGTCAGGCGAGCCTGAAGAAGGTATGGAGCTGGACGTCCGCAAGATCCCACCCCGCGAGAGGCACCCCAGGATCTTCGCCCTCTTTGACAGGCTGATGCCTGGCGAGGGCTTCGTCCTCGTCAACGACCACGACCCCAAGCCCCTCTACTACCAGTTCCAGGCGGAGCGGCCGGGGCAGGTGGACTGGACCTACCTGGAGGAGGGTCCGGAGGTATGGCGGGTCAGGATCGCCAAAAAGGGGTAGTCCATCCCGAGATGAAGGTTGCGGAGGTCCTGAGGCGCTGGCCTCAGCTCCTCCAGGTCTTTTTAGAGGCGAGCCCCGCCTTCCAGAGGCTCAAGAGCCCCCTCCTCCGCCGCACCATGCCCCGCCTGGTGACCGTAGCCCAGGCAGCGAGGATTGGGGGCCTGGAACCGGAAGAGCTGGTGGCGCGCCTCAACCGGGCCCTGGGGGTGGAGGCCCACCCAAGGCTACCCCTAAACGAGGAAAGCTTCCTTGGGGCGCCACCTCCAGCCTGGCTTTCCGCACCTGTGGGCTTCCAGCTGGACGTGCGGCCCATCCTCGAGGCGGGTGGGGAGCCCTTTCCCCACATCATGGCTGCGGCCAAGGAGGTGGAGCCCGGGAAAAGGCTCGTCCTGGAGGTGCTCTTTGAGCCCGTTCCCCTCTACCGGGTGCTGGCCAGGCAGGGTTTCCTGGCCTGGTGCGAGCGCGTGGGGGAAGGGCACTACCGGGCCCACTTCTACCGCCAGGGGGCGGGGGAAGGGTCCGGGGGCCAGGCCAAGCCTCCCCTCTCCGAAGCGGACTGGGAGGATTTCCAGGCCGAGGTGTTCATTGAGGAGAACCTGGAGCCCCCTCTGCCCATGATGCGGGTCCTCGAGGGCCTGGCGGCCCTGAAGCCGGGGGAGAAGCTTCTGGTCCACCACGTGCGCCGCCCCGTCCACCTCCTGGCCCGCCTGGAGGAGGAAGGGCACGCCTACGCCCTGAAGGACCTCGGCCCCGGACAGGTGAAGCTTTTGATTCGGAAAGGGGGCTGATGGGCTTCTGGCACTTTCTCTTCGTTCGGGCCGCCCTCCTCTACCTGGTCTACGCCGCCTTGCTGGGAACCCTCTTCTACCTCTTCCCTGGCCTGGCGGGCCCCTTCCGTCAAAGCCACGTCCATGCGGGCCTAGTGGGCTTCTTTCTGCAGATGGTCATGGGCGTGGCCTACTGGATGATGCCGAGGCCCGGGGGGCTTAGGCAGGAGGGCCTGGAGGGGCTCACCTTTGCCCTTCTCAACGCGGGCCTTCTCCTCCGGCTTTCCCTGGAGCCCTTTTATCTGAGCGGGCACGAGGGCCTGAGGCCCTGGCTGGGTCTCTCGGGAGCCCTCCAGCTCCTGGCCATCCTGGTCTTCGCCTTCGCCATGCACCAGCGGGTGGTCACCGCGGATATGCTGAGGAAAATGCGTGAAGCGCGGGAAAGGAGGGGGAGATGACCGAAAGCAGGTTGGAGGAAGCCCTCTTAGAGCTGCCACCCCTTCCGGAGGAAACCTTCGCCGATCTCCTGACCTTCGGGGGTTTGGACAAGGAAACCCAGCGGACCATGCGCCTGGATGCGGAGAGGCTCCTGGAAGGGGCCGCCGCCTTCGTGGCCGGGGTGTACGACCACCTAAGCCGCCACCCGGGCACGGCCAAAGCCCTGGGCTGGGAGGGCAGGGTACCGGAGGAAGAGCTTTACGTGCGCCGGGCCTTCTTCGGCGCCTGGCTGGCCCGCACCATCGGGGTGGACACCTCAAAGGAGTTCGCCCGGGAGGTGTACCGGGCGGGGCTCTGGCACGGGGGTCTGGGCCCCAAGCGGGCCCACATCCCCCCGGAGTACGTGGGCCTCTCCTTCGCCATGGTGGCCCGCTACGTGGCGGAAAGGGTACGGGACGTGCGCCCCTGGCTCGTCTACCTCTCGGCCCAGGAAGAGGTGATGCGCAAGGGGTACGACGCCGCCCTCGCCCTCAAGGAAGGGGCCCACGAGGTCCAGTTCCAGGCCCTGGGCCTAGCCCATCCGGCCCAGCCCCAGCCCTTAGACCTAAGGGCGGCCACGGCGGGCGAAGCCCTGGCCAAGGTCCTGGCCGTGAACCCCGCCTTGCGGGACGTGGCCCTGGAAGGGATCCCGAGCGAAGAGGAGGTGGGGCTTTGGACGGAAGCCAGGGTCCTCTGGCGCCTGCGCCCCCGCTGGGCCCTTCTGCTGAACGGGCGGGACGTGAACTACCTCGCGGGCCTCGCCACCCCAGTCCAGGAGGGAGACCGCCTCACCCTCCTTCCCCCCGGGCGCTGAGATGACCCAAGTCATGGCCTCGGCGGGCATCCCCCTGCAGCCTAAGGGCGTGATCGTCACCACCCAGAACCGCACCATTCCCCTTTCCATTCCCCTGGGCTTCTTCCTCCTGGGTGAGGGGTTTCTCCTGGCCTTCGCGCTTCTCTTTGCCCTCCATCCCGAGGCCCTGGCCGTGGCCCGCCACCCCCTGGGCCTGGCGATGGCCCACCTTCTCCTTCTGGGCTTCGGAGTGGGGGTTCTGTTAGGGGCCATGCACCAGCTGGTGCCCGTGGTCCTCGAGGCTCCCCTTTACCGTCCCACCTGGGGCTACCCGGTCATGCTTCTTTGGGGTTTGGGCACCGTCCTCCTGGCCACCGGCTTCGCCCGGAACCCAGCCCTGATCCCCTGGGGGGGAGGTCTGGCCCTTTTGGGGCTTGGCTTCTTCGCCTACCACATGCTCCGCACCTTCCTCCTGGCCCCCCGCTGGAACCGGGTGGCTACGGCCTTGGCCTGGGTGGTCCTCTACCTGGTCCTGACCCCCCTCCTGGGCCTCTTTCAGGCCCTCGCCCAGCGCTACGGCCTTTACGACCCTGACCGCCTCCTGTCCCACATCCTCCTGGGCTTCGTGGGCATCTTCCTCCTCTCCATCCTGGGGGTGGGGTACAAGCTGGTCTCCATGTTTACCCTAACCCATGGGGTAGATGAGGGTGCCCTCGGCCTCCTCCTTTGGACCGCCAACCTGGGGCTGCTGGGCCTCCTCCTGGGCGAGCGGCTCGGCTACCTCCTCCTCTTCGCGACCTACCTCCTGGCCCTTTACGACACCCATCGCATTCTGAAAAACCGCATGAAGCGCTCCCTGGACCTGGGCGTCCAGCACTACCTGGTAGCTCTGGCCTTCCTGGGCCTGGCCCTGCTAACCCTCCCTTTCCAGCCCCTGGCGGCCGCTTACTGGTTCGCTTTGGGCTTCGTGGGTCTGGTGGTGACGGGAATGCTTTACAAGATCCTCCCCTTTCTGGTCTGGACCCACCGCTACGCCCCCCGGGCTGGAAAGGAGCGGGTGCCCCTTCTCAAGGACATGCTCCCGGAAGGAGCCGCTCGCTTAGCCGGAGGGATGCTCGCCCTGGGAGCCCTCCTCGCCCCTCTTTTCCCGGGCGCATCCTGGCTTTATCTGGCGGGCACCCTTCCCCACCTTTACGCTCTTTGGGAGGTGATGCGGCGATGAGTGAGAAAAACCCCCTGGAAACCCAGGCCTGGGCTCTTCTGGAAAACGTTTACGATCCCGAGCTGGGCTTGGACGTGGTGAACCTAGGGCTCATCTACGAACTCAGGGTGGATCCGCCCCTGGCCTACGTGCGCATGACCCTCACCACCCCAGGCTGCCCCCTCCACGACAGCATGGGGGATGCGGTCCGGCAAGCCCTTTCCCACATGCCCGGGGTGGAGGAGGTCCGGGTGGAGCTCACCTTTGACCCCCCCTGGACACCCGCCCGCCTATCCGAGAAGGCCAGACGAGCGCTAGGCTGGACCTGATCCCGCACACCTATCTGGCTTGCCCCAGGGCAAGGCCCCGGGCGACCTCCAGGGCCAGGACCCCTCCTAGGGTGGGCCCCAGGAGGTAAATCCAGGTTTGCTCCAGGTTGCCTAGGAGCAAGGCCGGGCCCGCCCAGCGGGCGGGGTTGAAGGAACCACCGGAAAGGGGGGCCAGGGTGAGGACCAAAAGGGCTACCGTGAGGCCGATGGCCACGCTGGCCAAAGGGTGCCGCTCCTGGACCACCCTCAGGATGACCAGGACCAGCAAGAAGGCCCCCAGGACCTCCGCCGCCAGGCCCTTCCCCCAGTCCGGGGCCAAGGGAAGCCCTTTGGCCAAAACCCCAGGGTAGAGGACCGCCGCCACCTGGGAGGCGGCTAGGCTCCCCAGAAGCTGGGCCAGCCAGTAGGCGAGAAGCTCCCGGGCCTTTAGGGCCCCGCCCAGGAAGAAGGCCAGGCTCACCGCCGGGTTGAAGTGGGCCCCGGAAACACCCCCTAGGGCCGCCACCATGACCAGGATGGCCAGGCCGCTGGCCAGGGCTGGGGCCAGGAGGCCCTCCCCCGAGGCCAAACTGCCCAGGCTAGCGAGAAGCAGGGCAAAGGTGCCTAGGAACTCCGCCAGGACGCGCGACCAGAGGGAAGGAGTCATCTCCCCCCAAGGTGAAGCCCTTCTGTCAGAGGAGGGTCAGGGCCAGGGAAAAACCCCCGGGCAGCCCCGGGGGGAAAGGAAGGAGGAGGGCTGGCTAGGCCCAGACGTCCTCGGGGTGGCGCATCCCCTGAGGCCTGGCCTTGAGGATCTCCAGGGCCTCCGCTTCGGACATGACCGGGTTCTGGTAGCGGATGCCCAGGGCCTCCCCCATGAGGCGGAAGATGTGGGTGTTGTCCATGAGGCCAAGCTGGAGGAAGCGGAGGCCCTGGCCATAGAGGAGGGCGATGACGGGGCTCGCCGTGTGCTGGCCCGAGCTCCAGCCGATGTTGGACCGGTCGGGCTTACTGGCGTTGCGCTGGACCATGGCCCAAGAGAGGGTGTTGTCGGGCTGGACCCCGTAGCGGACCCCGTCGGGGCGGTAGAGGCGCTTGGTGAGGGCCTCCACCACCATCTGGGCCTCCTCGTCGGTGAGGGCCACCCCCTTCATGGCCCTGTAGGCCTCCTTCACCTGGGAGGCCTCGGGGTTCTGCCCCAGAACCCTCCGCATGTGCTCAAAACTGGCCTTCTGGCCCTCGAGGAGGTCCACCCCCGCCGAGCTCTCCAGGTAGCTCCGGCCCGTCCCGTAGAGGGCCCCCACCCCGGTGGCGTGGTCGGAGACCAGGATGAGGAGGGTGTCCGGGTTCTGGTCCACGAAGGCGGTGAGGAGCTCCAGGGCCTCGTCCGCCGCCAGGACGTCCCAGAGGGTGGCGGCGGGATCGTTGAGGTGGTTGGCGTGGTCAATGCGCCCCGCCTCCACCTGCAGGACGAAGCCGTTGCGGTAGGAGGCCAGGCGGGGCAGGGCCGCCTGGACCATCTCCTTGAGGCTTGGGACCTTCACCCCCTGGAAGCGGCGGTCCACCTCGTAGGGCACGTGGCTGTCGGAGAAGACCCCGAGGAGCTTGGAAGCGTTGCTGGCCCTTAGCTCCTCCAGGGTGCGCACCACCCCGTAGCCCGCCTTCTGGAAATCCCCGTAGAGGTCCTTCTTGTCGGGGCGCCTTTGGGGGTTGAAGAAGCGGTCCCCGCCCCCCAGATAGACCTCCGCCCCGAAGGCCAGGTACTGCTCGGCGATCTGGTTCTCCGCGTTCCGGTCCCGGTTGGAGATGACGAAGCTGGCGGGGGTGGCGTGGGTGATGGTGGTGGTGGTCACCAGGCCCACCGCCTTCCCCACCTCCTTGGCGGCGGCGAAGAAGGGCTTCAGGGGGGTGCCGTCCGCGTGGATCGCCAGGCCCCCGTTCACCGTCTTCACCCCGCAGGAGAAGGCGTTGCCTGCGGCGCTGGACTCGGTGACGTAGCTGGTGAGGCTATAGGTGTTGAGGAGGCCGCTGGGGTAGCGGGCTAGGAGGCGCTCCAGGTGGAGGGTGCGCCCCAGGCGCCTTTTGGCGTAAGCCTGGGCGATGGCGTAGTCCTCCCAGGAGAAGCCGTCGTAGACGAAGACGATCAGGTTCCTGTACCTGCGGCCCAGGGCCGGGGCGTTCTGGGGCGCCCCTTGGGCTAGACCCTTGGGGGCTAGGCTCAGGCTTCCTAGGAGGGCCGCTGTCTTGAGGAGGTCCCTGCGTTTCATCCCTTTCACCTCCAAGGGCCATTGGAGCACGCCCTTGTCAGAAGGCGGTCAGGGCCAGCTGGAGGTGGTCCTTGAGCTCCAGCCCTTCCAGGCGGTGCTTGGCCATGAGGACCTCGAGGTCCTTCCGCCTCCCCTGCAGGTTCGCCCCGTAGCTCTGGTTTTCCCCGTGGACCCGCACCCCCACGTTGGGCCCCGGCAGGTAGCGGAAGGGAAGCCCCGCCTGGTAGGCCCTGAGCCAGAGGTCCCAGTCCCAGTAGTGGCCCATGCCGGGGTCCAGCCCCCCGAGGTCGTGGAGGGCCTTGCGGGTAAGGGCGGTCCCCGAGGCCAGGATGCGGTTGTCCTTTAGGAGCCAAGGGCCTATGGGCCCAGGCTCGTAGGGGATGTCCCCCCTTTGGGTCAGGAAGCGGCCCCCGGAGTAGGCCACCCCCGCACCCCCCTTCAGGGCCCGGGCCACCCGGTAGAGGTAGGCGGGGTCCAGGAGGAGGTCGTCGTCGTCCAGGAAAAGAACCACATCCCCCCGAGCAGCCTCCAAGGCGGCCAGGCGGGCCCAGACCTGCCCCCTCCCCCCGGACCAGACCCCCCTCAGGCGGGGGTCCCCAAGACCCGCCACCACCCCAAGGCCCTCCCCTTCCCCGTCCTCGGCCACCAGGGCCTCAAAGGCGGGGTAGGTCTGGCGGAGGAGGCTTAGGAGGGCCTGGCGGAGGAGTTGGGGCCGGCAGCGGGTGGGGATGAGGACGCTAAGGGTGGGCCACATGCCGGTAGCTGGGGGAAAGCCGGGCCTCGTCCGTGAGGTCCAGGCGAAGAGGGGTGAGGCTCACAAAGCCCCCTTCCACCGCCCAGCGGTCCGTGCCCTCCTCCGCCTCGGTGAGGGGCCTGGCGGCGAACCAGTAGACGGGCCGGCCCATGGGATCGGCCTCGGGGACCACCAGGCCCTCGTAGTGGCGCACGGACTGCCGGGTCCAGAGCATCCCCTTGGGGGCGAGGGGAAGGTTCACGTTGACCAGGAAGGGAGCCCCGAGGCTGAGGAGGACCTCCAGCACGTCCTCAATCCAGGGCATGAGGCGGGCGAAGTCCGGCTCTTCCCCGTTCATGCGCACGCTGAAGGCGGCCGCCGAAGCCCCCAGGAGGAAGCCCTGCTTGGCGGCGGCCACGGTGCCCGAGTGCCAGATCTCGTGCCCCAGGTTGCTCCCCAAGTTGACCCCGGAAAGCACCAGGTCCACGGGGCCCAGGAGGTGCATACCCAGGGCCACGCAGTCAGCCGGGGTCCCCCGGACCCGGTAGGCGGGGAAGGGGGCAGGATGGGGGTGGGCCCTGAGGGGGTGGGCGATGGAGATGCCGTGCCCGGCCCCGCTTTGCTCCGCGTCAGGGGCGCTAACCACCACCTCCCCGAAGCGGCTCGCCGCCTCCGCCAGGGCCCAAAGCCCGGGGCTGTAGATGCCGTCGTCGTTGCTCACCAGGATTCTTCGTCCCATGGACCCACGCTAAGGGGCTTCCGTCAGGGCTCGGTCAAGAAACCCCTGCAGCCAGCGGAGGGAAGGCGTGGGGTCCCCCCGGACCTCCAGGACCAGGGTGGCCTCCAAGAAGCGCCCTAGCCACCTCTCGTGGCCGCCCACGCCAAGGCCCAGGTTCCAGTGCCGGTCGTAGGCCCCATCGTGGTCGTTGAGGTGCAGGTGGTCCGGAGCCAGGGCCAGCCAGGGCTCGGGGGCCGGGGTGCGGCTGAAGACCTGGGCGTGGCTGGGGTCAAAGCAGAAACCCAGCTCGGGCAGGGCCTCGAGGACCACCCTGAGGGAGGCGGGGTCGGGCTCGTGGGTGTTCTCCAGGAAGAGGGCCACCCCTAGGGCCCGGGCCCGGCGCACCACGGGCCTCAGGGCCTCGGCCAGGATGGGAGCTCTTTTCAGGGCCTCCTCCGGGGTGCGGCCCGCGGGGAGGCCGGAGTGGAGCACCGCCCGGTCGGCCCCCAGCTCCGCCGCCCGCTCCAGCCCGAAGAGGAGGCGCCTCAGGGTGAGGCCCGCCACCTCAGGGTCTGGGGAGAGGAGGTCCAGGTTCCAGAAGGGCAGGTGGACGGAGAGGGGGAAAGGCAAAGCGGGCATGTTCCAGAAAAGCCCGTCGTCCTCCAGGAGTTCTGGGTCCAGGTAGGCCTCGGCCCCTAAACCCAGGGCCTCGAGGCGGGGAGCCATGGCCTTCAGGTCCCGCACGTTGAGGCTCAGGCGGACATCCATGGCCCGAGCATAGCCCCTCGCCGTCAGAAGAGGGTCAGGGAGGGGATGACCTTCTTTTGACAAAGGTCTGCAAGGATACCCCCGATGGTCAGGGCATCCCCCTTGAGCGCGCAAGCCCGTGCGCGAAAGCGCAAGGAAGAGGCCTGGGCCCTGGGCCTCGTCCTCCCCGCCTTTGGCCTCTTCTTCCTCTTCTACGTGGTCCCTTTGGGCCAGGCGGTCTGGCTTTCCCTTCACCAGGAGGGCCTCTTCGGCCGGGACCTGCGCTTCAGCGGCCTTGAGAACTACCGCCAGGCGCTCGCCGACCCCGCCTTATGGAAGAGCGTGAAGACCACGCTCCTCTTCGCCGCCCTGGTGGTGCCTCTGGAGCTCCTCCTCGGGCTTCTGGCGGCCCTCCTGGTCTGGCGCCCCTACCCCGGGGTGGCCCTCTTCCGCACCCTCTTCTTCCTCACCACCGCCGTGCCCACCGCCGTGGCCGCCGTGGCCTGGGGCTGGTTCCTCCATCCCGTGGGGGGCTACCTGAACCACCTGCTAAAGGGCCTGGGCCTCCCTCCTCAACCCTGGCTCACCAGCCCAGACCTCGCCCTCCCCACCCTGGCCGTGATCACCGCCTGGGCGGGTGTGGGGTTCACCGCCATCCTGCTCACCGCGGGCCTCCAGAACATCCCCGAGGAGGTCCTGGAGGCCGCCAGCGTGGATGGGGCCGGGCCCTGGACCCGGTTCTGGAAGGTGGTCCTCCCCCTCCTCTCCCCCACCCTCTTCCTGGTGGGCCTCCTGGTACTCCTCAAGAGCCTCACCGCCTTCGGCCAGATCCACCTCCTCACCCGGGGCGGGCCCATAGAGAGCACCACGGTCTGGATCTACCGGGTCTACCAGGACGCCTTCTTCAACTTCCGCTTCGCCTACGCCGCCGCCGAGGGGCTTCTCCTCTTCCTCCTCCTGGTGGTCTTGGCCGCCTTGCAGTTCCGGCTCCTGGGAGGGAGGGTGCACTATGCGTAGGCGCTGGCCCCTATACCTCCTCGCTTCCCTATACGCCTTCCTCCTCAGCCTTCCCCTTCTTGTACTCCTCTCGGCCAGCCTCCGGGCCCCCGAGGACCTCTTCACCCCTGGCCTTCTGCCCCCTAAGGTGAGCCTCGAGGGCTACCGGGCCGCCCTCACGGACTACCCCCTCTGGCGCTACCTGGCGAATAGCCTCCTGGTGGCCTCCCTGGCCACCCTGGGGGTTCTCCTCACCAGCCTCCTCGCCGGCTACGCCCTGGCCCGGATCCCTTTCCGGGGGCAAAGGGCCTTCTTCGGCCTGGCGGTGGCCCTCCTCCTGGTCCCCGGGGAGGTCACCTTCCTCCCCCTCTACCTCCTGGTGAGCCGCCTGGACTGGCTGGACACCTATCAGGCCCTCATCCTGCCCTTCGCCGCAAGCCCCCTGGGGGTCTTCCTTCTTCGGCAGTACATCAAGACCATCCCCGAGGACTACTTTGACGCCGCCCGGATAGACGGGGCGGGCCACCTGGGCCTCATCCGCCACGTGGCCCTGCCCCTCGCCGCCCCCGCCCTGGGGGCCCTGGCCGCCCTCACCTTCATCGGCACCTGGAACATGTACCTCTGGCCCCTGGTAGTCACCCAGTCCAAGGAGATGCAGACGGCCCAGATCGCCATCAACTTCATCCTGAACGAGGCGGACGCCGTGGCCCGCTGGAACGTGGTGGCGGCGGCCAGCTTTCTGGTACTCCTCCCCACCCTTTTGGCCTTCCTGCTCGCCCAAAGGGCCTTCGTCAAGGGCATCGCCTTGGGCGGGCTGAAGGGATAGGAGGTCGGTATGCGGAAGCTCGTAACGGCAAGTCTAGCGGCGTTGGTCCTAGGGACGGCCCTGGGCCAGAAGGTGCAGATCACCTTCTGGCACTCCATGGGCGGGGTCCTGGGCGAGGCCACGGAGGCCTTGGTCCAGGACTTCAACCGGAGCCAGAACCGGTACGAGGTCAAAAGCCAGTACGTGGGGAGCTACGACGACGGCATCAACAAGCTCCTGGCGGCCCTAAGGGCGGGCCGGGGCTACCCCCACGTGATCCAGGTCTACGACATCGGGGCCCGGATCATGGCGGACTCGGGGGCCGTGGTGCCCCTCGAGGACCTGGCCCGGCAGAAAGGGTTCAACCTGGACAGCCTCGTCCCCCAGCCCCGGAACTACTACACCGTGGAGGGCAAGCTCTTTGGCCTCCCCTTCAACTCCTCCAACCCCCTCCTCTACTTCAACATGGCCGCCTTCCAGGAGGCGGGCCTGGCCTTCAAGCCCACCTGGAGCCTGAAGGACCTGGAGGAAGCGGCCAGGAAGCTCACCAAGAAGGACGCCTCCGGCAAGACGGTGCGCTACGGCCTCTCCATCCCCATTGACTCCTGGTTCGTGGAGCAGTTCTCCTACAACTCCGGCCAGTACTTCTGCAACAACGAGAACGGGCGCAAGGCACGGGCCACGGCGGTGAGCTTTGACAACGAGGCCGCGGTGGCCTTCCTGGACACCTACGCCCGCCTGGTGCGCGAGGGGGTGGCCGCCAACACGGGCAGGAACTGGAGCGACTCCCAAAGCCTCTTCTCCCAGGGCCAGGCGGCCATCGCCAGCTACTCCACCGCCAGCCTCACCGGGGTCCTGCGCCAGGTGGGGGGCCGCTTCCCCGTGCGCACCGCCTTCTTCCCCTACCTCAAGGAGCGGAACGGGGTGGCCATCGGCGGAGCGGCCCTTTACGTGCTGAAGGGCTTCCCCGCGGAGGAGACCGAGGCCGCCTGGGCCTTCGTGCGCTTCCTCCTGGAGCCTAAGACCCAGGGCAAGTGGCACATCGCCACCGGCTACTTCCCCGTGGTCAAAGGGGTGGACGGGCTCCCCGAGGTGCGCCAGGCCCACGTGAAGAACCCCAACTTCACCACCGCCATTCAGCAGCTGGCCACTTCCAAGGTGAACACCGCCTCCGCCGGTTGCCTCATGGGAAGCTTCCCCGAGATCCGCCAGTACGTGGCCGCGGCCTGGGAAGAGGTCCTGCGGGGCAGGCCCGCTAGGGAGGCCCTGGCCGAGGCCAAGGCCAAGGCCGACCAGGCTCTGGCCCGCTACAACGCCAGCGTGGCGCGGTAGGCCCTCGGCCCTTTGGCCCCGGGGGCTCCCCGGGGCCTTGCCTTCTGACCGCCTCCTGACACCTGCCCCTTAGCATACCCCTGGGGTCCCAAGGGGCCCCCTTTGGAGGTGTCTTATGAAAAGGACACTGGCCCTGGGAAGCCTTCTCCTCGGTGCGGCCCTAGCCCAGAAGATGGTGGGGGTGTATGCCCTGCCGCCCACCCCCCTCCAGGCCCTGAACCCCTACCTCCTGCCCCAGGAGCTTTCCCTGGCCCAGGCGGCGGGCCTCGGACGGCTGGACCTCCCCTCCCCGGGGTCCGGCCTCTACCCCTTAGGGGGAAACCGCTTTCTGGGCCTCACCGACCGGGGCCCCAACCTGGACTGCGCCCGGGGAAGCGGCAAGGTCTTTCCCGTCCCCCGCTTCACCCCGAGCCTGGTTCTCCTCCGCCTCGAGGGCCGGGAGGCGTGGGTGGAGCGGAGCCTCCCCCTCTACACCCCCAAGGGCAGGCCCGTGACGGGGCTTCCCAACCGCCCCCAGGACGACCTCCCCTTCCTGGACACCGCCTGCACCGCTCGCCTAGCCTACGACCAAAACGGCCTGGACCCTGAGGACCTGGTGGCCCTACCGGAAAACAAGGGCTACCTCCTGGTGGAGGAGTACGCCCCCTCCCTGGTCTACGTGGACCTGGAGGGAGTCGTGCGGGCCCGCTTCGTGCCCAAGGGGGTGCGCTTGGAAGCGGACTACCCGGTCAAGGAGGCCCTTCCCGGCATCCTGGCCCAAAGGCGGAACAACCGGGGCCTGGAAAACCTGGCCCTCTCCGCCGACGGCAAAACGGCCTGGGCCATCCTGCAAAGCCCCATCGGGAGCACCAAAGACCCGGCCTTTGACGGGAGCCTGGTGGCCCGGGCGGTGCGGCTGGATGTCTCCGACCCCATGAACGTGCGGACCACGGGGATGTACCTGGTCCCCTTCTCCAACCCCAAGGACTACCCCAAGCCCAACCGCCCCCGGGATATGAAGTACTCGGCGGCCTTCTGGGTGAAGGAGGAAACCCTTCTCCTCCTGGAGCGGGCCGAGGGCGGGGCCCGCATCTACCTGCTGGACTTCAAGGGGGCCACTAATCTCCTGGAGCGCCCCGACGGGGAAAGCCCCGAGCTGGACAAGGCGGGGACGGACCACGCCCGGCTGGGGATCCGCCTCCCCGAAAGGCGGCTCCTCCTGGAAACCTGGAAGTTCCCGGAGTTTGACACCGACAAGCTGGAGGGGATCGCCCTCCTGGAGGACGGCAGAACCCTGGCCCTCATCTCGGACAACGACTTCGCCGTCTACGAAGACAAGCCCGCCAAACTCTGGCTGGTGGAACTTCCAGAACGGCTCCGCTGAAAGCGCCCTAGCCGGCACGCCCGCCCCCTCCAGGGGGGCGGACCTCTTTCAGGATGACCGCCACCCGAAGCCAGCGACGCCCCCTAGCGTCCTGAGCCGTGAGCAGGAGGACCCGTTCCGGATCCAGGTGGCGGGCAAGAACCGCCCTCAGGTCCCCCCAAAGCCTCCAGGGCCTCGGGAACCAGGGAGACCTCCAGGTAAACCTCCACTTGACCTCGGTCTGACAGAGCGGGGCGAGGGTAAAGGCATGGAGGACCAGGCCCTCCTCCAAGAGCTCCTGGCCCTTCGCGAGGAGGTCCTGCAAGGAGCTGAGGCCTATCTGCAGGCCTGGGGAAAGCCTGGGCCAGAGCTACACAACCTAGCCCACTACTTGGCCCTTCGGCAAAAGGATCTCCGAGACCTCCAGGTGGAGCTGGCCTGGCGGGGGCTTTCCTCCCTGGGTCGGTGTGAGTCCCGGGTCTTACCCAACCTGGACGCGATCATCGCCGCCCTGGGGGCCAAGGTGGGCCTCCCTTTCCCCGCCCCCACCAAGGAGGTCTTCTTCGCCGGGGATAGGGCCCTGGCCAGAAACGCCGAGACCCTCTTGGGCCCAACCCCTCCCTACCGCCAGGGGCGGATCATGGTCACCCTGCCCACGGAAGCCGCCGAGGACCCGGAGCTCCTGGCGCAACTTCTAAACCAGGGGATGGACCTGGCCCGCATCAACCTGGCCCACGATGGCCCGGAGATCTGGGCAAAGATGCTGGAAAACCTGCATTGGGCCGAAGGGTTTACGGGGAAAAGGTGCCGGGTGCAGATGGACCTCAGCGGCCCCAAGGTACGCACCGGCCGAGTGGTCAGCCCACCGGAGCGGCAAAAGGTCCTAAAGGGGGACCGCATTCTCCTCGCCGCCCGCATCCCCCAGCCCGAGGCCTTGGCACCCTTCCAGGTGGAGGTGGAACCCCAGGCGGTGCTGGCCCACCTGGGGCTCGGGGCGCAGGTCTGGATAGACGATGCCAAGGTGGCCGCCAGGGTGGTGGAGGTCCTGCCGCAGGGGGCGGTGGTGGAGGTGGAGGCGGTCAAGCCGGGCGGGAAAAGGTTGAAGGAGGGCCGGGGGCTCAACTTTCCCGACACCGACTTGCCCCTCGCTCCCCTAACGGACAAGGACCTCCGGGACCTGGCCTTTGCCGTCCGCTACGCCCACCTGGTGGGCTACTCCTTCGTCCAGCGCCCCGAGGACGTGATCCTCCTCCTGACGACCTTGGACCGCCTCGAGGCGCCCAGGGAGCTGGGGGTAGTCCTCAAGGTGGAAACCCGGTTGGCGGTCCGCAACCTGCCCCACCTTTTGGTCGCTATCGTGGGCAGGAGGCCCGTGGGAGTGATGATCGCCAGAGGCGACTTGGCCGCGGAAATAGGCTGGCTTAGGCTGAGCGAGATGCAAGAAGAGCTCCTCTGGCTTTGCGAAGCCGCCCATGTGCCGGTCATCTGGGCCACCCAGGTGCTGGAAAGCCTGGTGAAGGAGGGCGTGCCCACCCGGGCGGAGCTTAGCGATGCCGCTTTGGCGGCTCGTGCGGAGTGCGTCATGGTCAACAAGGGACCCCACGTTCTGGAGGCCGTGGCCCTTCTGGACCAGGTCCTCACCCGGATGCAGGCCCACCAGCACAAGAAAACCGCCAGGCTCCGGGCCCTCTACTCTTGGAGGCCCACCCCCTAACCCCCGGGGACGGACCTGAGGCCGAGCTCCTCCAAAACCCTCCTTCTAGCCTCCTCCAAAGCGCCTTCCAGCCCCTCTAGGTAGCTCCGGGCCTCGAGGTCCTCCCGGCCGTGGAGGTAGGCCTCGAGAAGGTCCTTGAGCACCTTGAGGTCGTTCACCTCCCCCAGGACCTCCTGCAGGGCCTTTTCCCGCTTGGTGGAAAGGCCCAGGAACTCCTTGGCGTAGCGCACCCTCCGGAGGGCCCGGCGGAAGGCGTGGAGG